>ERZ791794.228-NODE-228-length-48120-cov-6.317383_pt1 | contig 48120 bp, 47 predicted proteins | sample MGYA00510312_ERZ791794 | MGnify/ENA primary metagenome ERZ791794 (study PRJEB30046, sample SAMN00791977) | human gut metagenome | study: EMG produced TPA metagenomics assembly of the A metagenome-wide association study of gut microbiota in type 2... | reverse complement strand
GCAATTTGATTATCCCAAAAGAACAGATCCGTATCCTCGTTTCTGTCCATAATGTTGGAAAAATCCATAAGCTCAAGGTTCATACAGCCGACGTAATAGCGGCACTGCATTTCCGCTGCAAGCCATTCGACAGTTACGGGATCGGGTCTCGGATTTAGGTCTGCCATCGGGGCTTCGGTTTCCGGTGCGGCGGTGGGGGTCTCCGTCGGCGCGGCGGTTTCGGAAGCAGCCGAATGCGGCGGGGCGGTGTTCTGTGCGTCTTTGTCGTTGGTTCCCTTGCAGGATGCAAGAACAAATGCGGACAGCAGCGCAAGGATAATCGATAAAAACCTTTTCATTTTTTGATCCTCCGTATTTTGAATTTGTTATCGCTTTTTTGTCGTCGGAAACGATTTAACCGAAACTTAGGCTCAAATTGTTTTGCAATCAAGGCTGAACGCATGATTGATCAGCCCCGCGGTGTTTGTCTCGGATAGGCAGTGGCAAAAGCAACCGTTTCGGCATAGAGTTCTTCATATGCCTTTTTATTGGCTTCCTGCCAAGGCAGCCCTTCCCTGCGATAGCTTGAGGCAAGCGGAAGCAGTCGAGCAGTATATATGGTAGAGTACCCAAAGGGCTCAGAGTAGGAGATTATGACCATTCTCTGTTTATCAACGGTGATTTGAAAACCCCTATCGCTGCCGTCATCGTCAAAGCTGTAAGTTGGATGCCTCGTGAAGACATACACATCCGCCGTGATTTCGGATTCTGTTTCATTCACAATCTGCTTGACATACGCCTCCTCAATGGTTACAGCGGTGAATTTGTCATCCGGATCGAATTTGATCCGGTCGATCGCAAATTGATTATCCCAAAAGAACAGATCGGTATCCTCGTTTCTGTCCATAATGTCGGAAAAATCCATAAGCTCAAGGTTCATACAGCCGACGTAATAGCGGCGCTGCATTTCCCCTGCAAGCCATTCGACGGTTACGGGATCGGGTCTCGGATTTGGGTCTGCCGTCGGGGCTTCGGTTTCCGGTGCGGCGGTGGGGGTCTCCGTCGGCGCGGCGGTTTCGGAAGCAGCCGAATGCGGCGGGGCGGTGTTCTGTGCGTCTTTGTCGTTGGTTCCCTTGCAGGATGCAAGAACAAATGCGGACAGCACCAACACGAAAACAAGAGAAAGAGACAGGATTTTTTTCATTGCTTAAATACCTCCTTGAAACTGAGAGTGATTTGTTCACTTCCCCAACGGATTTATCGGCCGTCGGGTGCGGGGCGTTTCTGCGCAGATTGTTTTGCAAAGGAGCGAATTCCGATGCAGTTCTTGTATACAATTACATGATAACATATCAAAGTAATAATGTCAACCCGGTTTTGCCCTGAAATTGTGAACAATTTGTTAACAATTCATTTGCAAAACACTTGAGCGGATTTTGCTTGGTTCATTTGATTTTCATTGCGATGAAACCAACATTTCCTCCGGAGTTTACAGCATTGATATTGTTTGCAAAAAGCAGATCATCGGCATGAACTTCCCGTGCAAAATCGATGATATTGCCGTACCAGCTGCGATAGTCAATAATGTAAATTGTTGAATAATGGTCGCAAAGGAACGCGGGCAGCGGATTTCCGAAGCTTTCCTTGACTAAAATAAGCACGGAATCATCCTTTATGTTTGGATTGGTCACAACGGAAAACGGATTGTTTCCGCCGGAAAAAGTTCGATATTTTGCCAGAGCATGGAGCTCGCTCACATCCGCAACGATCGGACAATCCGTTGTGTTGTCATCGGCATCTGTTACGGTGAGCGTTACTCCGTCGCTGACAGGGTAGAATGCTTCAATGGTCTCTTCCGGCAGGAGCTTTTCATCGCATCCGTTTTCAAAATAGAGTGTGCCGAGGAAACCATCAAAATTTACAGCACGATGAGCATCAAGCGGAATCGGCGCAATGCCCTTTGCTTCGCAGAAAGCCTCATATCCGAGGTATGCACCGCGCGCCGTCCAGTGCGGATCGGTGCGGAAATAGATGAACTCGCCGCTGTGTTCCCGGAGCTTATCCCAAACCGGGACGGGCTCGACACTTTCGGGAAGAGCAGCGTAAATTGAAGAAATGTTCGTTTCCATATCCGAATAATCGGGAATGAGTTCCTTCATATCATCGGGAAGAAGCACGCCGTATGCAGTCGGGATAACGAGGCAGTAAACCTGCGTTTCCCCCGCAAGCGCATCGGCTGCTTCGCCGATGAGTGCGGCGTATTTTTTTGAAATATCCTCATTGAAGCTGCATTTTTCATATGCCTGCGAGCCGATTCGAAAAGAATCCGCTCTGTATAAAACAAAATCCGTAGGTGCAGCGGACGGAGCGGGTGAAGCGGGCGAATCGGGGGCATCGGTTTCAACTTTGCAGCCCGCAAAAAGCAGTGCACATGCAAGCAACAGAATAAAAAAACTTTTGATTTTCATAGGTAATCTCCGTTAATAAGTTTATTTTAAAACCGCATTAACTCCGGCGGTATCGGCCGTTATGCAAACAAATATATAAAGCCCGCTTTCGAACCAAACTGAGTTATCATATTTTGAAACTTCGCTCGGATTGTATCGTTCCGCATTCTGTCGGCTCGATGCAATGTATTTTTCAAGCACGGCACGAATTGCGGGCAGCTGCGAGTCGCTGCTCGCTTTGCACATGATGAGTGCGTCGGCGCGTCCCCCGCCGCAAAGATACATTCGAACCTCAACATCATTCGGCAGTTCGTTGAGAATGTATTCCGAATACTCGCTTGCGTCCTCAAGTTCGGCGGCATAGTGCACCTCTTTAAGCAGCCTTGAAAACGTTTCTTCGGCATCGAGCGGCGTCGGCGTGCCGTTTTTCGGTGTGCAGGCCTGCAAAAGCAGGATAATGCCCGCAAACATGGCCAATATTGCCACAGCTTTAAATCTTTTCATAAATACCACACTTTCGTATTTTATATCGTTTTTATCGGAAACGACTTAACCGAAACTCAAGTGTAAACCGATATACAATCAAAGAATAACATATCAAAGCAGTGATGTCAACCCAGTTTTGCCCTGAAATTGTGAACAATTTGTTAACAATTCATTTTTCGCGGCGTAAAAACGGCAGAAACAAAACCTGCCGCCCGAGCGATGAAACCGGAGCGGCAGGCGGCGGTTGATTCAATTCCGCCCGCAAAGGCGGGGGTTACTCCGAAAAAGTCGCACTCTTCGGCCGAATCAGGCGGATCTTGCAAGCAGTTGTACCACCACTACTGCTTATAAGATCTCTTAGAGATCGATCCAGAAGGTGATCTGTATGCTGCGAAACAAGGATGTTATTAAGCCACATATCCTTATTGTTTACGGTAAGGCTTGTGGAGTTGACCTGCGTCACAATAACGGAGTGAGAGTATCTTCCTTTGGCTGCGTTATAGACTTGGAGGATATCCCCGGTACGCGGAACGACGGTTAGCTGCGTCCAAACCTTGTTGTTATTGTATCCCGTTGCCCGCGGACCGTACCCGGTGTTGGTTGTTACATAATCCCAAAAATCAACCACCCTGATAAACGCACCGCTTCCGTACTGATACGGTGAATCGGCATTCCTGCCGTACCAAGTCGATGTCTGCCGATAGTTTGCAGCGACCCGCGCCTTCAATGCGGCGGTGTTGTCCAAAGAATAACCTTTGGTGCCGCCGTAACCCGACCACATGCACTGTGAAACAAAGTTTGTGCAATCCAAACCCATGCTCTTGAAGATACCGTTATGTTTTACTTTTGCAAATCTCCTCGCATAAGCCACGGCAGCGGCTCTGTCATAGCTTACGGTCACGGATTTTGTGCCTTCGGGCAGTTCATCCGAGGCGGCAGCTTCGCTTGCAAGAACCGTATCAAAAGTTCCTGCGCAGGCAAGGATGATCGCAAGGATAATCGAGAAAAATCTTTTCATTTTTTGACCTCCGTATTTTGAATTTGTTATCGCTTTTTTTATCGGAAACGATTAAACCGAAACTTAGGTTCAAATTGTTTTACGATCAAGGCTGAACGCATGATTGATCAGCCCTGCGGGGTTTGTCTCGGATACGCGGTTGCTTCATATACATATTCGGCATAAATCTCTTCATATGCCTTTTTATTTGCCTCCTGCCAGGTCATCCCTTCCTTACGATAGTTTGAGGCAAGGTAACTGAGCCAATTGTTATAGCGGCTTTCGCACGCATCGGGTTCCGAGTAGGCGATAATCACCATCCTCTCTTTATCAACTGTGATCCGAAAAGACTTACCGATGCCGCTCAGAGGTTGATCAGAAGAAGGGTGACTCGTGTAGACATACACATCTGCGGTGATTGCGGTTTCTGTTTCGTTCACGATATTCTCAATTGCGGTTTCCTCAACAGTTACGTTAATGTAATTGTCTTTCAAATCGAGCATCATTCTGTCGATCTCAAGCTGATTATCCCAAAAGAACAGATCCGTATCCTCGTTCCTGTCCATAATGTCGGAAAAATCCATAAGCTCAAGGTTCATACAGCCGACGTAATAGCGGCGCTGCATTTCCCCTGCAAGCCATTCGACGGTTACGGGATCGGGTCTCGGATTTGGGTCTGCCGTTGGGGCTTCGGTTTCCGGTGCGGCGGCGGGAGTCTTCGTCGGCGCGGCGGTTTCGGAAACAGCCGAATGCGGCGGGGCGGTGTTCTGTGCGTCTTTGTCGGTTCCCTTGCAGGATGCAAGAACAAATGCGGACAGCAGCAACACGAGAACAAGGACGATGGAAAGCGTTCTTTTCATTGTTTGAATACCTCCTTGAAACTGAGAGTGATTTGTTCACTTCCCCAACGGATTTATCGGCCGTCGGGTGCGGGACGTTTCTGCGCAGATTGTTTTTTGCAAAGGACTGAATTCCGATGCAGTTCCAGTATACAAAAAGAATAACATATCCAAGCAGCAGGGTCAACCCGGTTTTGCCCTGAAATTGTGAACAATTTGTTAACAATTCATTTTTCACGATGCGAAGCGATATAAACGGTTTTTAACCGAACGGTGGGATGCTGCTGCGGCAAGGCGCATGTTGAATTGAGAATTGTTTTTGCAGGAAAACACGGATTTTGAATGCCATGCAAAAAAGAAATATAAAAGGAAGAGAAACATACATATACAACATGCACACATAAAGAAAACGGGATCCGCATCGAATCATGCAACTAATATAAAACGCTAAAAAACGAAAAAGTCCGCAGGGAGGGCACGCGGAACTTTTTCGTTTTACAACAGAAACGCGGTGAACCAACGTTTCATTAGGAAGGGGGGAATTCCTTTTCGGTGCTTCGGACAGAAGAATCAGCTCTTTGCCTGTCTGAAGCCTTTTTTGCCGACAAAAAACAATGCCAGTGTCCCCGGACCGACATGGGAACCCGTCACGGGCTCGTACATAACGGTTAAAATATCCTTCGGCGGAGCAATTTCGGATATAAGCTCCGCAAGAGTGTTTGCATCTTCAATGCAGTCCGCATGTGCGATGCCGACTGTTTGGTTTGCAGCGTCAACAACGTATTCGCGATATTGTTCAGCAATTGCGCGCAGGGAGTTTTTCCTTCCGCGAACTTTGCCGAAATTGACGATTTTTCCCTCGCTGTCGCCCTTCAAAAGGGGTTTGATATTCAAAATGTTGCCGATTGCAGCCTTTGCATTCGAAAGCCTGCCCGTCGAACAGAGATATTTGAGGTTGTCAACCGTGAAAACCTGACATATCCTGTCGCGATAGTCCGAAAGCAGGTGCACCGCCGCAGAAAGGGCAATTCCCGAATCGCGGAGTTCCGCCGCACGCAGAACAACAAGCCCTTCGCCGAGCGAGGCTCCGAGAGTGTCGATAAGCTCAATGCTCCGTTCGGGAAATTCGGCGCGCAGCTGAGCCGCCGCCACCATTCCGGCCTGAAATGATCCGCTCACGCCGGATGACATGCCGATAAAAAGAATATCCTGCCCCGCTTCAAGCAAGGGACGCATTTTTTCAGTATATTGAGCGGGCGTTATTTGGGAGGTTGTGACTCTTGTTCCGCTGCGCATTGCATCATAAAATGCTTTGGAATCAAAAGCGGAAAAATCCGGACAGTACAGCGCATCTCCGCCTTTTTCCGGTATACTGAATGAAAACGGTATCTCCGCAATGCCCCTCCGCTCCAAAAGCTCAAGCTCGAGATTTGCGGAAGTATCGGTAATAATTCGGTACACGTTCATTCACCTCACATAATCTAATCTACTGTAACAGATTAACATGTTCATATGAATGTGTCAAGTACTCAATGCAACAAAATGAGACTTTTGAGCATATATTTCGTATAAATGCGCTTTACAGCGTTTGAATCCTGCACTATAATACAATTGCGAAAAATGCGGAACAATGCTTAAAATGTACAATATGCAAAATGCCGTATAATCTTTTGCAATTTGCGCTCCGAAAAAGGGACGCAGGGGGAAAAATAATGTCATATGATAAAGCCTTGATTGCGGGTAAGCTCCGTCGGTGGGAAAAGCATCTTATGCGCTTTCGCCTTCCCGAATGGGATGAGATACCCGATTTCGGTCTGTATATGGAGCAGACGGTTGATTTGCTGCGCAAATATTTGGATTATTTGCCGCCCGAACTGAAGAATGAAGAGGTTGTTACAAGTTCCGCCATTAACAACTATGTTCGCCGCGGGATCATGCCGGGTCCGATTAAAAAAAAGTACTATCGACCCCATATTGCGTGCCTGCTGATGATTTGCACGCTGAAACAGAGCCTTAACATGTCAATGATAAAAATCGCGCTGCCCACATGTGAGTGCAGCGCAGATGCCCGCTGCGACGAATGTGCAAAATCTCCGGTCGGTTCGGCTGAAAACAGCTGCACATCGGGTGTGCGCAGCGCGTATGAGTCGTTCATAAGCCGCCATGATCTGACCGCAAAATATTTTGTTCAGCAGGTTCGGCTTGCAAGCGCGGCGCTTTTGGATCATGATGAAAAGCCGGATATTGCGGTTCAAACCACGGAAGAACTCGTTGCTTCCGCCGCAATAGTCGCGGGCTTTTCGCGTTTGCTTGCCGAAAAGCTGCTGCTTTTGGACGGAAGGGATCTTTCAAACGGCGGAAGCATCGATTGCGAGACGGATTCCGAACCTGTTGATGCCGGAGAATGAGCTGACTTAAAGCAAAAAAGGATACATAAAGCGTAAGCAAAAAGACTTGCCGCGTCAACAATAATGCGGAAAGCCTTTTTTCCTGCCGCCGGTACGTCAAAAAGGCGCGGCAGCGGCACGAATTTGCCGAAAAACTGCCCGCAATGCTTTGTGCACGGTGATTTCAGCCTTGATTTACAGCAAAATATGAGTATAATAATAAGCGGAAGAATTCTGCCTGTGTGCAAAAAAGCGCAGGCGTTTCAATAACGAAAGGAATTATTGAACAAAAATGGAAAGAACCTTCATAAGGGATATTCGAACAAAATGCGGCGAAACGGCAAAGGTCTCGGGCTTTGTTGAAAACATCCGCGACGGCAAGTCAATGGCTTTTATCGTCATCAAGGACATCACCGGAAAGCTGCAAATAACCGTCGAAAAAGAGAAATGCCCCGCGCTTGTTGACGACATTGCGCGCATAACTCCCGATTCCGTAATCAGCTGCACCGGACTTGTTGCGGAAAACGAGTACGTTAAAATGGGCGGAATCGAGCTTCTGCCGACGGAACTTGAAATCGAATCCGTTGCGGACGCATTGCCCATTATCCGCAAGGAAATTCCCGCAACAAAGAAAAAACAGGCGGTCGAACGCTCTGCAATCGATCAGAGGCTGAACTATCGCTGGATCGATCTGCGCACGGACGAGAACCAGCTCCTGTTTAAGGTTCAGAGCTGCCTTGTGAACGCAATGCGCGAATACCTCCTTAAAAAGGACTTTATCGAGATTCACACTCCGAAGCTTATCGGAGCGGCAAGCGAGAGCGGCGCGGATGTTTTTGAAGTTGAATATTTTGACCGCAAGGCGTATCTTGCCCAGAGTCCGCAGTTCTACAAGCAGATGGCAATGGCGGCGGGTTTTGAACGTATATTTGAAGTCGGTCCCGTTTTCCGTGCGGAAAAATCTTTCACAAGCAAGCACACAACCGAATTTACGGGCTTTGACCTTGAATTCAGCTATATCGAATCCTATCGCGATGTTATGCAGATTGAGGCCGAAATATTGACATATGCTCTCGGCGTTGTCAACGAAAAATACGGCGAACGCATAAAGGAAGCTTTCGGCATTGAGCTCATTGTGCCCACGCTTCCGTTCCCCGTTATCACTCTTGCGGAGCTTTACGATGCTCTTGAAAAGGAATACGGCTATGTTCCCGCGGAAGGCGAACGCGGCGATTTGACCACCGAGGCAGAGAAACTCAGCTTTGATTGGGTGAAGAAGCATTACAATCACGAGTTCCTCTTCATAACCGATTACTCCGCAGAAAAGCGCGCATTCTATCATATGCGCGATGAAAACGGCGTTCCGCAGGGTTATGACCTTATATGGCGCGGTGTTGAAATCACAACCGGTGCACAGCGCGAGCACCGTTACGAAATCCTCAAAAAACAGGCGGACGAAAAGGGACTCGGTGAAGACGTTAAGTTCTACCTTGAATTCTTTAAATACGGCTGTCCTCCGCACGGCGGTTTCGGTCTCGGTGTTGACCGTTTGACCATGCTGCTGCTCGGACTCAACATTAAGGAAGCTATGTTCCTGTTCCGCAGCCCCGACAGGCTCAATCCGTAAAACTTGCGAGTGCGGATGATTCTCAATTTTTTGAATCAATCCGACTTTAACATTGACAAAGCAGGTTGTTTTTTGAGAACCGCCCGTAACAGGACGGTTCTTTTTTAAATGAGTTTTCCGGCTGCAAAGCGGACAAAGCGGAACAAAAGCCGGCGGGTGAGGTTTCCGCCGGCTTCTGCATGAGGGGTTACGATAAAAAAGCTTCGGTGCTTTTACAATTGTATTATACAGCCCGAAATATGCGGTGTCAACACAAAACAAAGCACTTTCGGTACATAAAACAGTACAGCTTTTGCAAATAAATGTAATACAAACAATAACGGAAGCTTTGTATTGTAAAAAATGCGTTCGATGCCGAAACATTGTTCGGAGACGGCACTGCATAAGAAATATGGTACGCTTGAAGTGAAACAACATATCGGAAGGCAGCGGAAGCCGAAAACGGACATGCCGCATTGTGAACGGCTGCACTGTCGATTTGTGCAAAATAAGCAAAAATTTTTGAGTTTTTTTGAAAAAAGGGGTTGACAAATTCCGAGTGCGGTTGTATGATATGTCTCGGTTAGCGAGAGCTAATTATTTTTAGACGAATCAAGTTAGCAAGAGCTAATTTTTTTGAACAGAAAGTTAGCAAAAGCTAATTTAAAATTCGTGTTATTGAGCAAGGAGTAATGATATGATGCCGTTAATGTTGGCCGGAATCGGCGAGGAGAACACGATAAAGAAGATCGGCGGCAGTCCGGAGATTAAAAAACATCTTGAGGATCTCGGCTTTGTTGTCGGCGGAAGCGTTACTGTCGTGAATGCGCTCGGCGGAAACGTTATTGTGAACGTCAAGGAGTCGCGTGTTGCAATAAGTGAAGAAATGGCACGCCGCATAATGGTCTGATGCGGAAAAACCGCAACCTTTTGCGGCCCGCAAATTTTTGCGGTTTGCAACCTTTTGCGGTTTGCAACCTTTTGCGGTTTGCAAACGGCGATGCTGCGAATGTGAATGAAAAATTAAAGATAAATTATAAAAATAAAGTCGGGAGGAATAATCATGAATACACTCAGACAGGCAAAAATCGGAGACACCGTAAAGGTTGTAAAGCTGCACGGTGAGGGAGCCGTAAAACGCCGCATCATGGACATGGGCATCACCAAGGGGGTTGAGGTCTATGTTCGCAAGGTTGCACCGCTGGGCGACCCCATTGAAGTCACGGTGCGCGGCTATGAGCTTTCACTCCGCAAGGCGGACGCTGAAATGATCGAAATCGAATAAAACGGAAAACATGCGGGGGAAACCCCGTATTATTCGGAACAAAAGGTTAGCCAAAGCTAACAATGCTTCGCCGAAAGGTGCGTTTCGGCTTTCGGCGGCAGAACGGAAAAAATATAACCGTATGACGGATAAGGAGGATAAAATGAATTTGAGAATCGCCCTTGCGGGCAACCCCAACAGCGGCAAAACAACGCTGTTCAACGCATTGACCGGCTCGAATCAGTTCGTCGGAAACTGGCCGGGTGTCACGGTTGAAAAAAAAGAAGGTAAACTTAAAAAACATGACGGAGTTATCATCACCGACCTTCCCGGTATTTATTCACTTTCACCATACACCCTTGAAGAGGTCGTTGCGCGCAACTACCTTATCGGCGAGCGTCCCGATGCGATACTGAACATCATCGACGGCACGAATTTGGAGCGCAACCTGTATCTTACAACTCAGCTTACGGAGCTTGGCATTCCGGTTGTTGTTGCAATCAACATGATCGACCTTGTTCGCAAGAACGGCGACAAAATTAATGTTGCCGAACTTTCGCGTCAGCTTGGCTGCAAAGTCGTTGAAATTTCCGCTTTGCGCGGAACCGGAATTGCGGAAGCTGCGGAAGCGGCAATCGATGCAGCAAAGAACGGCAAAACCGTTCCCATGCACACCTTCGCGGGCCCTGTTGAACATGCGCTTGCACATATCGAGGAAGCAGCCGTTCACGGACTGCCCGAGGAGCAGCAGCGTTGGTATGCCGTGAAGATTTTTGAGCGCGACGACAAGGTGCTTGAAAATCTGAATATCGATCCTAAGGTTATGGAGCATATCAATAAGGATATCGAGGCGGTAGAGAAGGAAATGGATGACGATTCCGAATCCATTATCACCAACGAACGTTATATCTACATAGGTTCGATTATCAAAGCTTGCTACAAAAAGAAAAATACGGGCAAGCTTTCAACTTCCGACAAGATTGACAAAATCGTGACCAACCGCTGGCTGGGTCTCCCCATCTTCGCTGCAGTAATGTTCCTTGTTTACTATATTTCAATGGTAACAGTCGGCAGCGCGGCAACGGATTGGGCAAACGACGGACTGTTCGGCGACGGCTGGCATCTGTTCGGCATCGGCTCAAAGGCATATAACGAAACTGCCGAAAATTACAGCAACGCAATGAACGCTGCCGGCGCATTTGTTGATTTCGACACTGAAGCCGAAGATTTTGATGCCGACAAAGTGCTTGCCAAACTCGAAGCATACAAGCCCGAGAGCGAGAATGCAACCGCAACCATCGGCGTTGAGGATGAGGAAACTCTTGCGGTAAACGAAATGACCGTTTATTATTCCACGATCCCCAAAGACGCAAAGGAAGATGAAACCATCGGCATGACTTATGTTGATGCCGTTAAATACCTTAAGGAAAACGGATTCGATGAACCCGATCCCGCCGCATACGGCGTTTGGGTAAAGGGTATTCCCGTGCTTGTGGGCGAAGGTCTTGAAAAAGCAGGCGCAGCCGATTGGCTTGCAGGCCTTATCAACGACGGTATAGTTGCAGGTGTCGGTGCTGTTCTCGGCTTTGTTCCGCAGATGCTTGTTCTGTTCCTGCTGCTCGCTATCCTTGAAGGCTGCGGTTATATGGCACGTATCGCATTCGTCCTTGACAGAATTTTCCGCAAATTCGGTCTTTCCGGCAAATCCTTCATCCCGATGCTCATCGGCACGGGCTGCGGCATTCCCGGTATTATGGCATCCAGAACGATTGAAAACGAACGTGACCGCCGCATGACCATCATGACCACAACGTTCATCCCCTGCGGTGCAAAGGTTCCCTTTATTGCAATGATCGCAGGCGCAATCTTCGGCGGTTCAGCCTGGGTTGCAACAAGTGCATATTTCGTCGGCATGGCGGCAATCATAATTTCCGGTATCATGCTGAAGAAAACCAAGATGTTCGCGGGCGAACCCGCTCCCTTTGTAATGGAGCTTCCCGCATATCATCTTCCCACTGTCAGCAACGTTCTCCGTTCCACTTGGGAGCGCGGCTGGTCCTTCATCAAGAAAGCGGGCACGATCATTCTTTTGTCCACGATACTCGTTTGGTTTACCTCCTACTTCGGATTTACTTCCGACGGGTTCAGAATGCTTGCGGAAGACGAGCTTGACAAGTCCATTCTTGCGGCAGTCGGCAATGCGATCGCCTGGATCTTCAAACCCCTCGGCTGGGGCGAATGGCAGGCAGCGGTTGCATCCATCACCGGCCTTGTTGCAAAGGAAAACATCGTTGGCACGATGGGCATTCTTTACGGCGCAGAAGGTCCCGTTTATGCGACCCTTGCACATGTTTTCAACGGCATTCAGGCATATTCGTTCCTGGTGTTCAACCTGCTCTGTGCACCTTGCTTTGCGGCAATCGGCGCAATAAAGCGCGAAATGAACAGCCCGAAATGGACTTGGTTCGCAGTTGCATACCAGTGCGGATTTGCGTACATCATCTCTCTGATGATCTATCAGTTCGGCTGCCTGTTCACGGGTAATGTACATGTTGTCGGCCTCATCTTTGCTGTTGCTGCACTTGCCGGCATTATCTACATGCTCGCCCGCCCCTACAAAGAGGCAACAAAGCTTACCAAGAACGTTAAGATTGGATAAATCAAAACGTTAGCAATGGTTTGAGTCGAACAGCGTTCGGCAATACGATACGGTTCGACGAATGAATTCCCCCAACCCGGATGACGATGCGGACAGCGGTGCGCAATGCATTGCCTCCGCATCTTCCGGGCAAATTCGGGAATAAAATAAGCAAAAACCGATTTTATTTTTCACGAAAACAGAAACATGAAAGGAGAAGGTCATATGTTCAATTGGATAGCTCGGAATCTTTCAACGATTATTATCTGCCTTGTGCTTGCCGCTGTTGTGGTTCTTATCATTGTGAGCCTTGTTAAAGACAAAAGAAAAGGCAAGTCCTCCTGCGGCTGCAAGTGCGCCCATTGTCCGATGGCAGGCTCCTGCCATAAAAAATAATCAGTCGGCCGCAAACCGGTGCAAGCAGGAAAAATGCCGGCCGAATTTACGGAAACAGCTTTGCGGAAAGGAGAAAAAATGTTCAGAACCGTTGTAAAAATCGATGGAATGATGTGCGGAATGTGTGAAGCGCATATCAATGATGCAATAAGAAGGAATTTCAACGTTAAGAAAGTGAAATCATCGCACTCAAAAGGTGAAACGGTGATCGAGTCCGAAACAGAACCCGATGCAGCTGCGCTTAAGCGCGCAATTGAAGAGACAGGTTATGAATTCATCTCCGCCTCGACAAAAATCGTTGAAGGCAGGCGCGGACTGTTTGCGGGCATTCTGCATAAAGACTGAAAAAGGGTGAAAAAGTTGTGAAGCAGAACGGATATGCTTTTCGTGCTTCAGCCCCTACGGAGAAGCATATCCGTATTGCTGTGAAAGCACCGGCAGAGATTTTTATTTTTAGAACTGGAGTTAGCATAGGCTAACTAAAAGCAAAACGGTCGGAATTAAAAAACGGCACGGAAAGAAATTGAAGATTAAAGCGAAAAGTTAAAAATAACAAACAGAGAAAGGGAAAGAAAATGAGCGTTGTTATCGTCGGCGGAAATGAGCGCATGATAAGGCAGTATGAGCAGCTTTGCAAATCATATTCATGTAAAGCAAAGGTTTATATTGAAACGGATAAAGGAATCCAGAACTTCGGCACACCGGATTTGGTCGTGCTTTTCACAAGCACAATGTCTCATAAAATGCTTCAGATTGCCTCCGGGCAGGCGAAGCGAAAGAACCTTCGCGTTGCAAGAAGTCATACAAGTTCAATGGCTGCACTGAAAAGCATTTTGGATGAGCACACAGCATGAGCCTAACGGTGCATCAGGAAAATGAAATGAGAATGCTTTGACAGCAGTGCATATTAAGCAGTGCGCATGAATATGATGATCAAAGGACGGCAGAAACGGAACAATTCCGAATTTCTGCCGTCCTTATTTGATGTCTGCACCGTGCAGCCGCCGAATTATTTAAGTATCGGCAGCTGCGCGGGAAAAGTTAATGGGTTAGGTGGGTTGAATCAGTTGTTGTTCAGCTTTGCCTGTGCTGCCGCAAGCCTTGCAATGGGTACGCGGAAGGGTGAACAGGAAACATACTGAAGACCGACTTTGTGGAAGAACTCGATGCTGGAGGGATCACCGCCGTGTTCGCCGCAAACGCCCAGCTTGATGTTGGGACGGGTCTGCTTGCCGAGCTCAACAGCCATCTTGACGAGTTTGCCTACGCCGTTTTGATCAACGCGTGCAAAGGGATCGCTCTCGAAGATTTGCTTTTTATAATAGTCTTCAAGGAACTTCCCGGCATCGTCGCGGCTGAAGCCGAAAGTCATCTGGGTAAGGTCGTTGGTGCCGAAACTGAAGAATTCCGCCTCGGTTGCAACTTCGTCCGCAGTGAGAGCGGCGCGGGGGATTTCGATCATGGTGCCGACAAGGTAGGGGATTTCCATGCCCTTTTCTTCCATGACCTTCTTTGCGGTTTCAACAACGAAGCTCTTAACATATGCAAGCTCACGGGTTTCGCCGACAAGGGGAATCATGATTTCGGGGATGATTTCAAGCCCGGTTTCTTGACGAACCTCGATTGCAGCTTCAATAACGGCACGGGTCTGCATTTCCGCAATTTCGGGGTAAGTAACGGACAGACGGCAGCCGCGGTGGCCCATCATGGGGTTGCTCTCGTGCAGGCTGACAACGGTCTTTTTGAGCTCATCAAAGGTGATGCCCATGTTGCTTGCAAGAGCGGCGATCTCCTCATCCTTGGTGGGAAGGAACTCATGGAGGGGCGGATCCAGGAAGCGGATCGTAACGGGACGACCCTGCATTGCCTTGTAGATGCCCTTGAAGTCTTCACGCTGCATGGGCAGAATTTTTGCAAGAGCAGCCTTGCGCTCATCCGCATTCTTTGAAACGATCATCTCGCGCATTGCGGGGATTCGTGCTTCGTCAAAGAACATATGCTCGGTGCGGCAGAGCCCGATGCCCTCTGCGCCGAACTTGACTGCCATTTCAGCCTGTGCAGGGGAGTCCGCATTGGTGCGGATCTTAAGGGTGCGAATTGCATCCGCCCATTCCATAATGGTTGCGAAATTGCCGGAAAGTTCGGCGGGGACGGTGCGGATCGCTTCGGCGTAAACTTTGCCGGTTGAGCCGTCAAGACTCATCCAGTCGCCTTCGTGAAGAACGGTGCCGTCGGTGAAGGTGAGCGTCTTTGCGGGTTCGTCGATAACGATTTCCTTGCAGCCGGAGACGCAGCAGGTGCCGAGCTGTCTTGCAACAACCGCAGCGTGGCTGGTCATGCCGCCGAAAGCGGTGAGGATGCCCTCGGAAGCGGTCATGCCCTCGATGTCCTCGGGACTGGTTTCTTTGCGGGCAAGGATAACCTTGTGGCCCGCTTCGCTTGCGCGCTTTGCATCGTCTGCCGAGAAGTAGACCATGCCGCATGCTGCACCGGGGGATGCGGCAAGACCGGTTGCCATTGCCTTTGCTGCCTTAAGTGCGGCGGCGTCAAAGGTGGGATGAAGCAGAGCGTCAAGGCTCTTGGGGTCGATCATTGCAATCGCTTCTTCGCGGGTGCGCATACCTTCGTTCACAAGGTCAACAGCGATCTGAAGAGCTGCCGCTGCGGTGCGCTTGCCGTTGCGGGTCTGGAGCATGAAGAGCTTGCCGCGTTCAATAGTGAACTCCATATCCTGCATGTCGCGATAGTGTTTTTCAAGAGTTTCGGCCGTTCTTACGAATTCGTTGTAAACGGCTTCGTTGGTCTGCCTGAGGTGGTCGATGGGTTCGGGAGTGCGGATGCCTGCAACAACGTCCTCGCCCTGTGCGTTCATGAGATACTCGCCGTAGAGTTTCTTTTCGCCGGTGGAGGGGTTGCGGGTGAATGCAACACCGGTACCGCTGTCGTTGCCCATGTTGCCGAATACCATGCTCTGAACGTTGACTGCGGTGCCCCAATCGGAGGGGATATCGTTCATGCGGCGGTAGATAATTGCGCGGGGGTTATCCCAGCTGCGGAAAACTGCCTTGACAGCTTCGAGAAGCTGAGTCATGGGTTCCTGCGGGAAGTCAAATCCCTTGACCTGTTTAAACATGGCTTTGTATGCTTCAACGATTTCCTTAAGGTTGTCGGCAGTAAGGTCGGTGTCAAGTTCGCAATTGTATTTTTTCTTTGCGCCGTCGAAAATCACGTCGAACTTTGCTTTTTCAACTTCCATAACGACGTCGGAGAACATCTGAATGAAACGGCGATAGCTGTCATATGCAAAACGCTCGTTGCCGGTCAGGTTTGCAAGAGCAACAACGGTTTCGTCGTTCAGACCGAGGTTGAGGATCGTGTCCATCATGCCGGGCATGCTTGCACGTGCGCCGGAACGAACGGAAACGAGGAAGGGGTTTTCGGTGCTGCCGAATTTTTTGCCCGCCTTTTCTTCGGTAACGGCAAGAGCTGCTTTTATCTGCTCGATGATGTCATCGGAGATTGTGCGGCCGTCCTCATAGTAACGGGTGCAGGCTTCGGTTGAAACTGTGAAGCCATAAGGAACGGGCAGACCGAGACCGGTCATTTCGGCAAGGTTGGCACCTTTGCCGCCCAGAAGGTTCCTCATGGTTGCGTTGCCCTCATTGAAGAGGTACACATATTTGTGGGACATAATGAATCCTCCGTGTTTTCTTTTTTATACACACTTGGTACAACAACGTATTATACATAATTCTTCCCGAAATTTCAAGTATTTATCAAGAATTTTTTCAATATTTTACACAAACAATACATACGGAAGGACGAAAACGCGCCGAGTCGAACCGCTGGATTCGAAAAAAATTGTGCAAACTCAATGTTTTTTCGGAAAAACAATGTTTATTCGGCAGCAAACAAAAAAGAGGTGAATCCGATGAAAAAAGAGATGAAAAATGATAAGAACAATTCCGAACGGAAAATGCCTAAAATGCAGGATGCGGATTTCTGCGGACAGAATTTGGGTATTGATGCGGGGAATGCAACAGCTTCGGCAAACGAAACAACGGGCATGATGCCGACCGCTCCGCAAAACAGTGCGGAGCTTGAAGCGGCGGAAGAACTCTCTCCGCTGCAATACACAACTTTGGTGAAGCAAAAAAAACGAAATAAGCAATAAACCGACGATAGTTTGAATAAATAAAGGAGCCGCTGCGCAAATTCGGCGGAAGCGGCTCCTGCGGGTTTAATTTTCAGCCGGTTGTTTTCAGCCTTCGTCGTAAAGGCCGGCTGCTTTGATTTTTTTCCAATCGGCGGCAACGATGCGCACCTGTTTGCTTGAATTGATTGAAAAATCTTTTTGAAAAACGTATCCGTTTGCCATCATGCGCAAAAGTGTGGCTTTTACCCTGTCGTCGGGAACATTGTTTCGCTTTGACACCGCTTCAATGGTACCCCAAAACGTCGGAATGATATTGGCTTTTGTTTCAACGTGCGCAAGGTTGCTGACTATCATGCGCATATAGGAGTTGTTAAGCTCCTCCTCATCGGGAAGCAGGCGAATGTCGCTTGCAACACCCTGAAGCCGTTTGCTGAACGTGTCCGTCACACCGTAAACAACAACTTTTTTGTGCCTTTTCTGCACAAGATATTTGACAACGGACTGAAAATGACCGTCTCCGGTGAAGATAATATAGGTGCCGACATCGTTTCTGGATGTTACGTTCTGATAAATATAATCAAGCATAACAAAATCCGTCATATCTTTTTTGCGATACTGCGTTGCCGTGCCGGTTTCGATAATGGTGTTGGTGATGTTGCGCAGCTTTGCAAGCTCCTCACCGATGCCGGGGGATGAAAAATCGGCAAAAATCATAATATCTTCAATGTCGAACTGCTTTTCAAGCTCGGCACGCCATGCGGCTGTATCGGGACGAAGATTATATTTGTTTTTGTACGAATAAAACCAGTATTCGTAATCAACGAATACCATTGCCCGTTTTGAACGGGCAAGCGACCTGAAAATGTTGAGCAAATAAACCCTCCTTTGCGCAAAGCAAAATATGCGCTTACATAGTGCGGGAATGCTTTGAATGATTCACTCTGCGGGAAAGATCTCGAAATCAAAACTCCCTTAAACCGACAGAACGAAAACAACAAACCTGCCGAAAGGGCAGTGCAACAAAATAACCACACGGTATCGAACGCGTAAAAAATAAATTTCATATGCGATTTTTACATAAACAAAGACCAATAGGCAGCCGCAGGCAAAATGCTGCGATCCGTAGATTGAATAAAGTTTACGCCCGATAGTGCAAATAAAAACCAAGCCGGGACGCCGCCCGACGAGGAGTGTTGTCCTTCATTGCCGGTATCACTGCTATTATAACAAACAACATAAAAATTTGCAACACTTTTTAAGTAATTTCGTCACTTCGGGACGAAAGAAAAAGGCGGGGTCGCGGCGGGGTATCCGTCTTTCGCGCAGGAGGGCTTCCGCAATCCGCCGAGTTTGCGTCAGTCTGCAAAAAAACGTGAAATTTGTCACAAATTATTAAAAAATCAGCATTGCTGTCCGCGCACTCGGGGTTTATAATATCAGCATGGCAAGGAATAAACCAAGAAAACTTAAAAAGGCTGCTTCCGAAAGGTTCCGCCTGTCCGGTGCGGACGGCAATGAGGAGTCCGGTGCGGATGTCAATGAGGAGTCCGGTGCGGATGTCAATGAGGAGTCCGGTGCGGATGTCAATGATGAGTCCGGTGCGGATGTCAATGGGGGGAAAATAAACTTCAATGCATCGGATGCTTCGGACATGCAAGGTAAAGAAAAAAACAACGAAGCATACAGGAAACACAGCGTTATTTCTTTCATAATATGCGAGGTGCTTGCTGATGTCGCCGCTGTTGCTTTGATATTGCTCGGCAGAACGGGGGCGGAGCGGTACGGCAGTGCTTCCGTGCCTGCGACGGATGATACTACGGATGCAGGGAAGGAAAACGCCGCGACGTTTGATGAGAACGACGACGGAGAAAATCGCGGCTTTACCGTTGAACCGACAGAAGAGGTTTCGGATACGCCGTTCCCGCAGGGTGAAACTTTGGCGCACGTTAAAACGACCGTCATTGCGGACGGCAGCCCGATCGCAACGCTTGCAAGCGGCAGCGCGGCGGAGGAGCTTATTGAAGCCGTGCGTACATATTTCGATGGTTTTGTGAACAAAAGCGGAGCGGTCACATCGTTTTTGAATGAAATCGATTTTGCTGAGGCGGACGAAAATGCGGCGGTCATGCCCTATGATGAGGCATTTGCGTTTCTGACAGGCAGCAGCACGCCGCTAAGGGTTCAAAGCAGGCTTATTGAGCATGAATTTGTAACGATTCCGTATGAGGTATCGACGGTTAACAGCAGCGATTTTTACTGCGGGACCCGCTTTGTTGCCGAATACGGACGGAACGGCAAAAAAATGAGTGCTTATGAATACATTTATATTAACGGCACGCTTCAAAGCAGCCGAATGCTTGAGAGCGAGTATCTTGACCTGCCGCTGAAAGAAACCGTTGTCATCGGAACAAGACCGCGCCCGGCAGCAAACGGAATAACAACGGGTGAATACCCTGCTTCGGGTATTGCATTTGCAAGGCCCGTTGATGCTGCTGTTGTGCGCTTTTTCGGACTGCTCAACGGCAGTATGCATGAGGGCGTGGATTTTGCGGCGAACAGAGGCGAAAACTGTAGGGCAGCGGCAGCAGGAACCGTTGTTGCGGTGCTTGAGCGCGGCAGCATGGGTTTGACCGTGTATGTTCGTCACGAAAACGGTTTTGCAACAGTGTATGCAGGGCTTGAAAAGGCGCATGTTTCCGTCGGAACAACCGTTGCAGCGGGAGACATAATCGGCACGGCGGGTGCGGACGGAATACATTTCGGCATTTATGCAAACGGGGTTCCGTGCGACCCGAAAGCCTATATAAGCGGGCTTACGCAGTGAATGAACAGCATGTGACCATGCTTTTTCAATGCGGAAACCGTGTTTTGAACCGTTGACAGAACAAATTTTGCTTTTATGCGGGTTGCCAAACTCTGCCGCCTGTGTTAAAATCAAAATGTGACTGCAATTCCGCATTGAAGAATAAACTGCCTCCGGGAATATGCAAAACAAACTCGGTTTGCGTTTCGGATGCAGCTGTGCGTTTATTCCTTTTTCCGAATTCGAAAACGGAGCGTTATTTCGCGGGTTGCAAAATAGAATTACTGTTTAAATTATTAAATTTATATAATACGGAGTTTATATGGCTTTTTTTGAAATTCGCGGCGGAATTCCGCTTCGCGGCAGCGTGACCGTGAGCGGTGCAAAGAACGCTGCACTGCCGATAATATGTGCATCGATAATGGCAGATGAACCTTGCAGAATCGAAAACCTGCCCGATATAGAGGATGTTAATCGAATCACGGAGATTTTGAGTTCAATGGGTGCAGCGATTACGCGCCCCGCTCCGGGCGTTGTTGTTATCGATCCGCGAACAATAAAGTCCCACAGCGTAACAAACGAAATGGCGGCCAAGCTGCGTGCATCGTATTACATGCTCGGTGCGCTGCTCGGAAAATTCCGCCGTGCCGAAATTGCTCAGCCGGGAGGGTGTGCGATAGGGCAGCGTCCCATGGATTATCATATCAACGGAATGCGCGCTCTCGGAGCAAATGTGCAGGATCGCTTCGGCATAGTTACCGCCTCGGCCGACAAGCTTCGCGGTGCGGAGATTTATCTTGATATGGCAAGCGTCGGTGCAACGATAAACATTATGCTTGCCGCATGTCGTGCAGAGGGCAAAACCGTGATAAACAACGCTGCACGCGAACCCCATGTTGTTGACGTGGCAAATTTTCTCAATACCATGGGAGCAAACATTCGCGGTGCGGGAACGAATGTTATCCGCATAACGGGCTGCGATGCGCTGCACGGCTGCACCTATGCGATAATACCCGACCAAATCGAAGCGGGGACTTTCATGATTGCCGCTGCCGCAACACAGGGAAATGTTGTGATTAACAACGTCATACCTGCGCACCTTGAGGCAATTTCCGCAAAGCTTATGGAATGCGGAGTGGAGGTCATTGAAGGGGATAACGGCAATGATTTTTACATGCAGATTATTTCAAACTCCCGCCCGCGTGCGGTGAATATCAAAACTCTGCCGTATCCCGGTTTTCCGACGGATTTGCAGCAGCCGATGACCGCATTGCTGGCGGTTGCACAGGGCAACAGCTTCATCACGGAGAATCTGTTTGAGGACAGGTTTAACCATGTTCGCGAGCTCAACCGCATGGGTGCGAACATAATCGTGAACGGCAGAACCGCAACCGTGATCGGCGTTGATAAGCTCTACGGCACCGATATCTATGCTTCCGATCTGCGTGCGGGCGCGGCAATGATAGTTGCGGCTCTGATGGCGGAAGGAACTGCCCGTGTGCGAAATATCTATTATATCGACAGGGGATACGAAAAACTCGAACATAAGCTCCGCGCCCTCGGTGCCGATATTAAGCGCATCGAAGAGCCTGACGAAGAGTGAACACTATCCGCATATCGGTCGGAATCAACCGATAAATCAACCGATAATTGAACAGAACGGATTAAGCTGTTTTGATAAAAAAATAACGGGGCCGCTGCGGTGAATGCAGCAGTCCCGTTTGGTTTGTTTAAGCCGATGCAGAGTTTTTTAATGCGGTCGAAGCAGCTTATTTCGTTCCGAAAATCCTGTCGCCGGCATCGCCGAGACCGGGAACGATATAGCCGTGATCGTTGAGGTGGCTGTCAACCGCAGCGGTGTAGATGACAACATCGGGGTGCAGCTCATGCAGCATTGCAATGCCCTCGGGAGCGGCAACAAGGCACATCAGGCGAACGGTTTTGCAGCCTGCTTCCTTGACGATGCGAATACCCTCGGCAGCGGAGCCGCCGGTTGCAAGCATGGGGTCAACAACGATCATATCGCGCTCGGAGGTGTCACCGGGCAGCTTGCAGTAATAGCTGACAGGCTTGAGCGTCTCGGGGTCGCGATAAAGCCCGATATGTCCGACTTTTGCGGCGGGAATCAGCTCCATGACGCCCTCTGCCATGCCGAGACCGGCGCGGAGAATGGGAACGATGCCGAGTTTGCGTCCTGCAAGCACTCTTGCGCGCATTGATGCAACGGGAGTTTCAATGTCAACTTCCTCCATGGGAAGGTCACGGGTGACTTCATATGCCATGAGCGTGGACAGCTCGTTGAGCAGCATACGGAAATCCTTTGTGCCGGTGTTTTTGTCCCTCATGAGGGTGAGCTTGTGCTGAACGAGAGGATGGTCGATAACGACAACGTTTTCCATGTAGTTTTTCATTGTTAATACCCCTTTGTAAAATTATTTATTAAATAAGTTGAAATCAAGCAGGAAGCTTTTATCTGCATTCGTAATCGGAAATTTTGCCGATGCGGCGTTCGTGCCTGCCGCCGGCAAATTCGGTGCAGAGCCATGTTTTGACGATCGCCTTTGCGGTTTCAATGCCGATGATCCTTCCGCCCATTGCAAGCATGTTGGAATCATTATGCTGACGGGTTAGTTCCGCGGAAAGAACATCTCCGCAGAGTGCGCAGCGAATGCCGCGAACCTTGTTTGCGCAGATAGAAACACCGATGCCGGTGCCGCAGATGAGGATTCCGCGGTCAAACTCGCCGGAGGCAACAGCTTCTGCGGCGGGAAATGCGATGTCGGGATAATCCATACTGTCGGTTGAATAACAGCCGAAATCCCTGAATTCGTGACCAAGTTCGGTAATATAGGGTAAAAGCTCGTTCTTGAGTGCGTATCCGCCGTGGTCGGATGCAATTGCAATTTTCATTTTTTTATTGTCCCGTGCGGTGCGCGGGAAATCCTTTCCGTAAAGTCTTTAAAAATATTAAAAATTTTTGTGATTGAGCAAGAATAAATTCCGTAAACACCGACGGCATCCAAACGGCTTCGAACGCAGCCGAAAAGTCGTCGGCATATCGCAGCGGTCATTCGGAAATAACCGTAAATCCGGCGGCACGGAGCAGACGATTCATGTATGCAAGCCCCTGAGCCTCGGCGGGGACACTTTCCGCAATTATCAAATCCATGCCGCACGATTCGTTTCGAAGTTCACGAAAAAGGGCGGCGCACAGCGTCTGCGGTTGAGTCCTGTCGCCGATAACGACATGCCGCTTTCCCGAATAGCGGGATTTGGTTTGTTCCGTTGCGAGTATGATGCATTTTTTGCCCGAAAGCTCTGCGCGCGTGTATTCACGGCAGGCGATGGAGGCGGTTTTTTTGCAGTCATTGCCGCCGTCAGCGATGACAACATCGCATTCGGGCGCATAATGCTTGTATTTCATGCCGGGCGAAGCGGCGGTTTCTCCGTTTTTTAACGGGTTGAGCACCGCATGAGCAATATCAACATGCCCGATGACGCTTTCAAGCATCTCTCTTGTGACTCCGCCGGGGCGAAGCACCGTCGGTGTGCCGACAAGGGAAAGCACCGTGGATTCAACGCCGACTCTGCAATCCCCGCCGTCAATAATTGCATCAATGCATCCGTCAAGGTCATCCAGAACATGCTGAGCGCAGGTCGGGCTCGGTTTTCCGGAAAGGTTCGCGCTCGGTGCCGCAATCGGAACGCCGGCTGCACGAATCAGCGCAAGTGCGGTTTTATGCTCCGGCATACGCACCGCAACGGTGGAAAGCCCCGCCGTGACCTGCGGAGGGACAATGTCGCTTTTGAGATAGACCATGGTGAGCGGACCCGGCCAGAATGCATCCGCAAGCTGCCGCGCCTTGTCCGGAACATGTTTCCAAAGCTGTTTGAGGTCGCTTTTTTTTGCAATATGAAGAATGAGCGGGTTGTCTCCGGGGCGTCCCTTTGCAGCAAAAATCTTTTCCACAGCACAGCCGTCAAGCCCGTTTGCACCGAGTCCGTATACGGTTTCGGTCGGAAACGCAACAAGCCCGCCCGCGCGAATGATTCGCCCGCACACGTTTGTTCCGTTCTCTTTTTGTGTTGCTGCATTGAAAAATTCCGTGTTCATGCTGCCAAACTCCGTTCCCGGGTCACCGCATCGGCCGCAAACCGGCGCATAATGCCGTGTCAACCCGCTATAATATAGCACAAATCGCGGCTTTCGGCAAGTGAAAAGTGATGCTGCTTTAAAAAACAGAATGCGTCAAAAGTCACGGCAGGATTGAAAAATCTTTCCGTTTGTGGTATACTTTGGATAAACACGGCGGTACGCCGCAAAAAAGGATAAGGAATTTAAATAATGAGCGAATACAATTATGATATCGTTGTTCTGGGCGCGGGCCCGGGCGGTTATGAAGCGGCTATACGCTGCGCACAATACGGCAAAAACACGGCGCTTGTTGAGGCGCGCGATCTGGGTGGAACATGTTTGAACCGCGGCTGCATTCCCACAAAAGCACTGCTGCACGGTGCGGAAGTTTATCAGTCGGCGCTGAATGCTGCGTCCTGCGGTGTAACAACCGGTGAGGTCGGGTTTGATTTTGCAAAGCTTGCCGAATACAAGGATTCTGTTGTTGCAGGCCTGCGCAAGGGCATTGCGGGGCTTGAAAAAGCGCACGGAGTGAAGGTCATAAACGGCTTCGGAAAGCTTGTTGATGAGCACACTCTCGATGTTGACGGCGAAAAAGTCACGTTCGACAAGCTGATTCTTGCAACGGGAAGTGCGCCTGCGCGTCCCCCGATTCCCGGTATTGACGGCGAAAATGTCGTAACTTCCGACGAAGTGCTTTCAATGACAGAGCTTCCGGACAGCTTTGTTATTATCGGCGGCGGTGTTATCGGCATTGAGTTTGCAACGTTGTTTGCCTCTCTCGGAAAGCCCGTAACCGTTATCGAAATGATGCCGAGCATACTTCCGGGCGTGGATGCCGACATCGTTAAAATGCTTTCAACAAGGGTACTCAAACGCAAAAAAGTTACTGTTATCAACAATGCCAAGGTAACAGGCATCAACGGCGGCGAAAAAGTCACCGTAACGTACGAACTCAACGGAGCCGAAAAAACAGCCGAGGGAGGCTGCTGCGTCGTTGCCGTCGGCCGCCGCGCAATGACGGCAAACATCGGGCTTGAAAATGTCGGAATCGAAATGAACCGCGCGTTTGTGAACATCGACGATTATTGCCGCACAAATATCGAAAACATCTATGCGATCGGCGATATAACCGGCAAGATTCAGCTTGCGCATGTTGCAAGCGCACAGGGCCTTGCAGCTGCGGCGAATGCATGCGGGCAGAAGAGTGTAAAGATGGATTATTCGGTTGTTCCTTCCTGCATTTATACAGCTCCCGAAATTGCATTTGTCGGCATCGGCGAAGAAAAAGCAAAGCAGCAGGGCATTGAATACAAAATCGGCAGCTTCAATGTTGCAGGCAACGGCAGAGCAATGATAATGGGCGAAGCTCTCGGCATTGCAAAGCTGATTTCCGATGCGGACGGAAATCTCATCGGCGCACAGCTCATGGGTCCCCGCGCAACGGATATGATAGCGGAGCTTGCTCTTGCGCTTAAAGTCGGCGCTTCGGTTGAAACAATTGCCGAAACCATTCATCCGCATCCCACCGTCAGCGAGGTTATTGCGGAAGCGGCGCATGATTGGGAAGGTCTTTGCTGTCACAGTCTGCCCAAAAAGAAATAATTAAATCAACAAACGAACAAACCGCCGTCGCCCGTCGAATAAGATGTGCGGCGGCGGGCATTATGCGGCTTTTTCCGCCGGTTATTGAATCAATCGCAAATCAATTACAAAAGGGAGGAAGAAAAACATGAGCATTCCAAACGGCAAAAATGTATACGGATATGCGGATGCATATGCAAAACTTGCAAATTTCGGGCAGCAGCACCTACTTAAATATTATGATGAGCTTGATGAAGCGCAGCGCGCCGCATTGCTCAATCAAATCGAGCAGATCGATTTTTCCGTTGTCAGCACGAATAAACAGCCTGAAAAACGCGGCAGAATCACTCCGATCGGTGTTACGGAGCTTGCGGAAATACGCACTCGCGGAGATGAATTCTTTGATGCGGGCATGGCGGAGCTGCGTGCGGGGCATGTCGGCGCGGTGCTGCTTGCGGGCGGCATGGGCACACGGCTCGGTTCGGATGCTCCGAAGGGTGCGTTCAATATCGGAATCAAGCGTGAACTTTATATTTTTGAGTGCCTTATAAACAATCTTCTGAATGTTACGGAAAGAGTCGGCAGTTTTGTTCACCTTTTCATCATGACCAGCGACAAAAACGACGCAGCAACGCGTGCGTTCTTTGCAGAACATAATTATTTCGGCTATGCGGCGGAATTCGTGCATTTTTTCACTCAGGAGACGGCACCCGCGGCGGATTACAACGGCAAGGTTTATCTCGAAGAAAAATACCGTCTTGCAACTTCACCGAACGGCAACGGCGGTTGGTATTCCTCAATGGCAAAGCACGGAATGCTTGATATTGTCCGCAGAAACGGCATAGAATGGCTGAACGTGTTTGCGGTTGACAATGTGCTTCAGCGCATTGCCGATCCGCTCTTCATCGGCGCAACAAAGCTTGCGCATTGCGAAGTCGGGTCAAAGGTCATTAAAAAAGCCGCGCCCGATGAGCGCGTGGGCGTTATGTGCCTTGAAGACGGACATCCTTCAATCGTTGAATACTATGAGCTTACGGATGAAATGCGCAATGCGAAAAACGAAAAAGGCGAACCCGCCTACAATTTCGGCGTTATTTTGAACTACCTGTTCCGCGTGGATGCGCTGGACGGCATAATGGAAAAATCCCTTCCGCTGCATGTTGTTGAAAAAAAGATTCCATGCCTTGATGAAAACGGGCAGCATGTCACGCCCGAAAAACCGAACGGCTTCAAGTATGAAACCCTGATTTTGGATATGATACGGCTGCTTAACGGCTGCATGGTGTTTGAGGTTGAAAGGGCAAGGGAGTTTGCACCTGTCAAGAACCGCACAGGGGTTGATTCGGTTGACACGGCGCGGGAGCTGCTTGTCCGCAACAGCGTTGAACTTTGATTTTATTCACGGTCAAGAACAACAAGCCTGCATAAATAATACAGTCCCGCCGCAAAGCCGTTAAGCCCTGCGGCGGGGTTGTTTATTTCCCGCTTGTATGAACTGCGTACAGAGTTCCCAACCGTGACGGAAGCGCTACGGATCATCAATCATAACATCGGCAGCAGAATCAAGCTGCATTAACCTGCAACGGAGGCAGAGCAGCCGTCTATTGCTGTTCCCCGTGGCTCAGTGACACGCAGTGTGCCGGAACCTGATCCTGCATTTCGGCCCATGCAACGGTCTTGTCGCCGAAATGCCAAGCAACAACGATTGTTTCGAGGCTGTACTTGTAGTTCAGGTCGCTGCCGTAAATCAACCTAAGTCCGTCAAAATACGTAAGATCGGGTCTGTTCGAAAGCACAATACAAGTTTCGTCAAACGCTTCGCCGCTTGACAGGATATACCTGTACTTATACGGTTTATCGTACCATTGGCCTTTTGCGTAGCTTTCGCCGATGCGCCATGTGCCGTCGCTCATCAGATAGTGTGTCAACAGGAACGCATGCGATTCATACAGGCCGCCCTTGTAGTTTACCGCCGTGTGAATGTCAACACAGTCGTTTGCATCATAAACCTTAACGATATAAGGCTCTTCGGCGGAAGACTCTTCGGACGGGTTTTCCCGCATATTGATATCATCCTGCGGAAGCTGTTTTGCCGAATCACAAGGTTCGGCGGTTGAAACGACCTTTGCGTCCTCTTTCGAGTCCGCATGTGTTCTGTCGCTTGCTGCGGATTCCGCAGCGGCCCTTGCCCCGCCGTCACGCAGGGTCGATGCCTGCGCATAAACGAATGCGGACATCAGCATCACGACAACCAGTGTCAATGACAGTATTTTCTTCATTAATTGGTTCTCCTTTCACGGTATCATGGTTTTGTGCCGTTGGCGGTTGGATTTCTCTTCCCCAAAGTCTGCACTTGTTGAATGCTGTGCAAACTTTGGGTGCGATACGCAGCTTGCGATACGCAGCCTGCGATACGCAATTTGCGATATGCAAATGCGGGACATGTGTTGAATCGGATTCGTTTCAATGGTGCGACTTTCATCGCAATACTATTATATCAGCGAATTAAGATCATTTCAACCCTCAATTGTGAACAATTTGTTAACAATTCTTTTTCAACAGGAAAAAACAGTCAAACGGAGCCGATAGGATGAACGCACAATATGTTTAAGATGAATACAAAGTAATACAAAAAAAGAGCCCGAACCGATCGGGCTCCGATGTTGAAACAAATTTTAATTTTTAAGGTTCGTTATTCGGAAAACTCCTTAAAGGCAGTTTCCGCAATCTTTTCCGCATCGGCAAGCGTGATTGCGCGGCGTTCGGCAAGCGCGGCAATATCGGCATATTCGAACTTTGCCCTTTTAACGCCGAACCCCTGAGCGGTCTTCAGGCGAATCGTACCGTCCTCAAATTTGGCGGTTTGCGTTTCACGCTGCAAAACGTATCTGGGCATTCGGCATTCGCGAATGCCGAGGGTACTTGTGTGCCTGAAGATAAGCTGAACAAGCGCGCCGCGCTTTTCAACGCTGCAAAGCACGCAGAGCATAATTCCGGGGCGGTTCTTCTTCATTCCTGTCGGAACGGTGTAAACATCCGCCGCACCCGCGTTAAGCAGTTTATCAAATGCAAACCCGATCTCTTCGCCTGTCATATCGTCAATGTTGCAGCGAAGCTCGATGATCTCATCCGCCGATTCTTCACTCGGACTTTCGCCGAAAAGCGCACGCACGCAGTTTGCGGCGGGATAGTCGCGTTTGCCCATGCCGTAACCTTGGGAAAGTATTGTCATTAACGGCATTGCGGTGAATTCATGAACGAAATGCTTTAACAGTGCCGCTCCGGTCGGAGTGCAGAGTTCGCCTTTTATATCGCCCGCATAAACAGGAACGCCGTGAAGAATGAAGGCTGTTGCCGGTGCGGGAACGGGAAGAATCCCGTGCGCACAATGCACATGCCCGCTGCCCGTGCGAACGGGGGAGGCGGCAATGCGTTCCGGTGCGAGCATTTCGATCAGCGCGCAGCAGGAAACAATATCTGCAACGGCATCAAGCGCACCGACCTCGTGAAAATGCACAAGCTCAACGGGAACGCCGTGGGCATGACTCTCCGCTTCTGCAATCAGTTTGTAAACAGCAAGGGAATGATCCTTCACTGCATCGGACACGGGCAGCGCACGGATGATGTGTTCAATTTCGTGCAGCCCGCTGTGAGAATGGTGATGCTCGTGTTCATGACTATGCTCGTGCTCATGGCAATGCTCATGCGCGTGTTCATGCTCATGTTCATGATTATGTTCGTGCTCATGACAATGCTCATGCTCATGGCAATGCTCATGTTCGTGAAGGTGTTCATGTTCGTGAAGGTGTTCATGTTCGTGTATGCAGGCGGCATATTCGTCCGCATCGGTGTTCATGTATTCAACGGCAAAATGAATTCCGCGAATGCCGCATTTTTCGGCGGCAGCGCAGCGAACATTCAGTCCGACGGCCGAGAAGGCAGCTGCAATATTCTGAAACTCGGCACGTTGTTCTTCGGAAAGCAGATCATAAAGTGCGCCCGCAAGCATATCGCCAGCCGCACCCATTCCGCAGTCAAGGTAAAGTGTTTTCATAGTAAAAAGACCTTTCAACAGTTTTTTTCAGGGTTACATATTATAATTAAGGAAAGAATCGTCACCGCGCATTGCTGCCGGTGCCGATATGGTTTATCATGTTTGCAAGGTAACCTGCGCCAAAGCCGTTGTCGATATTCACAACGGATACTCCGCTTGAGCAGGAGTTGAGCATTGAAAGCAGCGCTGCAACTCCGCCGAATGCCGCACCGTAACCGACACTTGTCGGCACGGCAATAACGGGGCAGTCGGCAAGCCCGCCGATTACACTTGCAAGCGCACCTTCCATGCCTGCAACGGCGATAATGACGCTTGCGCTCATGATTTCGTCAATATGCGAAAGGAGCCGGTGCAGCCCTGCAACGCCGACATCATAAAGCCTAAGCACACGGCTGCCGTGAAATTCCGCCGTCAGTGCCGCTTCTTCCGCAACGGGAATATCGCTTGTGCCGCCGGCCGCAACAACAACGCAGCCGTTTCCGCTCGGTGCGGGAATGCTGCCGATACTGCCGATTTTTGCAATTTCACAGTAGTTCAGGGCAAATTCACGATTCAGTATCTCTGCGGCATGTTTTTCAAGGCGTGTAATAAGTATCGTTTCCTGTCCGCTCTCAAGCATGGCTTTAATGATTTCAAGCATCTGCTCGGGTGTTTTGCCCGCACCGTAAATCACTTCCGCCGCACCGGTCCGAAGGCGGCGATGGGTGTCTATCTTTGCGAATCCAAGGTCGCGGAACGGAGCGGTGCGCAGTTTCAAATATGCTTCGTCAACCGACACTTCGCCGCGGCGCACGGATTCAAGAAGGTTTTTTATTTCGTCATTCATAGTCTTTGTGTTGTGCTGTCAGAACAGCGGAGCCTCATCTCGGCTCAAGGTCAAGCGTCACTGCATCGAAATATTTTCGCAGTTCATTGAAAACAAGCTCACGCTGTTTAAATAATTCATCGAATTGCCCGGCCTTCAATTGCAGCTTTGCGGTTCCGTTAACGCTCCGAACGCGAAAGTCGGAGAAGCCGAGCGAAAAAAGGAAGTTTTCCGCTGCTTCAACGGAATGCAGTTTGTTTTTTGTGATCAATTCGCCCGGCGGAATCCGCGTTGCAAGGCAGGCATAGGCAGGTTTGTTCCAAGTGAAAAGCTCCGCTTCGCGTGCAAGACAGCGAATGTCAGCTTTTGTCAGTCCGCATTCGCGCAGGGGGGAAAGCACGCCCGCTTCCCGCAGGGCACGCATTCCCGGACGGTCATCCTCTGCATCGGAAGCATTCGTTCCGTCCAGAATCGTTTTGTACCCGTCCGCCGCCGCCGCTCTGCATATCGCGGAAAAAATGTGTTTTTTGCAATGGTAGCAGCGGTCGGTCGGATTGCGGACAACATCTTCGCAGGCAAGGATATCAACAGAAATAATTTTAAGCGGCAGTTCGGCTTCCTTTGCGGCCCGCAGTGCGTCCGTCAGCTCAAATTCCGGCTGGAATGCCGATTGAACATAGTATGCGGCAAAATTTCCACCCTCAACGCGGGAAGCCGCATAAGCAAGAAAACATGAGTCCACGCCGCCCGAAAGCGCAATCGCCGCGCTGCCGATGTCCTTAAGCCTGTTCAAAAGTTTGCTGCATAGCCGTTCGGATTCGCTCATAGCCCATCCTCCTTTTTCACCCGCTTACATTATAATGCCTGTTGCGCGGGTTTTGCAAGAGCAAATAATAATGCGGGAGTTAACCCTCGGGAATTTTTGAAATTTAGCCGATAGGATAAGTAAAGAAACAATTTAAAGAAGCTGCGGCTTCGTTTTCAAGTCGCGGCCTCAAAATATATTTACCCGGCAATGGTGACAAACTCAAAAAACTATGCTATAATCCTTACTTGTGTAAGCCAATGTAGCTCAGCTGGCAGAGCAGCGCATTCGTAATGCGCAGGTCAAGGGTTCGAGCCCCTTCATTGGCTCCATTAATCGGGGCGTAGCGCAGCTTGGTAGCGCGTTTGGTTCGGGACCAAAAGGTCGGGTGTTCAAATCACCTCGCCCCGACCAAAATGATATGCACAACAAGCCGCTGCAAGGCACAGAGCTTTGCAGCGGTTTGTTTTTGCTTTCAATCAGGGTACTGTTTTGTTTTTTGCCGATTCTCTTGACAACACACCTGCCGAACGATAGAATTGAGCAAAAGGGAGGCTTTTTGATGAACTATTTAAAAATCAACAAAGATAACATCGACAGGGAGCATATCTGCTGCGCCATGTCGGGCAAACAGAGCCTTGTTAAAAAAGAGTGGATGAAGCAGCGGTTCGACGAAGGCCTTGTGTTTTACAGGAGCGAGGAACGCGGCAAGTGTTTTATTGAGTATATCCCGGCGGAAAATGCATGGGTTCCCATCGATGCGGACGGATACATTTATATCAACTGCCTTTGGATTGCAGGTGCACTGAAGGGACACGGATATTCCGAAGCTCTGCTTTCGGAATGCATTCGCGACGCCGAACGGCAAAATAAGCAGGGATTGTGCATCCTTTCCGCCGCGGGCAGAAAAAAAGAGTTTCTCTCGGATCCGAAATACCTGGCGCATAAGGGGTTCATCGTTGCCGATACATCGGATTGCGGAATCACCCTTATGTATTTGCCGTTGAAGTCAACTGCCGTGCCGCCGAAATTCAAAGAGTGTGCAAAACATCCGGCGGTTGAGGAAAAGGGGTTCGTGCTGTACTTCACGGATCAATGCCCCTTCACCTGTTACTGGGTGCCGAGGGTTCGGGAAGCGGCAAAGGCGCACGATATTCCGCTTAAGGTCATTCACGTTACTGACAGGGAAGAGGCGCAAAATGTACCTGCGCCGGTCACGACTTATGCATTGTTCAGGGACGGCAAATTCGTGACACATGCGATACAGTCCGATAAAAAATTCCTTGCGCTTGCCGGAGTGCGGGAGTAATTTTTCTCGAAAACGTAAAACATAATAAGGTTAATCATGCGGAGCGGGAGTGGCGAAATGATAAAAAAAAGAGTCTGTCCGTGCAGAAAAAAGAACTGTGAACGCCGCGGAAAATGTGATGAATGCAGAAAGCATCATGCAGAGTCGGAACCTTGCAGGTCGGTTTATTGCGAAAGGGGGAAAAAAAGAAGAAATGAAGCATCTTTTCTTAGCGGAGAATGCGGAAGAACTGAACAACCTTCAGTCGCTGACGGAAGGATTTGCTCCGATACTGAATGAGTATTTGGATTATTTAAAAATGAATTTTCAGGTTGTTGAGCTTCCGAGGTCGATAGTTTGGGCGGGCTTTGAAACAGCGGTGAATTCCGTGAGCGATCTCCCGCTGCCGGCCTATACGAATGATTATCGCACGGTAATGAATCCGCAGATCGAGGTTTGGAGACGTTTATACCTTAAGCAGACGGATGCTTACACCGAATCGGAGTCGGTCAAAAAGGTTAAACAGTATTATGAAAAATTCAACATGCATAATGTTTTGCAGATATTGGGACACGAAATGGCGCACCACAGCGACCTTTTTCTTGATGAAACATATGAAACCGAAATGTGGTTTGAAGAGGGCATGGCTGAATACATAAGCCGCAGATATTTCCTGACGGATGAGGAGTACGCTGCCGAAAAGGAAACGAATCGGATTCTTTCTGCATTATATGATGAAAAGTTCGGGCGGCCGAAACTGAATGATTTTTCACGCTCCACTTACGGACGGGATATTGTGCATATTTTTTATGCTTACTGGAGAAGTTTTCTTGCCGTTGATGCCGCCGCGGAAAAATACGGCGGAAATGCATTGAAGGTGTTTGAATCCTATCGGCGCTGGTATGATGAGGGCGCGAAATGCAGTCTTGAGAATTGGTTAGATAATATTTAATTTCGGAAAAGCTTTTGAGCCTTCGGCGTGACAGTCGCCGAAGGTGTTTTGCATTTGAAACGAATCAATGAAAAACGGCGCCGCCTTGATTGCCGCCGTTTCGGCGCTTGATGCATATTTTCCTCCGAATTGCTCAAAATAGCAGAAGAAAAAAGAAAAATCGGAGGCAATATGGGAATAATCGGAAGGCATTCGTTTGAGCTATGCAGCAGGCCGCGAATAATTTCATCCGCAAGCTATGTCGGCGACAAAGAGGGGAAAGGGCCCCTGAGAGAATGCTTTGATAAAATTTGCCGCGACGATACCCTTGGGCTTGACTCTTGGGAGCAGGCGGAAAGCAGGATGTTCGAAAGCGCGGTTCGCGTGGCTCTTGCAAAAATAAAAAGGCAAAGCGATGATTTGAGCTGCCTTTTGGGCGGAGATTTATTGAATCAGATAATCTCCTCCGGCTTTGCGGCGCGGGAGATCCGTGCGCCGTTCATCGGCTTGTACGGTGCGTGTTCAACCATCAGCGAGGGACTGATGCTCGGCGGAATGCTTGTTGACGGAGGCTTTGCAGAGCTTGCCGCGTGTGCCGCAAGCAGTCACTTTTCGGCAGCCGAAAGGCAGTTCCGCTATCCGCTGGAAATGGGCGTTCAGGCCGTTCCGAGCAGTCAGCGTACGGTCACGGGAGCGGGAAGCATAATCATTCAGGCGGCGGGTGAATTCCGTCCGGGTGCGGGCAATGTGTTTGAACATGTTGCACTTACGGGCGGCACCATCGGCAGCGTGGAGGATTTCGGCATTACGGATGCAAATAATATGGGGGCGGCGATGGCTCCTGCCGCGTTTAAAACGATTATGACTCATCTTTCGGATTACTCGCGCAGGGTGGAGGATTACGACAGGATAATAACAGGAGATCTCGGCATTTTCGGCAGCGATATGCTGTATGAACTGCTGCGCGGTGAGGGGATTGAAATTGCCGACAGGCATGAGGATTGCGGCAAGCTGATGTTCAGTCGGGAGCAAAATGTCAATTGCGGTGCGAGCGGCTGCGGCTGTGCGGCGACAATAATGAGCAGTTGGTTCCTGCCGAAAATTGAATCCGGCGAAATCCGCCGCGTTCTTTTCCTTGCAACGGGTGCGCTCATGAGTCCTGTCAGCAGCCTTCAGGGTGAAAGCATTCCTTCAATTGCACATGCGGTTGTGATTGAGCATATTGATTGACCCAAACGGCGGTCAAGTGAAAAACGGCAGCAGAGTAAACTGTAATTTGAAAACATAAAGAATTTGGACGGTTGAATTAAATGAGCAGTATAACGGATTATTTACTTGTTTTTGCAATCGGAGGTGCGATTTGCGTCATCGGACAGCTTCTTATGAGCCTGACACGGCTGACGCCTGCAAGAATCCTTGTGATTTTTGTTACGGCGGGGGTTGTGCTCACGGCTGTCGGACTGTATAAACCCATTGTCGAACTCGGCGGAGCGGGCGCAACAGTGCCGCTGACGGGGTTTGGGTATTCACTTGCAAACGGCGCAATTGACGGCGCAATGAACGAGGGTTTGCTCGGTGCAATAACCGGCGGGGTGAAGGCAACTGCGGGCGGTATCGCCGCCGCAGTGCTGTTCGGGTACGCTTTTGCACTGATTTTTACGCCGAAAACAAAAAAGTAAACATATCAAAATTAAGCGCAACCGGCTTCCGACAGATGACGGAAGTCGGTTGTGTATTGTCAATGTTTGATAGATTGTTTAAAATACGAAACAACTGCCCAATCAGTCAATGGAGTGAAGAGCGGCGCCGACAGCGGTTGCAAATGCTGCATTTTCCGGAACGATAAACTCAACGGGATAAAGCGTTTTAAAAAGCTCGATCATTGGCAAAAGCTCCCGCAGTCCGGTAAGCGCACCTGTCAAAATGACTTTTTTGACAGAGGAGTTTTTGCAGGCAAAAACCGCAAGGGTCAAAATGGTTTGCAGCACCATGTTGACAACGCCGAGAGCAAGATCACAATCGGTTGCGCTGTCCTTTACGTTTGCGAAGTTTGCGGCGGTGATTTCCGAACCAAGCTTTTCAATGTCATTTTTGGAAATATCGCCGATTGTAAGATCAACGTGTGAAAGGCTGCCGCGCTCCGCAAGCGCGCAAAGACTCTCGTGATCCGATGCACCGGTAAGCTTTTTGCCGAGGCCGACGATGGTTCCGCCTCCGACGCCGCTGCCGCCGATGTGGGAATAATCCTTGCCGTGGGCATGAATAAACGCTGTGCCGGTGCCCATGCTCACAACAACCGCTTCATCCAACCCGGCAAGAGCAAGCCCGCCCCGCGCGATCGCGGAAAATTCCTCAATGCGCTGAGTCGGAATGCCGTAAATGTCGCCCGAAAGATAGGATGAGCCGACGCCTGTCACAAGTATGCGTTCAACATCGCTGAGCGAGAACTTGTTGGCGTTGATATAATGTCCCAATGCGCCGTAAAGTGAGGTTATTTGATCGTAAGCGCGAACCGTCATTGTTGAAATCAGTTCGCCGCCCGGAGTCAGTCCGACAATTTTTGTCGTTGAACCTCCAACGTCTATTCCGAGAATTATGCCCATTTGTTTTCCTCCTTGGTCTGCCCGATACGCAAAATACGCACCTCTCGCGTCGATACATGCGCGGCTTTGCATAAAATCCTTAGGTAAACGCTGATTAATCAGCATCAAATGCAGCGCAGCGTATCCTTGAATTGCCGCCCGCAAATACCGCTTGATCAATCGTCATATCCTGCCGATGTAACCATTATAAAGCATTAATGCCGTATTGTAAAGACCAAAAGAAACATGCATAGTTTCGAAGAAAAAGGCAGAGCAAATGTCGGAGCGGAGCAGAATACGGCGAAATAATTCATAACGGCTGACAAATCTGCGGCTATAATAAACAAAAATACACCTGTGCAGCAAATTAAAAAACGTTCATCTTTTGAAAAACAGAGAACATGTACATAAATCAGCACAGCAAAAAAGCAAAAAACAATTGACTGGACAAAAAATGCAGTATATACTTATCTTGTCGATACGTACAGCAATAAATACGCTGGATAGTTTCGCATAAGGTTTTTTCTTTTAACGGAGGAATGAATTTGAATATGCTTTTGGCTCACGGTGCAACGGATGAGCACCCGGAAGGACAGTCGATTGAAGCCCACCTGAAAGGTACGGGAGAACTTGCGGAAACATTTGCAGCGGAGTTTGGAGCCGCAGCAAACGGAAAGTTGTGCGGGCTTGCTCACGACATAGGAAAGTATTCGGATGAATTTCAGCTGAGACTGCGCGGCGGAAAGAAGGTCGATCATGCGACGGCGGGAGCAATCGAATGCTTCAAAATCAAAGCAGCGTTTGAGGCTGTATGCGTTATCGGCCACCACAGCGGATTGCCCAATGTCGGACATAAAGACGCTGACACAACCGAAAGCCAAACATTTTTTGGCAGGAAGCTGCGCGCCGAACAGGGAGGAATTCCGGATTATCGGAAAAATTGGAACGGACACATAGCATTACCGCAGGATTATTTTAGACCCTCGGGCCGTGGGTTCGCAACAGCATTCTATATAAGAATGCTGTATTCCTGCCTTGTTGATGCGGATTATATCGACACGGAAACCTTTATGAACGGTGACGCAGGCAGAGGAAACTACGAACCGCTTTCTGCACTTTGTGACAAGCTCACATCATGCATCTCAAAATGGAACAATCCAACAAGAGAAATCGACATACTGCGGCAAAAAATTCTCAATTCATGCATTGAAAAGGCGTCTGCGCCGCGCGGAATTTTCTCATTGACGGTGCCGACGGGCGGCGGCAAAACCGTTGCGTCCATGGCATTTGCGCTCAACCATGCTGTTGCAAATTCAATGAAGCGCATTATATATGTAATACCGTACACATCGATTATTGAACAGAATGCAAAAGTTTTCCGAGATATTCTGGGTCAAGAGAACGTTGTGGAACATCATTCGCAGGTTTCGCATGAATTGTCGGAAGATGCGGACGAGCTGGAATATCGAAGTGCGCTTGCAACGGAAAACTGGGATGCTCCGGTGATCGTGACAACTGCCGTGCAATTTTTTGAGTCTCTTTATGCGAACCGTTCGTCAAAATGCAGAAAGCTTCACAATATTGCAAACAGCGTTATTATTTTTGACGAGGCGCAAATGATACCGTCAAACAATTTGCGTCCCTGCGTTGCGGCGATTGCGGAGCTTGTGCGCGCATACAACGCAACCGCCGTTCTGTGTACCGCAACTCAGCCGGCTATTGACGAAATGCTGCTTGAATACAGTAAAAAAGAAAGCGTTGTTGAATTATGTCCCGATGTTGACGGCATGTTCGAAAAGTTTCGCAGGACAAGCTTTGAAAAGGAAGGAAGGCTGACAACGGATGGAACTGGTTTCAAGGCTTGAAAGTCAGCAGCAGGTGCTTTGCATCGTCAACACGCGAAAATTTGCTCAAGAGGTTTATGAGGCATTGCCGTCGGAGGGGCGTTTTCATCTGTCCACGCTTATGTGTCCGGTTCACCGTAAACAGAAGCTCGACGAAATTCGCGAAAGACTAAAATCCGGCAAAACATGCAGAGTCGTTTCAACCTCGCTTATAGAGGCCGGCGTCGATGTTGATTTTCCTCGTGTGTTCAGAGAGATGGCCGGGCTGGATTCAATATTGCAGGCGGCAGGGCGCTGCAACCGCGAGGGTAAACGGAGTGCGGAAAGCAGCATTGTTACCGTTTTTGAATCCGAAAACAAGGTGAACAAGCTGATTGCGGTTAACCGTGATGCTGCGGAGGAGACGGTGCGGGACTGGACGCAGCCGAACACAACGTCAACTATAGAGCGTTATTTTAAGGCGTACAGGGATTTTTTGCGGAATGATGACAAGTCGGGCGTCATGACAGCGAGCGAAAAAGGAATATCGGGCTGTGGATTGCCTTTTGAATGGATTGCAAAAGAATTCAAGCTGATAGACCAAAACACCTTCACGGTTTACATTTCTGTCGGAGAGGGAAAAGAGCTTATTTCAAGGCTCAGAGATGGAGAACGCTCCCGTGAACTGTATCGAAAGGCCGGAATGTATTCCGTATCGATATACGAAAATCATTTCAATGCTCTTATCAATGCCGGGGCGGCGGAACCCTTCGGTGACGATGCGGCAATTCTGACGGATTTGAGTCTTTATTCGGATGAAAAGGGACTTGCAACAGATGTGAGGGATGGAAGTGCGCTGTTTAACTGATAATGAATGATTCATTAATCGGTAAGTGAACGGAAAGGCTTTGCAGGTTATATGAATACCGAATTTGACCAAACGGGGCTTGACCGTAAACGATAAAAACATAATACAGCATAGGAGGAATAAGGAAAAATTGACTGCAAAAAGGAACAAAAAAGAAAAGAAAGGAGAGACAGTACATGCCAATATGTATTGAGGTAAGCGGGGATTATGCCTGCTTTTCAAGACCGGAGATGAAGGTTGAACGCGTGAGTTACGATGTAATAACACCGTCTGCGGCACGCGGCATACTGGAAGCAGTTATGTGGCATCCGGGAATGCGTTATGTAATTGACAGGATTCATGTGTGCGCACCGATCCGGTTCACAAACATTCGACGAAATGAAGTGAAGGATGTTATCAGCGCGCGAAACGTCAAAGCGGAGATGAATAGCCGAAGCGGCGATCTGTATATTGCAGCATCGGAGTCCATTCAACAGCGCGCTGCGATGGTGTTGAGGAATGTGCATTATGTTATTGAGGCGCATTTTGAAATGACGGAGAAAGCTGCGCCGAGCGACAACCCGGGAAAATTCTGCGACATGCTGAGAAGAAGGGTTGAAAAAGGTAAGTGTTACCATCAGCCCTACCTCGGAACACGTGAATTTCCTGCAAAGGTAGTAAAATGCGTTGAGATGCCGCCCTGTCCGCCGGAACTTGCGGGAGAACGGGATCTTGGCTGGATGCTTTTGGATTTGGATTATTCGGATAAGGAAAACATCAAGCCCGTGTTCTTTCGCGCAAAGCTTATTGACGGCGTATTGACCGTGCCGGCAATGGATTCGGCGGAGGTGACAGGATGATATTGCAGGCATTGACAAGCCTTTACGAAGCGTTGGCTCAAAAAGGCGAAATATCAAAAGAAGGCTGGAGCCGAGAAAAAATCAGCTTTGCACTCGGAATAGATGAGAACGGGGATTTGCTGCGAATCACTCCTCTTTTCGAAACGGTCGATGGACCAAAGGGCAAAACGAGGGAAGTTCCGCAGAAGATGACCGTTCCGGCGGCTGTGAAAAGAACGTCAGGCGCGGCGGCGAATTTCCTTTGGGATAACTCCTCCTATATTTTGGGTGTGAGCCTGAAGAAAGGGGAGAATGATGCAGAAAGAGAAAAGCGAAGAAATAAGGACATTAAATGTTTCGAGGCTTGCCGCGAATTGCATCATTCAATGCTGGACGGCATGGAATATCCCGCTGCAAAGGCGGTGCTGAACTTCTTAGACAAGTGGGAACCGCAAAAGGCGGAGGAAAACAATCTTGTTGCACAATATGCGAAAGAAATTCTTTCGGGTGCAAATATGGTTTTTCGCTTTAACGGAGGCTATGTTCACGATGATCCACAGCTTGCATCTGTCTGGCAGAAGGCGAATGCAAAGCAAAAAGATAACATTGGGCAGTGCCTGATAACGGGAGAGCTTGATGCAATTCCAAACACACACCCTACGATCAAGGGTGTGCAGGGCGCGCAGTCAAGCGGTGCGGCACTCGTGTCATTCAATGCATCGGCATTCTGTTCTTATAACAAGGAACAGAACCAAAATGCGCCGGTCGGAAAATATGCAGCCTTTGCATATACGACTGCGTTGAATCATTTATTGGCGGACAGGAAAAATGTCCACAGGATCGGCGATGCTGCCGTTGTCTGCTGGGCGGAGAACGCCGACAAACAGTACGAGGATTTTGCGGCGGACTTGTTCTTTGGCGATGGTGACGGCGATCAGTCGGATGAACAGTGGCTTTCCGCACTGCAGGCAAGCGTGGAACTGCTTGCAAAAGGACTTCCGTGCAGGGAGCTTGATTTGGATCCGGAACGAAAGTTCTATATCCTCGGCATATCGCCGAACGCAGCGCGCCTTGCAGTCAGGTTTTTCTATTGCGACAGCTTCGGAAATATTGTCAAGAACATCAAAGCGCATTATGACCGCCTTGAAATCGTTCGACCGTCATATGATAAGTACCCGATGCTTCCGCTTTGGAAACTGCTAAGTGCAACTGTCAATCCAAGTGCAAAGGATAAAACTCCAAACCCGGCAATGGCGGGTGCGGTGGCGCGCGCGGTTTTTTCCGGGGGAAGATATCCTGCATCCATTTTGGAATGCACTTTCCTGCGGATCAGAGCGGAGCGCGAAATAACGCGCGAGCGCGCAGCGATAATCAAAGCTTATTATTTAAGAAATCCAAACGAAAAATGCCCCAAGGAGGTACTGACAGTGAGTTTGAACGAAACCAGTAAAAACGTCCCGTATACCCTCGGCAGGCTGTTCTCCGTGTATGAAGAGATTCAGCAGGCTGCAAATCCGGGTATAAACACGACCATTAAGGACAAGTATTTCGGCTCCGCTGCGACAATGCCCGCAACGGTGTTCCCGATACTCAGCAATCTTGCGCAAAAACACCTGCGCAAACTTTCGGATGCACAGCGTATATATCTTGACAAAAAGGTTATGACGCTGAAGAGCGTTCTCGGAGAACAGTATCCGGCGCATATGTCGCTGCCGGAGCAAGGCTCGTTCGACCTTGGCTACTATCACCAAACACAGGACCGTTATACAAAAAAGGAGGATAAATAACTATGGAACCCATCAAAAACCGCTATGACTTCGTCGTTCTTTATGACGTTGAAAACGGCAACCCCAACGGAGACCCCGACGCCGGCAATATGCCCAGAGTTGACCCCGAAACGGGCTACGGAATCGTGACGGACGTCTGCCTCAAACGCAAAATCCGCAACTACGTTGAAACGGCCAAAGAGGGAGAACCCGGCTATCGCATCTACATCAAGGAAGGCGTACCGCTCAACAAGAGCGACAAGGAGGCCTGTGAAAAGTTCAACGTTGAGTCTGATGAAAAGAAGCTTAAGGAGGCAAAGAAAGCAGATCCGGACCTTGATGCAAAAATCAGGGATTATATGTGCGGAAACTTCTTTGATATTCGCACCTTCGGCGCCGTTATGACAACATTCGTCAAAGGTGCTCTGAACTGCGGACAGGTAAGAGGACCGGTACAGCTCGGTTTCTCAAGAAGCGTTGATCCCGTTATTTCTCAGGAGATTACGATAACCCGTGTTGCAATAACGACCGAGGCTGACGCAGAGAAAAAAGGTACGGAAATGGGACGCAAATATATTGTTCCTTACGGTCTCTATCGCTGCGAAGGCTATGTTTCGGCCAACCTCGCGCGCAAAACGACGGGCTTTTCGGAGGCGGATCTTGAACTGCTTTGGAAGGCGATAATAAACATGTTTGAAAACGATCACTCGGCTGCACGCGGCAAGATGGCTGTTCGTGAGCTTGTCGTGTTCAAACATGAGTCAGAGCTCGGGAATGCTCCGGCACATAAACTTTTTGAGCGTGTTACAGCAGCAAGAAAAGCGGATTGTGCAGTTGCCCGTTGTTACGATGATTATGATATTGTCGTTGATACGGATAATTTGCCCGAAGGAGTCAGCTGCATTCGGATGATATGACATATTCCGAAGAAGACTATCTTCAGCTTTCCGGAATACAGCATTTCAAATTCTGCCGCAGGCAGTGGGCTCTTATTCACATTGAGCAGCAATGGGCGGACAACTACCGCACGGTGGACGGCACACTGATGCATGAAGGAGCGCATGATACCGGTTTGAAGGAAAGCAGAGGCGATCTTTTCATTACGAGGGGGATGAATTTTTTTTCATCCACCCTCGGGGTTTCGGGACAGTGTGATGTACTGGAGTTCCACCGTGCGGCGGACGGGATAGAGCTGAAGGGGCGCAAGGGTCTCTGGCAGCCCTATCCCGTTGAATACAAGCGCGGAATTTACAACGAGCGAACCGGTGATACATTGCAGCTTTGCGGTCAGGCAATGTGCCTTGAAGAGATGCTTGCGTGTGATATTCCGCGAGGAGCATTGTTTTATGGCGAAACACGGCGCAGGGTGGAAGTTGAATTTGACAGAGCATTGAGGGACGAAGTACGGGATGTGCTTTCCGAAATGCATGATCTGTATAGAAAACGATATACCCCGAAAGTGAAACCTACCAAAGCATGCGCGTCATGTTCAATGAAGGAGATTTGCCTCCCGAAACTGATGAAATCAACGACCGTTGCAACGTACATTAATAAGGCAATGGAGGAATCGCAATGAAGCGGTTGCTGAATACACTGTATATTATGTCGGAAGACGTATATTTGACGTTGGATGGAGAGAATGTTGTTGCAAAGTGCGGCGAAAGGATCACGGCACGTTATCCTCTGCACACATTGCAAAGCATAATTGACTTTTCATATATGGGCGCATCTCCTGCGTTGCTCGGTAAATGCGCCGATATGGGAGTTGCATTCACTTTCTGCAGCCCGCGGGGGCGATTTCTTGCACGGGTAACGGGCGAAGCAAACGGTAATGTTTTGCTTCGGCGAAAGCAATATCGAGTTGCAGATGATGAGGAGAATTCATGCCTGATTGCAAAAAATATGATATTCGGCAAACTTTACAATTCTAAGCAGAGCATTGAGAGGACACGGCGCGATCACGCTCTGCGTGTGGATTGTGAAGCTTTGACCTCCGTTTCACAATTGACGGCGGGACTGCTGCCGCTTGTTCAAAAGGAAACACGGCTTGACGGACTCCGTGGACTTGAGGGTGTTGCAGCGAATGCGTATTTCAGCATATTCAACGAATTAATTCTCAACAGCAAGGGACTTTTTCGGTTTACGGTGCGTTCGAGGCGGCCTCCGCTTGATGCCGTGAATGCGCTGCTGTCGCTTGCATATTCGACGCTTGCTCTCGATTGCGCTTCTGCGCTTGAAAGCGTTGGACTGGATTCGTACGTCGGATTTCTGCATCGTGACAGGCCGGGCAGAACTTCACTGGCACTTGACCTCATGGAAGAACTGCGTCCGTGTATGGCAGACAGATTTGTCCTTACGTGCATCAATAACAGAATGTTTGACAGAAACGATTTCGATTTTCGTGAAAGCGGGGCTGTACTGCTTAAGGATGATTCACGGCGGCGTTTCTATCGAGCATGGCAGGAACGCAAAAAAGATGAATTGAAGCATCCATATCTCGGCGAAAAGCTGCAATGGGGGATGATTCCGTATGTTCAGGCCCTGTTACTGGCAAGATACCTTCGCGGGGATTTGGATGCTTATCCTCCGTTCCTTTGGAAATAACCGTGTTGAGGCAGAAAGGAAGGTTTAATTATGTTTGTGCTTATAACCTATGATGTTAACACAGAGGATGCGGACGGAAAAAGACGATTACGCCGCATCGCAAAGCAGTGTGTAAACTATGGACAGCGTGTGCAGAATTCGGTATTCGAGTGCATACTCGATCCGGCGCAGTGCCGCAGGTTAAAAGCTGAGCTTTGCAGCATCATGGATGCTGAACGTGACAGTCTTCGCTTCTATTATCTGGGTAACAAATATGAAAACAAGATTGAGCATTTCGGAACAAAGTCGGGTTACGACCCTGAGGGTATGCTGATGCTTTGATTACTTGCCGCGAACACTAAGCGGTCAGAAAAAATCAGGGGGGTTCGCGCAATTACACGCGGACAAAACATGCTTTTCTTCAAGAATTGTTAAGCGGATAAGAAACGAAACGCGCATAAAAGGCAGGTCTTTGCTTGCAGTGCTGCCTTTTTTACTGTATAATGGAAAATGAACAGCGGGGAATGATCACTTTCATACTTGCTGTTTGCGGAAATGTTGATTACGTCTATTCGTTTCCGCAGTCGCCGCCTTCACGGGCGGCGTGGATTGAAATGTCGATTTTGTAGCCGACAAATTCAAGCACCAACGTCGCCGCCTTCACGGGCGGCGTGGATTGAAATCTGAGCGTGGAGCATATCTTGTTCAGCTCGCCACGTCGCCGCCTTCACGGGCGGCGTGGATTGAAATCCTGATGAAGAAACAGGCTCATACCGCGCGGGCGTCGCCGCCTTCACGGGCGGCGTGGATTGAAATACGGCTCCATGCATAACCGTAAGCCTCCGAAAACGTCGCCGCCTTCACGGGCGGCGTGGATTGAAATAGACCCACATTTATTCACGCTCAACCTCGTCATGTCGCCGCCTTCACGGGCGGCGTGGATTGAAATACCTTTTCCGCGCAAGAGATATTGCAAGTTTCGGTCGCCGCCTTCACGGGCGGCGTGGATTGAAATATCAAAAACCTCCTATTAGGCGGAGTGCCTCGAAGTCGCCGCCTTCACGGGCGGCGTGGATTGAAATAGCATTCGCGCTTCCGCAAGCTCGGCTTTTTTTGTCGCCGCCTTCACGGGCGGCGTGGATTGAAATGTATCCTTCGCCGAAGCTGATCTAAGAAGGGCGAGTCGCCGCCTTCACGGGCGGCGTGGATTGAAATGGCATATTGATGCGGCGCTGCAAGCGGTGTACGGGTCGCCGCCTTCACGGGCGGCGTGGATTGAAATCGCTCCGTGAAGTCGCGGATGATGTCTGCGCGGGTCGCCGCCTTCACGGGCGGCGTGGATTGAAATATCAAGCCCTGCTTTTTGGAGGAGGGGACAGTAGCGTCGCCGCCTTCACGGGCGGCGTGGATTGAAATAGTACTCGCACGCGCAAACCGCGGATGATGCAGGGTCGCCGCCTTCACGGGCGGCGTGGATTGAAATACGTGTACGGGGATGAGTACCTCGTTCTGGACGGTCGCCGCCTTCACGGGCGGCGTGGATTGAAATAAAATGCGCCAGTTGTTTCTATAGTATCAAGTGGTCGCCGCCTTCACGGGCGGCGTGGATTGAAATGCTATTTTTGCAGTTTTCGGATAACGCTTCGATAGTCGCCGCCTTCACGGGCGGCGTGGATTGAAATATGCCCTGAAGGCTTGCAATCTGGTTGCTGTACAGTCGCCGCCTTCACGGGCGGCGTGGATTGAAATACGATGCGAGATAATCAACATCCGCCCCCGGCGCGTCGCCGCCTTCACGGGCGGCGTGGATTGAAATAGTCTGTAAGCATTGCAAGTTTGCCCACGTTGAGTCGCCGCCTTCACGGGCGGCGTGGATTGAAATCGTCTAAAACCGCCGTTGCGACATATATCGGCCGTCGCCGCCTTCACGGGCGGCGTGGATTGAAATAAGATCTTCCACATAGGATGCGGACAGCGCGTTGGTCGCCGCCTCCACGGGCGGCGTGGATTGAAATCCGCGCCGGTCAGTGCACGGATCTCAAGACAAAAAGTCGCCGCCTTCACGGGCGGCGTGGATTGAAATATGCCCTGCAAGCTTGCAATCTGGTTGCTGTACAGGTCGCCGCCTTCACGGGCGGCGTGGATTGAAATGCTTCGGGATGGAATTTTATATGGCATGTCCCTGTCGCCGCCTTCACGGGCGGCGTGGATTGAAATCGCCACTAAAGCACGGAGCGCAGTTACGTCAAGGTCGCCGCCTTCACGGGCGGCGTGGATTGAAATTACGGAGATTGGTAAAAAAAAGGTGACTTCCTCGTCGCCGCCTTCACGGGCGGCGTGGATTGAAATGCCGACAGTGCGGCATTATAACCTTTTGTAAACTGTCGCCGCCTTCACGGGCGGCGTGGATTGAAATGGTATCCAGCCTTGCCTTTACTTTTTGCGTCACGTCGCCGCCTTCACGGGCGGCGTGGATTGAAATATAGGCTATTCAAGGAATGACGAACAACTGCTCGGTCGCCGCCTTCACGGGCGGCGTGGATTGAAATTATAGGTATCAAGTTAAGAAAGCCCCCCGACTTGGTCGCCGCCTTCACGGGCGGCGTGGATTGAAATCCTGCAAGGGCACGCGCACGGAGTCCGTCACCGGTCGCCGCCTTCACGGGCGGCGTGGATTGAAATAAATAATATCTTATGCAATTCGCGTAACTGATCGTCGCCGCCTTCACGGGCGGCGTGGATTGAAATGCAGATTTTGGCGCAAGCCGCTCATGCCGTTCGCGTCGCCGCCTTCACGGGCGGCGTGGATTGAAATAGCGACCAAAGCCCGGAGAGCAGTTGCATCAAGGTCGCCGCCTTCACGGGCGGCGTGGATTGAAATTACGTCCGCGCCGACGAGTGGACGGTAGAGGACGGTCGCCGCCTTCACGGGCGGCGTGGATTGAAATAGTGTTCAATGTTCAACTACGTTTTGTTTTTGTCGTCGCCGCCTTCACGGGCGGCGTGGATTGAAATGGTTTCTTCGGCAGGTGTGTCTGTCGGCGTGTCCGTCGCCGCCTTCACGGGCGGCGTGGATTGAAATACATGCTGTGATATGCAGGTATGCATTGTAGTCGTCGCCGCCTTCACGGGCGGCGTGGATTGAAATCGGAAGGGACAGACGGAGCAGCCCGCCGAATCGCGTCGCCGCCTTCACGGGCGGCGTGGATTGAAATCCTGCAAGGGCACGCGCACGGAGTCCGTCACCGGTCGCCGCCTTCACGGGCGGCGTGGATTGAAATAAATAATATCTTATGCAATTCGCGTAACTGATCGTCGCCGCCTTCACGGGCGGCGTGGATTGAAATTTATAAATCGGCCGATGCGCAAAAGGAAGGCATCGTCGCCGCCTTCACGGGCGGCGTGGATTGAAATTCCGTGGCAAATTTGGTTGCCGTCATTGGCGGCATGTCGCCGCCTTCACGGGCGGCGTGGATTGAAATAACGGTCGAGGCGTTTACAACAGCGGGGTGCATGGTCGCCGCCTTCACGGGCGGCGTGGATTGAAATTCTCGTACAGCTTGCAGAAAATCCCGGTGCAGTTGGTCGCCGCCTTCACGGGCGGCGTGGATTGAAATAATTCGGGCAACCATGATACATACATCACTCATGTCGCCGCCTTCACGGGCGGCGTGGATTGAAATGATGCGAACGGACACATAATCCCCCCCTATTCTGTCGCCGCCTTCACGGGCGGCGTGGATTGAAATAGGACATTGAAGCTCTGCCCGCTAAGCTGCAAGGTGTCGCCGCCTTCACGGGCGGCGTGGATTGAAATCAGAATTGTTTGACGTGATTTTCTGCCGTTTTTGTCGCCGCCTTCACGGGCGGCGTGGATTGAAATGAACACATAAAAAGCACATTAGCATTGGTAGGTGTCGCCGCCTTCACGGGCGGCGTGGATTGAAATTGTTTGGAATAGATATCTATTCGCGTTCAAACTAGTCGCCGCCTTCACGGGCGGCGTGGATTGAAATAGAACCTCCCCGCAATCATAAACGGAATTGTTGGTCGCCGCCTTCACGGGCGGCGTGGATTGAA
>ERZ791794.223-NODE-223-length-48784-cov-3.808266_pt1 | contig 48784 bp, 38 predicted proteins | sample MGYA00510312_ERZ791794 | MGnify/ENA primary metagenome ERZ791794 (study PRJEB30046, sample SAMN00791977) | human gut metagenome | study: EMG produced TPA metagenomics assembly of the A metagenome-wide association study of gut microbiota in type 2... | reverse complement strand
GTTACCGTCAGATAAATTTATATATGGTTATTTTTCACGATTTAATGCGGTAATGACTTCCTATAACATATTGAGACATACCGGAACGGTATGGTCTATGATGTGTGCATATGAGGTTACAGGCGATAATTCTTTACTGGAAACGATAAATAAAGCAATCGATTATCTTCTCACACAAATCAGTTATAAGGATAATGAGACGGCATTTGTTGTTGAAGCAGGAAGCAGGGAAATTAAGCTTGGGGGAAATGGAATTGCTGTTATTGCGCTGACGAAGCATATGGAAGTATTTGGGGATCGCGACTTTACGGATATGATTACGCTTCTGGCAAATGGAATTTTATATTTGCAGGATAAAGAAACCGGAAAAATGACTCATGTTTTAGACGCAGCCAATTTTGAGGTAAAAGAGGCCTTCCGTACCGTATACTACGATGGAGAGTCAGCATATGCCCTGATAAAGGCCTATGATATTACCGGTAATAATGCTTATCTTGATGCTGCAAGACGGAGTATTGATTATTTTATAAATAAGAATTACGTGGTATACAGAGATCATTGGCTGGCTTATGCAATGAATGAGTTTACCAGGTTTGTACATGAAGAAAAGTATTATACATTTGCACTCAGAAATGCATGGGAGAATCGCGAGAGGATTAGAAAACAACAAACCTCATATCATACTTATCTTGAATTATTGATGGAAACCTATGACATCTACCTGAGAATAAAAGAACAGAACATTTCAGTGGATTATATGAATCAGATTGATGAGGATGAATTTGTTGAGATTATCAAGTACAGGGCATTTCATATGCTGGATGGATATTTTTATCCGGAATATGCGATGTATATGGAAAGGCCGGATAAAATTCTTGGTTCATTCTTTGTACGTCACGATGATTTCAGGGCGCGAATTGATGACAACCAGCACTTTATTGATGGCTATGCCAAGTATTATAAGTTAATTTTGCATAATGGAGAATGATTGCTATATGTGGAGAATGAAGAATAATGATTTGGAAGCTCGTATTGGGATTCCGGATGGCTTTAAGGTAAAAGGGGGAGATGGCAGAGCCATTTCTTCCTGGAATGAAGTGAAAAATGCAGACGGTTATATTCTGTCTTATTACAAAGCCGGCGAACCGGAGCTGTGCATTAAAACCAGGTATTCGCAAAAACCGGAGAAAACCATTCTGGGATTTCGTAATGGGGTGGAATATCTTGCGGATGTGTGTGCATATCAATTTTGTGACGGTGTGGAAATCAGGGGGAACAAATCGGATAAAATTCCATTTGTACCTGTTTCAATGAAATTAAAGGCTCAAAATGTCATTTGCTTATCTGAAAATGAATCGAAAAAAATAGAAGCAGAATATAAAAATACGATTCCTAACGTTAGCTTTCAATCGCTGGATGAGAATGTTGCCGTTGTAGATGAATATGGAATGGTGACCGCCAGAAAAAAGGGCATGACGGAAGTCATCAGCCAAATGGAGAATGGAGAATGTACAAAAACCCGGATCGTGTGCGGTCGCGACCTGTCGAGAACACGGGAATCAGATGCCATGATCATGCTGATGGGAGATCTGATGTGTGCGGTAAATCATCAGCGTATAGTCCAAAATAAGGAATTTGATTTTACAGGTTCGTTTGACGATATCAGCACGATTATTCAAAAGGGAGATTTGGCAATTGGTGTACTGGAAACCATGTGTGATGACCATTCTCCGTATGAATGCGAAGAACTGAGAACTTCATCCGGAAGTCCTAATTGTAATTCACCTTCAACCTTTATCGGAGCTGTAAAGGATGCGGGCTTTGATGCATTGGTTACAGCAAATAACCATAACTGCGATACGGGGGCTGGAGGATTGAAAAATACAGTTTCGTTGATCAGAAGTAATGGTATGCAAAACATAGGAACACTTAATGATAATCCGGTTTATTTTTCCGTTAAGGGGATAAAAATTGCCGTGATTGCTTTGTGTATGATTAATAATGGACACGAAGCTAAAATGAATTTGTGGATGGAGGAGCTTGGCCGGTACAAAACAGAATTATTTAAACAGTATGTTGATGAGGCAAGAAAAAATCACGCGGAATTCATTATTGCATATCAGCATTGGGGAAAGATGAATTCCTCTGAGATAAAATCCGCTCAAAGAAAAACGGCGGAAGAAATGGCAGAAGCAGGAGCTGATCTGATTGTTGCATCGCATCCTCATTTGATGCAGAATTATGAAATACTTACCACCTCCGATGAAAGAATGGTGCCATGCGCTTATTCATTGGGAAATTTTCTCACATCAATGAATGAATTCAGTGAAAACAGACTCGGTGCGGTTATGTGCTGTAAACTGCATAAGAGTCCGAAGGGTAAAGTGTCGTCTGCAATATCGTTTATTCCGACAATAAGCAGAGACGATGCTTCCTGTGGTATAAAGATAGGAATTGCCGGTGGAAAAGAGAGGGAAAGAATTGCGGAGCTCCTGTCAGAGAATGCCCGGATGATACCCTCAGTGCCGGAGCCGGACGTGATGCTGCAGGGCTCTGTTGTGTTGAAAAAAATATTTTCTTATTTGCCGGAGTGCCGGATAAATCAGGATGCGTGTATTATTTCCCAGTTATCCATACTGAACGGTAAAAAACAGGAGTTGAAGGAACGGTGTGCAGAGCGGGTAAGGATAGATATAGAAAAAGACCTTGAACAGTGCCTTTCAAAAAACCGGGCAGAATATATGATAGTTGATTTTTATGCTGCTGCAGCAATTTCTCTTTATAAAATGGATGATAATTATTACACGGCCTCCGATGCTTTTGTTTTATCTGATTTTTACAAAACAAATAAAGACAAATTTGAGAAACAGACACCTCCGTTTAGTGAAAGCTTCTGGAAAGAACAGATTAGGAAATATGCCGGACTTTTACTGAAATATTATCCTAAAGAAAAGATTGTATTAGTTCGACTGAGCTTTTCTGAGACACTGGTAGTAAAGGGAGAGATGAGAAACGGTAAAAACCGGAGCGCCTTAAATAATCGTATCAGGGAGCTGGAGAGCTATTTTATTTCTATTGTGAATCCGGTCGTTATTGATATAGCAGGGCATTATTTCGGAGATGCACAGTCCACCTCGCCGTCTGCATTTGAGGAACATTTTTATCTGGATACTGCCCATAAGCTGAGAGATATTTTTGAAAGTAAGAGTCATCAATTTTATTATTCTGAAGAGAATCAGGAATTCAGAATGGATAGAATATTAAAGTATTATGATAATCTGATGGCGCGCGGCTATCAAAACAGAATGCTTAATCAGGAGCAATTGGCAGATAAAATCATCATGTATTCGTCTAAGGAATTTATCCGGTCACATTACCATGGAATAATGGAACTGATGAGACATCATGTGGCAGACCTTGAAGAAGCCGTACTTTATCTGGAAGAAAACGAAATGAATAAGGAGCTGCTGAGTGCAGCCAAAGCAATTCAGATGATTATAGAGAAGGAGCTTTCCGGGTCTTATGAATGTTATCGGATATTATTCATGTGGAAAATGCAGATTCTGAAGGAGATGGCATTACAGCTCTCAGAAATGGTCGGCTTCAGTGTCTGTGAGGACGAGTGTGAAATTCTCTTTCTGATAAAAAATAATGGGAAAGCTCTGGAGCAATTTTTATCCGCTAACCACAAAATAAAGGTGGATATCTGGGGAAGCTGTATTTCCAGGGAGATAATGAATCGAAATAAGCAGGATATAGTGGTGAATAAATATATCTTCAAGCAGCCGCATTTACTTGCCTTTGAAGCTCCGGTTCCATGTGATGTTCCGAAGGATAACAGTTTATTTGAGAACAATTCCTGGCGAAGAAGGACCATTGAAGAAGCATTCCGGCATTCGGGAATAGATGTCCTGAAAGCATCATCAGCTGACTGGATCGTGATAGATTTTTATGATTTGATCTGTAATGCCGTAATGTTCAGGGGACAATTGTGGGAAATAGATGATTTTGTTCAAAGAACCGGATTTTATAAGCAGGTATCAGGAGAATGCAGCCGGAATACATATTTCTTTGAAAACTATGATATGGAATATGCCGGTGAACAAATGACAAGGCTTGCCCGGTTTTTGCTCGGAAAATATGGAGAAAACATAATTCTTATAAAGACAGACCTGAAGGATACCTATATTGATCTGGATGACAGGCTGCAAAAGTTAAACAGCGAAAGCGAAGATCTGGAAAAGAGAAAGCAGGCAATTTTGCAATATGAAAAGATGTTTGAGGATTTGACGAAATGCTATGTGATCGATATTTCAAAGCATTATTTTGCGTCGGATAAATTTCCGCTTGGTGGTGCTCATATTGTCCATTATGAGGATGAGTTTTATAATCAGTCATGCTCCATATTAATGCAGATTTTTTCGGGATCCGGGCGTAAATACTATGATGAGGCGGATGACAGGTACCTGTTTATGAGAGACCAGAGGCTGAATCGCGGTTAGTATATGAAGGGAGAATCGTGCGATAAAAGATGGTTCATATTGCTGATGATGATACTCATTACCGTTCGGATCACTGGTTGTGAGAATTCATACGCTTGCAGATGTAGCAGTTCAGCCGTGCCTATTCATAAGCTGCCGGAAACGGTTGACAGATGAATTGTGGTGTGTGATACTTTGAAATAAAAACAGACATAAGAGGAAATACTACCAAAGAAAAAGGTCTGTGCAAAGAAAGGATATCGAAAATGATACAGACAGTTTTACTATTTATTCTGGGACTTATTCTGATCTGTCTTGGGGGTGACCGGTTAGTGGATGCGGCAGTAGCAATTGCCAAAAAGCTGGGGATTCCGGAGATTGTTGTAGGAGCAACCATAGTAAGTCTCGGTACCACCCTTCCTGAAATTCTGGTATCCACAACGGCAGCATTTGATGGATCTGCCGCAATCGCAGCAGGAAATGCATTTGGCTCGATCATCTGTAATACGGCATTGATTGCCGGGCTGACACAGACGATTCGCCCATCAAAGAAGATTGAGGCAGCGGCAATCCGGTGGAGAGGGATTTTCTTCTTTGCGGTATTGATCGGCATGAACCTGTATGCTTATCTTACACAGAAATTCAATCGTCCGGCAGGTATTGTGCTGATCCTGCTGTTTGCGGTGTATGCGTACCTTAATATTAAGAAGGCTGGATCTGAGGGCGAAGAGAGTGAGAATGGAGAGGATGGGAAGAAAGAAGGAGGCCCGATCTGGAAGCATCTGCTTGTTCTTGTGGTATGTGCCGTGTTTCTTTATTTTGGTGCTAATCTGCTCGTGGATAACGGTATTCTGATTGCGGAAGCCCTCGGTGTGCCGGAGCGTGTCATTGCGGTTACATTTATTGCACTTGGAACTTCCCTGCCGGAACTGGTGACGTCCCTGGTTTCGATTATTAAGGGCTATGGAAATGTCGGACTTGGCAATATCGTTGGAGCCAATATCCTGAATATGCTTCTGGTAATTGGTATTCCTTCTGCAATCGCAGGTATTCCATTGGAACGATCCACGGTCTTGATCGACATGCCGCTTGCCTTGCTTGTTATGGCAGTGCTGCTGATACCGATTCTGATTCGGAAGAAATCCTCCAGGGTGCAGGGAATTGCATTACTTGCCATTTATGCGGCATATTGTGTTGCTTCTTTTATATAATTCATAGGAAGGCGCTTCGCTTATAACAAAGATCCGGTAATGCCTGGTGTGCAGGCATTACCGGATCTGTATTATAGCGGAACTGTTTGGACGGAGAATGTCGAAAGGGGTTGCGAAAATGAAAACAACGTATTAAAATAATAAAAATGTAATAGAAATTTTACAGAAATTTAATTTTTACGGAGTGAATCCATTAGGAATGCAATATACGAGAGAAACTGCTATTGAACGGTTGCTGAAGAGTCTCAGTTCCTGCTATGACATTCATCCGGTTGAAGATGACCGGATCCCGATCACAGCTCGCTGTGATTTTTTTGAGCATTCAGGAAGATATGTGATATCGAAAAAGGCTGAATTGTGGACAGCAGACAATGAGGAATTTCTTTATCTTATTAATATTCCGCATTTAACACGCGAACTGTATGAGAAGTGGCGCGATTATGTACATGCGGATGGGATGGAAAGGCTTCACATCGGGCCGGGACATATGTCTTCTTTTATCACACCGGTTTTTATCTGTGATACGTGTGAGGAGGACGCAAGACGGGCATTGAAGAAATGCCGCATTTCCCAAAGTTTTCATTTTTCACTGCATGGCTGGATGGATCATCATACGGCTCTGGTGGAGCTGTCAACAGGACAGATTGACGCGAATCCGGGCGGCCGTCATACAGCGAAATTTTTGAAAAAAGTACTATATTCATCAAGAATGAAGGGAGATAAGTAACATGAATTCATTAGTACTTCTTCTGATCTGCGTTGCCATTCTGGTAATCGGCTATATCTTTTACGGTGGCTGGCTGTGTAAACAGTGGGGCGTAGGCGAAGGAAACAAAGAAACACCTGCACATACTATGGAAGACGGTGTGGACTATGTACCGGCAAAGGCTCCGGTTCTGATGGGACATCATTTTTCATCCATCGCAGGCGCCGGTCCTATTACAGGACCGATTGGTGCAGCAATTTTCGGATGGCTGCCCGTAGCCCTCTGGATTTTAGTTGGAGGAATTTTCTTCGGTGGTGTACATGACTTTGGTGCGCTTTTTGCTTCTGTCCGCAATAAAGGTATGTCCATTGGCGAAATTATTTCTACTAATATGAGCAAACGGGCTAAGAGACTGTTTATCATTTTCTCTTATCTGACACTGATCCTTGTGGTAGCTGCATTTGCTTCTATTGTAGCAACTACCTTTGGTGCAGTATATGATGAGAGTGGTGCGGTAGATATGGTCAAATCTGCGACTCCTGCATCGGTAGCAATGATTTCCCTGCTCTTTATTGTTGTGGCTATTGCATTTGGTTTCTGTGTATACCGTCGCAATATGCCGATGGGGATTGCTTCCGTAATCGGTGTACTTGCAATTGTTGCAATTATGGCAATCGGCATGAATTTCCATCCAATTTACCTGTCTACGAAGACCTGGATGTGGATCGTTGGTCTTTATATTGCCATTGCTTCCGTAACACCGGTATGGATTCTGCTTCAGCCGCGTGATTATCTAAGCTCCTTCTTATTATATGCAATGCTTGGCGTAGCAGTATTTGGTGTTATCGTAGCACATCCTACCTTTGACTCCAGTTTCCCTGCATTTGGCGGATTTGCAGTAGACAATGGCAACGGTACACAGTATCTGTTCCCGGTATTGTTTACAACTGTTGCATGTGGTGCAATTTCCGGTTTCCATTCACTGGTTTCTTCCGGAACGACCTCCAAGCAGCTGGATAAGGAAACGGACGCTAAGCCGATCGCTTACGGTGGTATGTTATTAGAGTGTGTACTTGCCGTACTTACTCTTTGTGCAATCGGATATGCATACAAGTGGAATGCAGCAAATCCGGACAACGCTTTAGTTGGTGCAACCGCAATCTTTGGTGGTGGTATCGCCCACATGATCGATGACATTATTCCGGGAAGCTACAAGATTTTAAATTCCTTACTGGTATTAACTTATTCCGCATTCTGTCTGACCTCTCTGGATACGGCAACACGTCTTGCACGTTTCATGTTCCAGGAGTTCTGGTTGGAACCCGGACAGACACCGAAGGATATCAAGGGTGGATTCAGGAAGGTTATGGTAAATCCGTACTTTGCAACCATCCTTACCGTAGTTCTCGGTATCTTGCTTGGTATGACCGGATATGCAAAGATCTGGGGTCTGTTTGGTGCAGCCAACCAGCTTCTTGCAGGTATCGGACTTCTTGCTGTAGCTACATGGCTTGGCAATGCAGGAAAGAACAACAAGATGTTCTTAATCCCGATGGCATTCATGATCGTAGTAACCATCGCTTCCTTAGCAATCACGGTGAAGAACCAGATCGGTATGATTGCAGCAGGCGGAGCTGACTGGGGTCCTTATGCACAGACCATTTTAGGTATTCTGTTAATTGGCCTTGCAGTCGTTCTGGTAATCGAAGGTGTACAGACACTGAAGAATCAGAAGGGCAAAAAGGTAAATGCATAGACTCTGATTTGAACTTATTGATAAACTGAATTTCAGAGGCAGATTTTTAAAGAGACATTCGTGATGGATGTCTCTTTTAATATACAGAAAATGGTCATGCAATTCGTTGTTCTACATGGATTTTGCAGGCAGAATACAAGTTTAGCACTTGAATTATGCGCTTTATATAGTTATAATATAACTTATACGAATACACAGGAGGAGAGGCATAGTGAAAAACAAAATTGACAAAATGTTAAGAGACAGACCCATCAAGGATAAATTAAATCTGGTGTTCCGGATGGTAACGATTTCCTTTTTATTACTTGTTGTTGTATCTCTTGCAGAGATGGTTATGAGTAAGAATATTCCGGGGATTATCGTGATTTTAGTACTTGCCATTTTAGGGATAGCATTTAATGCCTATGTAATGAAGAGACTTGCAGCATTACTGGTTGCACCGATTGAGAGTCTGGTGGTGGCGGCAGAGAAGATTTCCCAGGGAGATTTTGAAATCGGAACACCTTATGAAGCAGAGGATGAGTTAGGTGGTCTTTCCGATACCTTCGAGACAGCAGCAGGTGTATTAAAGAAGGTGATTTCCGATCTGTTAATGATCGTAGAGAGTTTTTCAGTAGGTAACTTCAATGTCAGAAGCAGCTGCCCGGAGGCTTATGTCGGACAGCTACGCAGTGTACTGGATAAATTGAATGAAATGGTAGTGAAGATCAGTGAGACCATGCATGGCATTCAGGAATCCGGTGAACAGGTATCTGCAGGAAGTGGTCAGCTGGCAGAGAGTGCACAGGATATTGCGGAAGGTGCAACGAACCAGGCAGCAGCCGTAGAAGAACTGGTAGCTACCGTGGATGAAGTAACCAATCAGGTATTAGAGAATACGAAATCTACCGATATTGTCCATGACAAGGCGAAACAGGTTGGCATTGAAGCCAGCAACAGCCAGAAGAAGATGGATGAACTGGTAGAAGCAATGAAGAAGATTAATACAACCACACAGAATGTTGAGAAGATCATTGCAGATATTGAGAATATTGCATCCCAGACCAATTTACTTTCCTTAAATGCTTCGATTGAGGCGGCACGTGCAGGAGAAGCAGGACGTGGATTTGCCGTTGTTGCTGACCAGATCAGACAGCTTGCAGAGGAAAGTGCGAATTCCGCAGTAGAATCCAAGAAGCTGATTGAGCAGTCCTTAAATGAAGTGGAGGATGGCAATAAGGTAACGAAGGAAACCGGAGAAGCTATGAAGAAGGTTATGGATGAGCTGGATAAGATTATTCAGGAAGTAGCTAACATCCGTACCGCATCTGACAGACAGGCTAAATCTGTAGAAGAGATCCGTAAGGGTGTGGAAGACATCAACGATGTTATCCAGTCCAATTCTGCAGCAGCAGAGGAAACTTCTGCTACGAGCGAAGAACTGGCAGCATCTGCCTCTACTTTAAGTGAGCTGTTAGAGAAGTTTGTTCTTCGTGATTAGCAGTACTGCGGGAATATGATGCTTGAGAGATATACGCATAAACAATTCGGCAGCTTATGAACGGGTATGGCCGAACGGTTACTGTGAAAATGTAAAATGAAATCCCGGTGAGAGAAATTCTTGCCGGGATTTATTTTTGCTTTGCAACACCACTCGCGCGCGAACTCTTTATTTAGATCGTACACATAAGTTTTTGTAACATTGTGTGAGTGCGCATGTTACATGGAAACCTGAAAGTGAAATTCCCCGTTGCTGGCGGAGAAGCCATATACGCCGCCATATTTTTCAATAATAGAAATCATGCTGATGACACCAATTCCGTGATTGCTCTTATGGGAAACGGGGATCTTATTCTCGAAGACCGGTTCCATGGAGTAGGTGTTGACCATATTAATACAGAGGCGGTTGCTTTTTTCGTAGATCTTAAGTTTGATGTAGGCCTTGTCCGGGTGTTCCATCTGCTCACAGGCGTGAATGGCATTTTCGAATGCATTTCCAAGCAGACTGCATAAATCCATAATCTGGAAACGGGTGAAGTCTGTTGCCGTAATCCGGATGTCAGTTTGTATATTGCCTGCAGAAGCTTTGTCTGCATAAAAAGAGAGAATCAGGTTTAATGGTTCATTCGCTGAGTACCGTGTGAACCGGCTGCGCTCCAGATCATCATAGATTTCATTGATATAGTTGAGAGCAGTTTCTTTCCGATTCTCCTGAATGCAGGATTGCAGGAAGTTCATGTGATGCCGCAGATCGTGGCGGTAAATTGCTGCCTGTTGCTCGGATTTCGAAAGCTGGGCGATTTCCTTCTGGGCCTGTGTGGCAGCTGCCGTAAGGAGGACATTTGCCTGCTGGGCTTTATGTATCTGGCTGGAAAATTCAAGGGAAAGCATGGAGAATATAAAGTACAGTATAACGATTACACTGTCCATGAATTCCATAACAACGGCGCCTCCTGTGTAGAGCAGATCGGTATATACCGTAAAGGAGTATTCCAGAATGTAATATATAACGGGCAATAGCATGAACAGGCTAAGAAGCATCTTGCTTTCATGCTGCAGACGGGTGATACAGGGGGCAACATAACGGATAATCAAAAGCAGGAGCGGAATCGTGATCAGGATGGCTCCGATATTGGAAACCATAGGATCGTTGCCTGCAAAGGAAGCGATCAGCGTACCGAACCATTTACGCGGTGTACAGAACAGGTAGGCTGCGAGCACGGCGATGATGGAAATATAGGTGTTCCTGTGGCACACAAAGCGGATCAGCAGAATTAAGGGCAGATGGATAAGAAGCGGATAGCATTTATAGACAACGGTCTGACCAAGCAGAAGATAGCATACAAGCTGTATGGCGCTGAATCCGGGCAGCGTCAGGGCATAGAGCCGGTGGTGTTCTTCAAACGGAAGATCTGCCATATAAAAAGCAGCAATGATTCCGAAGAATAAAACAAAGGCATAATTGATCAAATTTGCAATGTCAGCAGCGTTCATCCTAAAATATCCTCCATCTGATAGGCCAGATAATATTCCTTGATTTCAACTAACCGGCGCTGGGCTAAGGGAATGATCTGTCCGGTCTGCATCTGAATATCAGTATTTCCAATGGTACTGATATAACTCATGTTTACGAGGAACGATCGGTGCGGAAGAAAAAATTCCCGGTTTTTAAGCAGATCCTCACAGACGGAAGAAAAGCGTCCGGTACATTCTAAGACTTCTCCATTTTCCAGATGGTACAGAATACGGCGCTCCTGCGCTTCCGCATATACAATCTGGGACAGCCGGATCTTACGGATTCCGATGGAGCTTCGCAGAACCACATACTTTTCCTGCCTGAGAGACGCTTCTTCTAAAAGCTCGTCAAGGGAAGCAGCAAGGAGCTCTGTGGAAACCGGCTTTAAGAGATAGTTACTCGCTTTCACCGAATAGCTTTCAACAGCAAATTCCGGTGAAGAGGTCAGAAAAATAATATGGGCAGCACGGTCAAAGCTGCGGATTTCTTTCGCCAGTTCGATTCCGTTAAGAGCAGGCATTAAGACATCAAGCAGATAAAGGTCAAACTCACCGGGGGCGGTATTGGCCAGTTCGGTACTGCTTGAAAAGGACCTGCAGTTAAACGGAAGATTTTTGCTCTTAAAATATTCTTCTATAAAAGTTGAAATGTTCTGTAATTCGATTGGATCATCATCACAAATGGCAATTCGCATGTTGAGACCTCTTGGGGGATTTTATAGTTATAACTCGCAAATCCGCACTTCGTGCTATTCATCCTGCTTTGCAGGATATTTGCTCGTTAATGAGCCCAGAAAACCAAATGCCTGCTTGGCAGTCGCTTGGTTTTCTCTGAGGCTCATTACATTATAACATGGAGCGGGAGAACCCGCATATCCCAATAATCTGTAATTCATGTCGAAAAATCTGTAATTCACGTAATCTGTCCCACAAAGAGAGAATTTTAGTGTAAAATAATAACTGTAAGTAAAAGGTTTAGGGGATATATATAAATGAGAATACCCTTCCTGAGTGACCCATCTGTATATGCAGAGGATCACTCGGAAAGGGTATTTTCCTGTCCGGAAGCGGATTTACGAATTGACTTTTGGAGTGTTAAGAGCGATGGGAAGAAAGTAATGGAGGGTCTTGCGTTCCGTATAGGGAAAGGATATACTTATCATATATGCTATAAATGAAAAACAACGATACGGGGGTACTGGCATGGAGCATAATACAGGTTTTATGGATCAGAAGAGAAAAGAGAGTATGAACAGCTTCCCGATTTCCAGTGCGGAGGATATGCGGCTGGTTGTAGAGTACATGGAAGAACTGGAAGGGAAGGACGAAGCAAAGCAGAAGGAGCAGGCCTCACGTATGGATGAACTGACCGGTGTATTTGCGAATGATTATTTTGAAAAAAGAATGCAGATAGTGGACCGGTCCGAAGTTGTTCCGGTAGCAGTAATTGAAATTAACATCAATGACTGGAAGTATGCAAACGATCATTACGGAGATGAAGAAAGTGACCGTCTGATCCGGATTATTGCGGATATCGTACGGGAAGAGGCAAACCCTTATTTTGTAATCGGTAGAATTGACGGAGATGTATTCGGAGTTCTGATTCCGATGGTAGAAGAGGGAGAAGCGGAGGATTATGCACGCAGAATTAAGGAACGATGCGTAAACTATGAGGATGAGAAGCTGGCACCGTCTGTGGCAATCGGTATTGTGTATAAGAATAATATCGAGCAGTCGGTACAGGATCTGTTTTCCGATGCACAGTATGAGATGTTCGAGGATAAGCTTGCCATGAAACAGGAACCGGGCTACCGGGAACGTCTTGAGGGCAAGGAAAAGTAATATTAAAAGTTATTGAGACAGATGACCAGTAAAAGAAAGTGGTCATCTGTTTTTATTTTCTATATAATTTGTTCACAAAGTTTTTATAAATTAAACACATTTGATACAAAAAAGTAAGAAAATAAGAGAAAACGCGAGATATTACAAGAAAAAGAGATATATAGAATTGTGATAGAATTTGCAAAGGAAGGCATATAAATTTAATATATGATTTAGATGTTAGCACTCAATATAAATGAGTGCTAATAAGACAAAGGAACATAGAGATTTTTAAGATATAACAAGGAGGCAGTAAATCATGAAATTAGTACCATTAGCAGACAGAGTTGTTCTGAAACAGTTAGTTGCAGAAGAAACCACCAAATCCGGTATCGTATTACCCGGACAGAACAAGGAAAAGCCCCAGCAGGCAGAAGTTATTGCAGTAGGTCCCGGCGGAGTTGTAGACGGCAAGGAAATCAAGATGGAAGTAAAGGTTGGAGATCAGGTTATTTACTCCAAATATGCTGGAACTGATGTAAAGATCGAAGACGAGGAATATATCATTGTAAAACAGAGTGATATTCTTGCAGTGATCCAGTAGGAAGCATCTGCTTAAGAAGCTTTGTTAAAAATTTCAGTGGTTAAGAAGTATTTCTGAAGTATTTCGTAAGAAGTATTTCAATCAAAAGACATTTCATTATGGAAATGAAAGAGAAATAATTTAGTGGATTTTCAGGAGGAAAAAATCATGGCAAAGGAAATTAAATATGGGGCAGAAGCCCGTGCAGCATTAGAAGCCGGTGTTAATCAGTTAGCTGACACCGTAAGAGTAACACTTGGACCTAAGGGAAGAAACGTAGTTCTGGATAAGTCCTATGGCGCTCCGTTAATTACAAACGATGGTGTTACCATTGCAAAGGAAATCGAATTGGAGGATGCATTTGAAAACATGGGTGCACAGCTTGTGAAAGAAGTAGCAACCAAGACAAACGATGTTGCCGGTGATGGTACAACAACAGCAACCGTACTTGCACAGGCAATGGTCAATGCAGGTATGAAGAACCTGGCAGCAGGCGCTAACCCGATTATCCTTCGTAAAGGTATGAAGAAAGCAACAGATTGTGCAGTAGAAGCCATCGCAAAGATGAGCTCCAAGGTAAACGGTAAAGAGCATATTGCAAGAGTAGCAGCCATTTCCGCAGGAGATGAAGAAGTCGGTAAGCTTGTTGCAGATGCAATGGAAAAGGTATCCGGTGACGGCGTTATTACCATCGAAGAAAGCAAGACGATGATGACCGAGCTTGACCTGGTAGAAGGTATGCAGTTCGACAGAGGATATATTTCCGCATACATGGCAACCGATATGGATAAGATGGAAGCGGTTCTTGACAATCCTTACATCCTGATTACGGATAAGAAGATCTCCAACATCCAGGAAATCCTTCCGCTGTTAGAGCAGATCGTACAGTCCGGTGCAAAGCTTTTAATCGTTGCAGAAGATGTAGAAGGCGAAGCACTTACCACTCTGATCGTAAATAAATTACGTGGTACCTTCAATGTTGTTGCTGTTAAGGCACCCGGTTATGGTGACAGACGTAAAGCAATGCTTGAGGATATTGCAATTCTGACAGGTGGTCAGGTAATCAGCGAAGAACTTGGTCTTGACCTTAAGGAAGCTACTATGGCTCAGTTAGGCCGTGCGAAATCTGTTAAGGTTCAGAAGGAAAATACCGTTATCGTTGATGGTGAAGGTGATAAGGAGGCAATTGCAGCCAGAATCAGCCAGATCAAGAAACAGATCGAAGAAACCACATCTGATTTCGACAAAGAAAAATTACAGGAAAGACTTGCAAAGCTTGCAGGCGGCGTAGCAGTTATCCGTGTAGGTGCTGCAACCGAAACCGAAATGAAGGAAGCAAAGCTTCGTCTCGAAGATGCACTTGCAGCTACCAGAGCCGCAGTAGAAGAAGGTATTATCTGTGGTGGTGGTTCTGCATATATCCATGCGTCCAAGGAAGTTGCAAAGCTTGCTGACAGCCTTGAAGGTGATGAAAAGACCGGTGCACAGATCGTATTAAAGGCACTGGAAGCTCCTCTGTTCCACATTGCTGCAAACGCAGGACTGGAAGGAAGCGTTATCATCAACAAAGTAAAAGAATCTCCTGTAGGAACAGGATTTGATGCATTAAAAGAAGAATATGTGGATATGGTTGCTGCAGGTATTCTTGATCCTGCCAAGGTAACAAGAAGCGCACTTCAGAACGCAACAAGCGTAGCTTCCACCTTACTTACAACCGAATCCGTAGTTGCTTCCATCAAAGAAGATACCCCTGCAATGCCTGCAGGCGGCGCCGGAATGGGAATGATGTAAGCGTATAAACAGACGATGCGATAAAAATAAAGGAGCGTCTCCCCAAGCTCGCTTGGAGGGGGACACTCCTTTTATTTTTATCATACCGCTGTAAGCGGTAGCCAGGTAATGAGGCCTTAAGGCCCATTACCTGGCTAAGCATCGGTCTGTTTACACGCTTACATCTGCGTATTTTCTACATATACTAATAGATACCATGAAATTTAAAATGTAATATTGACAATACTTTCTTCTTGTGATAATCTTAAAAAAGATTTGAAATAATTATAAAATATTTTAAAAACAGGAGGTATAAAATGAAATTGAAAAAAGTATTGGCAATTGTTATGTCGACAGTGCTGACTGCATCATTGATTGCATGCGGTAATGCACAGGAAGAAAAAACTTATGAAGACGTGACTCAGACCAGTGAAACATCTGATGAAACAAAGCAGGGGAACACAGAATCAGCAGAAGAGACGCAAGAAGGAGTTCCAAGCTATTCACAGATTAATGTAGGAACAGATTATCTTGATTTTACAGCATCCATTAAGTGGACAACACATAGGACAGATCGTGGTGAGGATGGCACCCTGGATGCTATTGTGGCTGATTTTAACAAAGTTTATCCCAATATTTCCGTTGAAGTAGAAGCTATTCCGGATTTTGCTGAGGAGGCACTTCTTCGTCTGACAGCCGGAGATTATGCTGACATTATGGCAATTCCTGCAATTGATAAAGCAGAATATGGAACATACTTCTATCCATTGGACACATTTGAAAACATGGATAAAGAAATTAATTTTGCAAGTCAGACAGAGTATGATGGATATACATATGGTATTCCATATATGGCTAATGCGCAGGGGGTACTTTATAATAAGGCAGTATTTGAAAAGGCAGGTGTTACAACACTCCCAAAGACACCAGATGAGTTTGTAGATGCACTGAAAGCAATTAAAGAGAATACAGATGCAATTCCGCTATATACTAACTATGCCGCAGGATGGACAATGGGAGCATGGGATGCTTATATTGGCTGTGTATCCAATGGTGATGCTACCTATATTAATCAGAAGTTTGTGCATACGGCCAATCCGTTTGCAGATAATGGGGATGGTACAGGTGCATATGCACTTTATAAGATTTTATATGATGCAGTAGCAGATGGCTTAATTGAAGATGACTATACGACAACAGACTGGGAAGGCTGTAAAGGAATGTTAAACAGAGGAGAAATCGGAGCCATGGTCCTCGGATCCTGGTCATATGCGCAGATGGTTGAAGCAGATGTGCATGGTGAAGATGTAGGATATATGCCTTTTCCTATTACGGTTAATGGAACCCAGTATGCGTTAGCAGCAGGTGACTACGCCAGTGCAATTAATATTCATTCTTCCGATGAGAACAAAACAGCTTCCATGATTTTCTTAAAATGGCTCACTGAAGATTCCGGATGGTGCTACAATGAAGGTGGATATATGGTTGACAAAGAAGGGCAAAATCCGGAAATGTATACCGCATTTGATACTTGTACAGTGCTGAGTGATGCATCTGCATTAGAAGGAGAAGCTGATTTGCTGAATGAAATGAACGCAGAGTCTGAACTGTCATTCAATGCCGGTGGAGACGCTAAAGTTCAAAGGATTGTTGAAGCAGCTTCAACAGGTTCTGAATCCTTTGATGAGATCATGGCTGAGTGGACAAAAGCATGGAATGAGGCACAGAAAACATTAGGTATTGAAGTTTTATATTAATACATTTCCTCTTTTAAGGGTTGAAGTCAAAATGGCTTTGACCCTTTTTGTTGTATAGCAGTCTTTTAATAAACCACCTGCTATGCAGGTGTGTCCACAGACAGCTTTAGCTTCAAGCAAAAACCTCCAGTGCTATAATAAGTGTAGGTTCGCCAACCGCACTAAAATAACAAAGGAGGAAGTCCAAATGGACATGAATAGTTTATCACATTCAAAGTGGGAGTGTAAATATCATGTGGTATTTGTACCAAAATTCAGGAGAAAAGTTATATATGGTCAGTTAAAACTAGCCCACATACTAAGTATGTTATGTAAAAGAAAAGGGGTGGAAATAATCGAGGCAGAAATGTGCCCAGACCATGTGCATATGCTAGTAAGGATTCCACCGAATATAAGTGTATCAAGCTTTATGGGATACCTAAAAGGTAAGAGTACACTTATGATATTTGAAAGGCATGCCAATCTGAAATACAAGTATGGAAATCGCCACTTTTGGTGTAGAGGATATTATGTAGATACAGTTGGGAAGAATGCGAAGAAAATACAAGAGTACATTCAGAACCAATTAAAAGAAGATTGGGAATATGACCAAATGACACTCAAAGAGTATATTGACCCGTTCACGTGTGAGCCAGTAAAACAAAGCAAATAGGATAAGCCCTTTAGGGCTTGGCAAGTAAAAGATGTTGCGGCTGGCGAGCTTTTTCGACGAGTCTTTAGACTCCAGTGCCGGTAATAGCCCCTTATAGGGGCAGAGCAAACCACCGGATAAGCCGGTGGTGCTGATTTAGAAAAGATATATACATGTTCTGTAATATCAGCATTTCTGAGTGCGTCATATATGCTGTCTTGGGTAAACGAAGATTTGCAAATAAAAGTATGATCACGTATAATATGCTGTAGTATTAATGAAACTTGGAGGGAAAAATGTTACATATTCCATCTTTAAAGGAAGGATTGAATGTATTTAAGGCGTTGGCCTCAGATGTACGCATTAATTTAATTACTCTTCTGTTAGAAAATGACAGCATGAATATGAATGATCTGGCTAATAAATTAAATATTGCCAATAGTGCATTGACATATCACGTAAAACTATTGGAAGAATGTGGACTGATTGTGGTGTCTAATGAGATAGAGGGACATGGAAATCAGAAGAAGTGTTCTGTTTGTCAAGAAAAAATATTAATTGATATTCATGCAAAAGAGGAAGAAAAAAATGTATATAAGACCAGTATTAAAGTTGGTCACTATACAGATTATGAAATCTATCCTACATGTGGTCTTGCAAATAGCGCAGCACTTTTGGGAGAAGTGGATGATCCGAGATATTTTGCATATCCAAGCAGGTACTCGGCAGACATTCTTTGGTTTACACAGGGATATGTAGAGTATATTATTCCTGCATTTATTCCGAAAGAAGATGAAATCACACAACTGACGTTTTCGCTGGAAATTGGTTCAGAGGCACCAGGATATAATAATGACTGGCCATCAGATATCTCATTTATATTAAATGATATTGAATGTGCAACCTGGACAAGCCCGGGAGACCTTGGGGGTGTTAAGGGAGTCTTTACGCCAGAATGGTGGTATAGGAATTGGGGGCAATTTGGAATATTAAAGGTGTTGATGATTAATGAAGATGGTACATTTCTGGATGGAAGTAAGATTTCTGATGTGACAATTAAGGATTTCGACTTGAATTATATGAGTATGCTGAAGTTAAAGTTAGAAGTATCAAAAGAGGCAGAGCATATTGGAGGATTAACAATTTTTGGAAAAGGTTTTGGTAATTACAATCAGGACATTGAGGTTAGCATTAATTATAGACCGAAACTTGATTAACAGGGATGTGATTATAGCTGTATTATGATTAAGAACTGTTTTGGGCACGGATTGACTACATTCATAAATAAATATATAATAATATGGATATTGCTAATAATAACAGATAAGTTAAAATCAGCAGGTAATTTTTACTAAAATGCCAAAGGGTGATGACATGACAGAAGAAAAGGATACCAGCAAGACAACTGCAGAACAGTCAAAGAGTGAAATGGTTTTCGATGATGGACGAATCGAATCCATTCAGGAATTTCAAAGTCCGGAGCAGTTATATCGGGATCTTATTTTGCGTGTGCGCAAATACCATCCCTCCGATGACATTTCCCTGATTGAGAAGGCGTACCATGTGGCCTATCAGGCACATAAGGATCAGGTACGGAAGTCCGGAGAGCCTTACATTGTACATCCCCTGTGCGTCGCGATCATTCTGGCAGACCTTGAGATGGATCAGGAAACCATTGCTGCAGGACTTTTGCATGATGTGGTGGAAGATACCATTATGACCGGAGAAGAAATTGAGAAAGAATTCGGCCCGGAGGTAGCTCTTTTGGTAGATGGTGTCACCAAGCTGCAGAATCTGCATCTGTCAACCGATCAGGACGGCAAGCCCGACCGGCTGGAAATGCAGGCAGAGAATCTGCGTAAGATGTTTCTTGCCATGGCGAAGGATATCCGGGTAATTCTGATTAAGTTGGCAGACCGTCTTCATAATATGCGTACCCTGAAATACCAGAAGCCGGAGGCACAGCAGCGCATTGCGCGGGAGACACAGGAAATCTATGCCCCCATTGCACAGCGTCTCGGTATTTCCAAAATCAAAGTAGAATTAGATGATTTATCCTTAAAATATCTCGAACCGGAGGCGTATTACGATCTGGTAGATAAAATTGCAATCCGTAAAAGTGAACGTGAGAAATACATTCAGGATATCGTGGATGAAGTCAGCGAACACATTAAAAATGCCGGAATCGAAGCCCATATTGACGGACGTATCAAGCACTTTTTCAGTATCTATAAGAAAATGAAGAACCAGAATAAATCCATTGAACAGATCTATGACCTGTTCGCGGTCCGTATTATTGTAAATACCGTCAAGGACTGTTATGCAGCACTCGGTGTCATTCATGAAATGTATAAACCGATCCCGGGACGTTTCAAGGATTATATTGCCATGCCCAAGGCGAATATGTATCAGTCCCTTCATACGACGCTGATCGGGAAGAGCGGGCAGCCCTTTGAAATCCAGATCCGTACCTATGAAATGCATAAGGCTGCGGAATATGGTATTGCAGCACACTGGAAATATAAGGTTGCTTCCGATGGCAAGAAGATTGAGGACTCCGAGGAAGAGAAGCTGTCCTGGCTGCGTCAGATTCTGGAATGGCAGCAGGATATGTCTGATAACAAGGAATTCATGAACCTGTTAAAGAGCGATCTTGATCTGTTTTCCGACAGCGTTTACTGCTTTACCCCGACCGGGGAGGTAAAGAATCTGCCGGCAGGCTCTACGCCGATTGACTTTGCTTACAGCATTCACAGTGCGGTCGGAAACAAAATGATTGGTGCGAGAGTAAACGGAAAGCTCGTAACAATTGATTATGAGATCAAGAATGGTGACCGGGTGGAAATTATGACGTCCCAGAACTCCAAGGGACCGAGCCGGGACTGGCTGAATGTGGTGAAGAGTACCCAGGCCAAGAGTAAGATCAACCAGTGGTTTAAGAATGAATTCAAAGAAGAAAATATTGTAAAGGGTCGTGAGCTTTTACAGGCATACTGTAAGGCGAAGGTGATCGACACCAATGAAATCATGGTGCCGGAATATATGAATGCGATCATGAATAAATATGGCTTCCATGACTGGGAGTCCGTTCTTGCAGCCGTCGGACATGGCGGTTTAAAGGAAGGGCAGATCATTAACAAGATGCTCGAGCTTTATGAAAAGGATCATAAGAAGGAGCTGACGGATGAGGAGGTTCTGGCAGCTGTTGTAGAGAACGACCAGCAGAAGAACATCCCGCATATGAGATCCAAAAGCGGTATCGTCGTAAAGGGAATGCATGATCTGGCGGTACGTTTTTCCAAGTGCTGTCTGCCGGTTCCCGGAGACGAGATCGTTGGTTTTGTAACGAGAGGACGCGGTGTTTCCATTCATCGTACCGACTGCATTAATATTATTAATCTTCCGGAGATGGAAAGAGTGCGTCTCATTGATGCCGAATGGGAAGACAATGCGAAGGATGCCGTAGATGAGAAGTATATTGCAGAAATTAAGATTTATGCAATGAACCGGAACGGACTTCTTGCAGATATTACGAAGATTCTTACCGAGAAGAACATCAGCATCCGGAGTCTTAATACGAGAGTGAATAAACAGGGTTATGCAACACTTGCTATTGCATTTGAAATCAACAGCAGGGAACAGCTGAATACGCTGGTGGATAAATTACGCAGCATTGAAAGTGTGATGGATATCGAGCGAACCACGGGCTGATGAAACTGGTAATGAAACAGGTAATGAGACGGTTTGGAAAGGAAGCTTATGGCAGAGTTAAAGGTTGATAAATTTACATTAGGTGTGTGTGAGACGAATTTTTACTATGTATATGAAGAAGGAAAGAAGGATGTGATTGCCTTTGATCCGGCTGACCGGGGAGAGCTTCTGTATCAGCAGCTTACAGTGAAAGGCTTTCACGTGGCAGCAATCTGTCTTACGCATGGACATTTTGATCATATCTGGGGTGTGGAAGGCTTGAAAAAATGCAGCGGTGCCCGGGTATATGCCTATGAAGGTGAAAAAGAGCTGTGTGAAAGCGATTCCTTAAATGTTTCACGGGACGTAGGAAGACCATGTACGGTTACCCCGGATGTTCTTTTGAAGGATGGACAAAAGGTTGAAATTGCCGGGATGCAGTTTCAGGTGATTGCAACGCCGGGACATACGAAGGGGAGCTGCTGTTATTATTTTGAAGAAGCCGGGGTGCTGCTTAGTGGTGATACACTGTTTCAGGATTCCGTGGGAAGGACGGATCTTCCGACAGGCAGCATGAGCGCACTCGTGAGATCTGTCCGCAAGAAGCTCATGGTACTTCCCGATGATGTGACCGTATATCCGGGACATGGGGAATGTACCAGCATCGGACATGAGAGAAAATATAACGCATTTCTTTAGTCGAAATGAGAAGAGGAAGAGATGAGCAATTTATTAAGTGTAATCGTAAATCAGAATGGATATGAATACGATATCCATTCTCTGGTAAAAGCATTTTATCCGGCACAGGACGTCAAGGTCTTTGTGCCGGATTCTGATGAAAAGGATATTGTGAGCTCCGATGAAGGACTTCCGGATCTGAAAATTGATTTTGAACCGGAAATGATCCGCATGAGCATTGTGGATGGTGGCAGGGGAAGAGCTGATTTTGGTGGATACAAGGTAGAGCTGGAAGACGGCATGGACCGGCCGCACATCAAGAACTGCTTAAAAAAACTGATTTACACAGCACTTTCCGAACATACCGGCAGGCAGCTTCCCTGGGGAACCCTGACCGGAATCCGCCCGACGAAAATTCCAATGACGATGATGGAAGAGGACATTACGGATGAGGAGATCATGCAGTATATGCAGGATACGTACCTCATCAGTAAGGAGAAGGGAGAGCTTGCCATTGAAATTGCCCGCAGGGAAAAGGCCCTGCTTGATACCCTTCATTATGAAGACGGATACAGTCTTTACATTGGGATTCCGTTCTGCCCGACCACTTGTCTGTACTGTTCCTTTACCTCTTATCCGATTTTTTCCTGGGAAAAGAGGGTATCGGAGTACTTAACGGCACTGGAAAAGGAAATTGACTTTGTAAGCAGCTTTTATCAGGATAAGATTCTGGATACAATTTACATTGGAGGCGGTACGCCGACTACATTGAAGGCACCGGAGCTGGAGCGGCTTCTTTCTTATATTGAAACGAAGCTGGATCTGTCCCATCTGCAGGAATTCACGGTTGAAGCAGGAAGGGCGGACAGCATTACAAGAGATAAACTGGGGGTTTTAAGGAAGCATGGAGTTACCAGAATTTCCGTGAATCCGCAGACCATGAACCAGAAAACCCTCGATCTGATCGGCAGACGCCACACCGTGGAGCAGGTAAAGGAAGCATTTGCCCTTGCAAGAGAGGTCGGATTTACCAATATTAATATGGATATTATCTTAGGACTCCCGGAAGAGACAGAAGCAGAGGTGCACCATACCATCGATGAAATTGTGGCGATGCAGCCGGACAGCCTGACCGTGCATTCCCTTGCCGTCAAACGGGCATCAAAGCTCAGTCAGTGGATTGAGGAAAAGGGAATTTCCATGCTGAACAATACAGAGGAAACCATGAAGATTGCCATGGAGGGGGCAAAGCAGCTCCGGATGGTTCCATATTACCTCTACCGCCAGAAAAACATGTCCGGCAACTTTGAAAATGTCGGTTATGCAACGGAAGGAAACTTCGGAATTTATAATATATTGATCATGGAGGAGAAACAGACCATTGTGGCACTGGGCGCAGGTTCCATCACCAAGAGAGTCTTCCCCGACGGACGGATTGAAAGATGCGATAATGTCAAGGATGTGGGACTTTATATTGAGAAGATTGAAGAAATGATGGAACGGAAGAGGAAGCTTCTTTCTGATCCATTAGAATGAGCAATGAGGAAACTGGAACTGTTTGTTTTTAAAAAGGACGAATTCATTTTGTAAAATGAGTTTGTTCTTTTTCTTTACAAATATAGCGGACAGGGATATAGTAATTATATTGAATTATAATTCTTACAAATGGTGTATTCTGAAAACATTGCTTATACAAAATATCAAAAACTAATTCCTAATAAAAAGTGAATATGGAACTTGTAAACAGAGAGTAAATCCGCTATACTATTGTGTATAAAACAATGCAGAATCGGAAAGGCGGTAGAAGGATGGAAGAAATGCAAAATCAGGAATTATGCATTCTGCTGGAAAGTATTCTTGCACTTCTTGAAACTGGTAATGTCGATCGGGCGAAAGAAATTTTACAGAATGCAATTAACAGAATGGATAAAGGATCCACAACCAGTGCGAAGGAATAGCAGTTAACTCTACGGAGCGTGGGTTCCGTTTCTGAATCGTTACCTCTATTATAAAGGTGTAAAAGGGAACCGGACGAATCAGGTGGAGGATGAGGTTATGGATCAGAAAAAGACAGGACAATTTATTGCTGCGCTTCGCAGGAACAGAAATATGACGCAGAGGCAGCTTGCAGAAAAACTGGATATCAGTGAAAAGACTATTTCAAAATGGGAATGTGGAAATGGTTTACCGGAAGTAACCTATATGGAGACCTTATGTGAGATCCTTGGGATTACGGTGAATGAACTCCTGATGGGAGAGCGGATTGACATTGCAAGGCTTCTGCATAAGCTGGATTGCACAAGACTGGAACTGTGCCTGTGTGCATCCTTACATAACTGTATAATGAGCATTTACTGGAAAGAAGCAGGGATGGAAGCTGTTATTGGATTGGAGAAATTCCACAACTGGAAGAGTTCCTGGAACGGTATTTATAGTCATAGAATTTTATATTGTTTAAGATTTGTTTAGGAAAAACCCTTCGTTCTGTTTAAAGCAGCATGTTATGATAGCTGCATAAACAGGACAGAAGGGTTTTTCTGATCTTAAGAAGGAAGGCATAAGAATGAATATAGAATTTCAGATTATGGATTGGATACAGAGCATCCGGACACCTTTGGGGGATGTTGTCCTGCTTTCAGTCCGCATTTGCACAGGATACCTATGGAAATGGTTATAGCGAAAAACTCACCGATATGTCTGCAAGACTGGGATCCGTGCTGGCGGTGAACGGGGATTCCTACAATAGCTTGCCGTAATTCATATTCTGGACTGCTATAATCCTTTCATGGATTTTGAAGGAAATGCCGTCTTTGTACAATATATTTTAATCGCATGTTCCCTGGTGCTGGGGATGTCCTATATCTTTGCAGACAGGAAAAAGAAACGATAAAGAAAACATTATTCCATGAAGGATGAATATTGCAACGGATGCGGACGAAGAATGCATAAATAAAAAAATCGCACTTGTGAAATGCATTTGTACTGAACGGAAATCTTCCAAACAGACTTGCAAAATGAGAGAAAAGTGAGTAAGGTAGTAAATAAGAAAAGTCTGTGGGGGATTTTTATGGAATTAATAAATCAGATCTTTGCAAAAGAAAATGTAAACAGTGTACGGCAGCTGGAAATTGACCTTGCCAAGGTGGTTTTCGTACTTATGGTGGCTGCCGTACATATTACCATTGACTGTGTACCGGAGGAAGCCCTTTCTACAGGGCTTCCGTATGTATTTGATTCCGTCATCGGAGGACCGATGATTGCACCGGGGCTGATGTTTGCGATGGGAGCCTGTCTTGTTTACAGCAGGAGACAGGGGTGGAAGGATATTTTCCACAGAGGAATTTTTATTTTTATTCTTGGATTTGTCTTAAATCTATGCCGGTATACGATACCGGATCTGATCGGGTACGCAATTTCAGGAGATGCCGAAAGGTACCTCGACCCGATCCTGTACCAGACCTTTAATAATGATATCTTTCAGTTCGCGGGACTGGCGTTGATGACCATTGCCCTGTTTCTTAAGTTGAAATTAAAGGATGGAGTCATGGTGGGGATTGCCCTGCTCTGTTCGATCATAGGAACTCTGCTTAACGGAGTGGATGTAGGATCTGTGCCCGGGAATATGATACTTGGGTATTTTGTCGGCGTGGAGGACGTAGCCGGGGAGGTGCTTTCGTATTTCGTGTATCTGAACTGGCTGATCATGCCCGTAAGCGGATATGTCTTTGGCAAGCTTCTGAAGCGTATGAAGGACAAGGATCTGTTTTACCGGATGGCGGTACCGGTCTGCCTGCTTGTGGCGGTTCCTTATTATGTGCTTCATATCAGAAACCGGATCGGTATGTTCGGACTGGGAGAGTCGTGCTATTATCATGTGACGACGCCGGATGTATTAATCTGTCTGGTGACTGCAATCGGAATGTATGGAATTTATTACTTTATCGGAAAGCATCTGCCACAGAAGGCAGTTGCAGCAGCTTACCGGATCGGTGCAGATATGACCGCCTTTTATTTTATCCATTGGCTGTTCGTTGCAGCTGTCATCTATCTGGGACTGTATCTCATCCGTGGGACACAGATTCTTCCGATGCCGGGGATTCTGATTCTTGCGGTACTGGTAACGGTAGTTTCGCTTGTGTTTGCAGATCTCTGGATGCATAAGTGGAAGAAGGCAGTTTTCAGAAAGTAAGGAATTCCGGAAGCCGGATAATGATAAAAATATGAGATAGAGCAACACGATGCGGAAGAATCAGGAAATCAAAGGAAAGAGGAATTATGAAAAAACGGAAATTGGGAACCAAGGTAATTATATTGATGGTGATATTTTCACTGCTTATTATTGTATCCACCTGTATTGCAGTTGTGGTGCGGTACCGGGAGGATGCACTGGAGAGGTCACGCGGACAGGCGTTTGCCTATGCAAAGACGGCAGCAGCTTATATTGATGGAGACAGGATCGAAGGATACTTAACGACCTTACAGAAGGATGAGTATTATGAGCAGGTGGAGAATTTTTTAAATGCCAACCAGGACTATTCAGATCTTAAATATTATTATGTCTATGTGCCTTATGAAGATGACCTTGTTTATATCTGGGATGCAAATGAGGAGGAGGGAGCCTGTGAATTAGGTGACCACGAGGATTATATGAAGGGTGGTAAGGAGGTTTCGTTTGCGGCCTTCCAGAAGGAGCCGGAGGAGCGTGCACTGGTTTCCATGGACGAAACCTATGGCTTTATCACATCGGTGGTTGCCCCTGTTTATAACAGTAACGGTGATCCGGTGGCACTTGTCGGCGTGGATATTTCGATGCCCGGCGTTTGGCAGTCGATTGCGAAATTTATTTTTGCAACCAGCATTAACATCGTATTGGTGATTCTGGTATTCAGCGCCGGACTCTTTGCCGTGGTAAGACAAAGGCTGATTCATCCGATCAGCCTGTTAAACAAGGCATCCGGAGAGATGGTAAGCAATCTGGCATCCGGAGAGGTATTCCGGATTGATGTACATACAGGGGATGAGCTTGAAGAGCTTGCCCGATCCTTTGAGAAGATGTATGAGGAAGTCGGGGACTACATCCGCAGGCTTTCCGAGGTCACTGCCGAGAAGGAGAGAATCGGTGCAGAGCTTTCTGTAGCAACGAGAATTCAGGCGAATATGCTGCCCAGTATTTTCCCTCCATTCCCGGACCGGAAGGATGTGGACATTTATGCAACGATGCATCCGGCGAAGGAGGTTGGCGGGGACTTCTATGACTTCTTCCTGATCGATTCTTCACACCTTGGTGTCGTGATTGCCGATGTATCGGGCAAGGGCGTACCGGCGGCTCTCTTCATGGTAATTGCGAAGACCCTGATTAAGAACCGTGCCCTGATGGGAGGAACGCCTGCGGAGATTCTGGCTTTTGTAAATAATCAGTTATGTGAAAATAACGAAGAGGAAATGTTCGTAACCGTATGGCTTGGCATCCTGGATCTGACAACCGGCCTGATGACGGCTGCCAATGCAGGACATGAGTATCCCGTACTGAAACGTGCCGGAGGAGAATTCGAGCTGTTCAAGGATAAGCATGGATTCGTTCTGGCCGGAATGGAGGATTCCGGATACCGGGATTATGAAATCAGTTTCGCACCCGGAGATATGCTGTTTGTTTATACGGATGGAGTGCCGGAAGCAACGAACGCACAGAAGGAGCTTTACCGGACAGACCGGATGGTGGAGGCACTGAACCGGCATGCTTCGGAAGGGTGTGAAGGGCTTCTTCATGAAATGAAGGAAGAAATTCAGAGCTTTGTACAGGAGGCTCCGCAGTTCGATGATATTACGATGCTGGCACTGACCTATTACGGACCGGAAGCAGCTAAGACCGGGGAATAATTGCTTTTTGTACGAGGAAGCCTCTTGCAGAAGGCGGTAGGATGTGCGATTATGGGTTTGTTGGAGATCAGGTGAAAAACCCGAAATAAAACGGGTAAGCTCAGGCGGTGCTTCGGCACCGCCTTTTTAGAAGGTGGACAGACCATGAATTATACTTATATCGTTCAGTGCAGTGACGGAACGCTTTACACGGGTTGGACGAATGATCTGAATAAGCGCATAAAGGCACACAACAATGGAAAAGGTGCGAAATATACGAAGCCAAGACTCCCGGTAGAGCTTGTCTATGCGAAGGAGCATGCAACGAAGGAAGAAGCCATGAAGGATGAGTACCGCATCAAGCAGCTTTCACGCAAGCGTAAACAGGAGCTGTGTAAGGAGTATGAGGAAGAGCAGAGGGAACTGCAGGAGGAGCATCCGGAGCAGGCTGTTTCGTCTGAGGAAAAAAGCTCCGGGGTCCTGAAAGATAAAGATATCCGGGAACCCTTATTTGAGTTTCTGGAGGAAACCTATGGAAAGGTCCGTATTCTGGAAGAAAAGACCATGGGACGGTCGCGGGCAGATCTTGTGATGGTGGCGCCGGAATGTCTTTATGGCATCGAGATTAAAAGTGATGCGGATACCTATGCAAGGCTCAAAAGGCAGGTAAAGGATTACGATCAATACTATGATTACAATATCGTGGTTGTGGGTTCCACGCATGCCATGCATATCGAAGAACACGTGCCGGATTACTGGGGCATTGTTACGGTGGAGCAGATGAATGGAAAAGCAGACTTTTATTTCCTGCGGCTTCCGAAGGAGAATCCGAAGCGGAAATGGGAGAGGAAGATGCAGATTCTGTGGCGTCCGGAGCTTGCCACAATTCAGGAGTGGTTAGCCATGCCGAAGTACAAGGAAAAGAGCAAGCGGTTTGTGGTGGACAAGATTCTGGAACGTGTCTCGGAAAGGATTCCGGAGGAGATATTAAGCAGACAAATCAGTGACATTTTGTTTGAACGGGATTATAATACGATAGCGAAGACTCTGACAGAGTACCGTAAGGCAGAACGGAAGAAGAAGGGAGCAGCATCATGTCGTTACAGAAAGCGGAAGCATATTTAGAGAGCAAAGGATTTTCAGATCATGTCATTACGTTAGGGGAGTCCACGGCAACGGTGGCACTGGCGGCGCAGGTCCTTGGTGTACAGCCCGGAATGATTGCAAAGACCATGTCTTTTTTACAGGGGGATCAGGTGGTTCTCATTCTGACCGAAGGAACGGCGAAGGTGGATAACCGGAAATATAAGGATACCTTTCATGTGAAAGCGAAGATGATCCCCTTTGAAGAGGTGGAAGAAAAGGTCGGCCATGCACCCGGTGGCGTCTGTCCGTTTGGCGTAAATGAGGGCGTTATCGTATACCTGGATGAAAGTCTTAAGAAGTTTGAAATGGTGTATCCGGCAGCAGGGGACGATCACAGCGCAGTAAGATTCACGATCCCGGAACTTGAAAAAGCTGCAGACGCACAGGGCTGGATCGATGTCTGCAAGGAAGAAGCATAGAAACAGAAGAAGCATAGAACTAGAAGAAGTATAGAAATAAAGAAGCACAGAAACAAGAAGTGCAGAAACAGTTGAAGAAAAGAAGGAAAATAGGTACAATATTGTTCTGACAGAAACATAACGAGGAAACAGGAAAACAATCCGATTAGAAAGTTGTGGGTACATATGGCGAAGTATACCAGACAGGCAATTATGCTCTGCCTGCTTAAATTACTGGAAGAAAAATCAATTGATAAGATCACGGTCAAGGATATCTGCGAAAGATGTGAAATCAACCGAAACACTTTTTATTATTACTTCAGTGATATTTATGAGGTGCTCGAAGCGATGATCGAATTTGAAACAGAACAGTCGCTCAAGGAGGATGACGCGCAGGCTTCCTTTTATGAGGAGCTTTTGCATAAGTATCATCTGGTTTTGAATTACCGGAAAGCAATCGGGCATCTGTATACTTCGAAAAACCGGGAGCTGATATCAAATTATTTTTATACGGTTACGGAAGCCTTTGTCATGAAGCATGTGCAGAAGGAAGCAGAAGGGATGAATGTGCCGGAAGAGGAGATCAAGTTTATTGTGGACTTTTACAGTAATTCGCTGATTGGAATGATGCTCCGGTGGATTAAGGAAAAAATGCCGGCAAAAAAGGACCATCTCATTGAACAATGGTCCATGTCCTATCAGGCTACCGTGAAGATCCTGTTGCAGGGGTGTCTTGCCGAGCAGCATCCGGGAGCTTCGGTGTTTAAGCGCCAAGCTCACGATCCTTTGCCATAAAGAATAATGCAATTGTATCGGGGCCGACATGGCTTCCGGTACAGTAATCATAAGAAGTGTTGATGAAGCCCCGCAGCTTCACACGCTTCTTTATTTCTTCCATCACATAAAGAGAATCCTCATACGCATCGGCATGGGCAATGCCGATGATCTGATTTTCAGGATCTACGATGTTATCACAGACTAAAGAAACCAGTGCATTTAAGGCAGCCTTACGTCCACGGCATTTCTTAAACTGTACAATGTAGCCGTCCTTATTTCCACGAAGAATCGGTTTGATGTTCAAAATGTTTCCAACAAAAGCTGCAGAACCGGAAAGACGGCCTGTTTTAGCAAGATATTTTAAATCACCTACGGTGAAAACGCCGTTCATTTTAGCCGGATAGGTTTTGAGTATGTCATAAACTTCGTCAATTTCCATTCCCCTGTCACGCATTTCGCTTGCATAGATGGCGAGAATTCCCTGTGCAAGAGAAGCATTTAAGGCATCGATAATCCGGATTTTGCGTCCCATCGGAGGATTCTCCATCAGCTCTTCCATGGCAATCCGGGCAGAGTTATAGGTGCCGCTGATATTCTTGCTTAAGGAAAAATATAACACATCCTCACCGTCTTCCATAACCTTACGGAAAGCGGCTTCAAAGTCTCCGGTACTGATGAGGCTTGTCTTGACATCGGCGCCGTTGCGCATGGCGTCATAATAGGTCTTACCCTTCGCACGTTCCTCTTCATAAGTCAGCTCGGGATCAAAGCATATCAGCTTTTCTCCATTCACATAATTAACAAAGGAAAGCACCTTGATATTATACTGCTTAACAAGTTCTGCGGGGATGTTTGCTGCGGAATCTACAATGATCTGAAACATATCTTCGTCCTACCTATAATTATTTTCCTCTCCATTTTATGTAGTAAATGAAACCATGTCAAGTGATTTTGCAAAATCAGACATTTTTCAAGGAATGCCTGAAATTTAGGACGTAAGCGTTTCTTTGTCCATAGGATACCGGGAAGAAATAAGTTATTCTTTATTTGACAGTGAAGGAGGCGGATAGAAATGAAAAATTTGAAGATGATAAAAAATATATATCTGTTATTGATTGTGTGTTCCATTCTGGTAGGAGCGGTATTGCTGATCTGGCCGCAGATGGGGGTCAGTGTGATGTGTAAGGTCTATGGCGTGTTCCTGCTGATCTATGGACTTGGCAAGCTTTCCGGATATTTTACCGGTGACCTGTTCCAGCTGGCATTTCAGTATGATTTCGGACTGGGTATTGTTTCCCTGATCCTTGGATTTGTTCTGTTATTAAGAACAGAGCACATTGTAGAATTCCTGGCTGTGTGCATCGGAATTTTCATGCTGGTGGATGCCGCCTTAAAGATCCAGACTGCAATTGATGCAAAGAAATTCGGGATCAGCAAATGGTGGCTGATTCTCATGATGGCTATTATGGTTGCTTTTGTGGGAGCATTGTTGCTGCTTGCTCCGTTTGAGACAGGAAGCGTTCTGGTGCGTGTGCTTGGACTTAGTATCTGCATTGACGGTATCATGAATCTGATTGTGGTAATGAGTACGGTACGCAGCATCCGTCGCGGCAGGGAAGATGTGATTGATATAGAGCTGTAAGAGAGCAGTCGGAGAAGAGAACCGGAATATCGGGAATCGTGCTCCGGGAAAGAATAAGAAACAGAAGCAATGATAGGAACAGAAAGAAGGAATAAGGATGATTTCAAAAATAACTCCTTTACTCATGATATTGGTAATTGCATCGATATTAGGTTATATGACGGAGAATATCTGGGTGGGACTCCGGTTCGGTTACTGGGATAACCGGGGCATGATGATGCCCGGACTTCTTGGATATGGCATGGCAATTGTGGGATTGTATCTGATTCTCGGACTGCCGCAGAAGCCGATGCTGTTTGGACATGAGTTTTTCTTTGAAAATTCCCTGCAGGGCATTGTGTTCTACTATGTGGCAGCAGGAGTGCTTGTATCCGTAGCAGAGATTGTCTTAGGAAACTTTGTGGAAAAGCACTGTGAGATTGTCTGGTGGAATTATACGGGACTGCCGCTTCACATTGGCAAGTATACCTCCGTTCCGACCTCGATGGGATTCGCAGCAATGATTACCCTATTTATGGGATGCGTTTTCCCGAGGTTATATGCCTGGGTGGTACAGATTGAGAATCCGTCCCTGTCAATTCTGACCTTTGCCCTTACAGGACTTCTTATTATGGATTTCGGCTATGCAGCCAGATATATGATCCGCAATAAGAGGGTAAACAGGCTGTGGCAGATCGAATGGAAGGGTGGCTTCGCTGTTCATAAGCTGCAGGAAGAAGAGAACTGGGAGAATGTTTCCAACGATCAGAAGTATCAGTTTTAATTGGTGGTTTATATGGAAGAAATACGAGGCTTTCAGAGGTTGCTCTGGGGGCCTTTTTTCTGCTTTCTTGTCATTCATGTCGAAAAATCTGTAATTCATGTAATCTTCCCCACAAAAGGAAGAAAAAAGTGTATGATGCCTTATGATAATAAAAAAGGAAATCCAAGGAGGAAAACAGGTTATGAAAAGAAAGTGTTTAGCAGTATTACTGGCAGCAACAATGGTATTTACGATGGCTGGATGCGGAAGTAAGGATAAGGAGGTTACCGGGGATTCCAGTACGGAAGTTACAGAGTCCGTGGCAGAAGATACAGAGGAAACAGAAGAGGAAGAAGCCATAGAAGACGCAGAAGAAGCAGAGGACGTAGAAGACGTTCAAAGCAGTGAGGAAGACAATGAAGCACTGGCTGCAGAGGTCGGAGAATTCTTAAATGGCACTGTCTGGGCAGGAGCGAATACCGATTACACACTTGTCATGGCATTCTTACTGTCCGCAGATGAATACTATATCGGAATTACCGATGCAGAAGGAAATATCGAAGAGCATCAGGGTACATGGGATATTGATTATGACAATATCTATCTTTATGAAAATGATGCGCTTATGGATACCTTAAGCTGGGATATGGCAGAGGATGGATCCGAATTCTATATCATGGTTGACTCTTCCCAGACCACCTTCGGACTGATCCAGACTGATTCCAACAATCTTGAAGACAGCCTGGATGCAATCGCAGAAGAGGTATTTGGATCAAACTAAGTTATGAACTGATGTGGGTATTTTTCGGGATTGCTGTAAAGCCACGGCTTTAAGTTGCTATGCATATGAGAGAATGATCCGGTGGATTATTTTAAGAGGCAATAGTATAAAGGAGAAAATGGATAAATGAAAAAGCATATATATATATATATATGAAAAAGCAATAACTATAATATTATCATTTGTAATGATTGTGGGATTGCTTGGGGGAATGAAGCTGGATGCGAGAGCAGAAGGTACAATGATTAAATCTATTGTTATAACAATGCCGGAGCCTGTTGCTGGAGAAAGCTTACCAGATATCACACAGGTAACACAAAGTATATCAGGGACTAAAGTAAAAAGTTTAGAGTGGTATGAAGGAATAGATGTGAGCGAAAAGACAGGAATTAAGGTGACGGGGAACCGTGCAAAAGCTAATACTCAATATACCGTGGTCATTGAGTGTGATGCTGAGGACGGATATTTTTTTGGCTTGGAGAATAGTGAACGACCAGATGTAAAGTTGAATAATAAAGCGGTATATTTGCAGTGGGGTCCTAAAACGTGCGAATGTATATATACATTTGATGCAACAGGCATAGAAACAACACACACAATTAAAGCAGTAAACATAACGATTGATCCACCAGTGGCAGGAAAGAAATTTGCGGATACGTGCATTGTTTCTACTCCAGGGGTTAAAGTGGAGAAAATTGAATGGCTTGCAGCAATCACGGACGTAACAGGACAAGTGGCAGGTGAAAGATCGGTATATCAGGTGCGTATTTATTTGAAACCGGAGTACAACTATGAGTTTGGAAGTGTGCAAACAACAGTAAATGGTAACGTGGCCTCTTTTTCTTATGATAATAATTATGTCAATTATATATTTCCCGCTACAGGCTTAGACCAAACAAAGACAATTAATTCAGTGATTATAGAAGTTAAACCACCGGAGGCAGGACAAAATTTGGTTGATACGTGTATAGTTTCTACATCTGGAGTTAAGGTATCTAGTGTTCAATGGCTTTATACTGATGATAGAGGGTACGCAAGTGGGAAGGCAGAATATAATACTGAGTATAAGGTACAAGTTGGGTTAGAGCCAGAGACTGCTTATAAATTTGCTGCTATATCTAAAATAAAGGCAACGGTAAATGGGCAGGACAAGACAGAACTTCGGGAAGGAAATTCGGGTAATATTTATGTAAGGTATACATTTCCGGCAACAGCCCCCCAACCTTCCGATGAAGGAGTTAAGATAATCGATGGTAATGACGCTACATATAAACCAGGCAGTAATGAATCATTAACTTTCCGTGGAAGTGGGGAACTTGCTAATTTCAAATATGTTAAGGTTGATGGAACTATAGTTGATGATACTAAATATGAATTGAGTTCTGGATCAACGATTATAAAATTCAAGCCAGAATATTTGCGAACTCTTACTAATGGTCCACATACCATAGAAATGTTTTGGAATATCAATAAAGTAGAAAAGTCAGCAGCAGCTTCTTTCTACATCGGAGAAAAGGGTGGAGTAATCGCACCCGGGAATACCGGTACCACGCAGTCTGCAAACAATGCAGAATCAAAGCCCAGACACGTTTGCAGCTTCGAATGGGTAATCACACTTGACCCGACAACGGGAGCAGATGGTCTGGAGGAATACAAGTGTACCGGCTGTGGAGTGGTGCAGGAATCACATCCGATTCCTGCAAGTGTTGCAGTGGTTAAGGACTTTTATGGAAAAGTAAAGGAGGCTCCGGAAAAGGGAAGCATCACCTATGATTCCGGTAAACTTTATACCATCAGCGATTACATTTTGAAGAAAATGGCAGAGCGTAATGATGTGGCTGTAACGGTTAAGTTTGAGTATCAGAATAAAAAGTATCAGCTTATCTTCCCGGCAGGTTTGGACTACAGTGCCGTATTGAACGATGAAGAAACCATGTATGGATACTTTGGCGCAGCGGCTAAATTAGGTCTTAAAGTAACCGGGCAATAACCGGGTAATAACCGGACAATAGCCGACAACAGATGGATTATTAATTAAAGAAAAAGGTATTGAACAGTTACGAACAAAGAAAAGGGCAGCAGGATTTTCCGTTGTATGTGAGGAATTTCCGGCTGCCCTTTTGAATTTGTAAGAGTACAGTAACCATTCAGAAAAATCCATTTCCGCGGAATGTCGCACCAGGCAAAAAGGGTTGGTTCAGCTTAACATCCCGCCTAACATGCCTCCGCCGGCACAGAGGGCAAGTACAGTAAGTGTATGCATGGTGGACAGGTCACCCGGGGATTTCATGATCATGGACAGAATCAACAGGATGATAAAGTAAATGCTTCCTGCAAGCAGGCCCCAGAGGAATTTGCGGCTTCCTTCCCGTTTACCGGTGATGAAGCCGGCAAAGAAGGTGGTAATGACATAGATTGCGGTGATACAGACCGTAACGATTCCCTCCGAAAACCGCAGCCGGTACATGAGAAATGCCAGAAGCAGCAGTAAGATACCGGTTAAGATGGCACAGAACAGAAGGCATTTGAAGAAAAACAACAGTCTTTCATTTACCTGAAGCTTTGTTTTCATAATATTTCGTTTCCTTATGTGTGTTTTATGTAATATTTATATGTAGGATCTTGACACAGAATACCCGTTATTGTATCATTTTTAGCAATAGACAGCCGAAAGGCATTAGAAAGAAGGAGTGATTTTAATTTTGGATACCGATGGTGTCATGCAGCTTATTGCACTTATTATTTTAGTTTTGTTATCTGCGTTCTTTTCTTCCGCAGAAACGTCACTGACAACAGTGAACAGGGTAAGACTTAAAACCCTTGCAGAGGAAGGAAACAGGAGGGCGAAGACCGCACTGGAGGTTTTGGATAAATATGGAAAGATGCTCAGTGCGATTCTGATCGGCAATAATATTGTCAACCTGTCGGCCTCCGCACTGGCAACGACACTTGCGATTCATATTCATTTTACAGTCGGAATTGCGACGGCCATCCTGACGGTGGTGATTCTGATTTTTGGTGAGATCGTACCGAAGAACATGGCAATGATTAATTCAGAAAAGATGGCTTTGCTGTATGCTTCCATGATTTCCGGGCTGATGAAGCTTCTGACACCGCTTATATTCGTGATTGATTCCCTGGCAAAGGGCATTATGAAGCTGTTCCGGGTGGATGCTGATAAGAAGACCGCCATGACGGAGAACGAGCTTCGGACCTATGTAGAAGTCGGACATGAGGATGGTGTCATTGAATCCGAAGAGCGCGAGATGATTTATAACGTGTTTGATTTCGGGGATGCCGTAGCCAAGGATGTCATGATTCCCAGAATCGATATGGTGACCGTGGATAAGGAAGCAACCTACGAAGAGGTTATGGAAGTGTTCAAGGACTGTATGTATACCAGAATCCCTGTTTTTGAAGAGGATAAGGATAATATTATCGGTCTGATCAATATTAAGGACTTTATTCTTGTCGAGGATAAAGCGAAGTTCAGGATCAGTGATATTCTGCGGCAGGCTTATTATACATATGAATTTAAAAAGACAGCAGATCTGCTTGTAGAGATGCGTCAGAAGTGCTTCAATGTGGCATTTGTACTGAATGAATATGGCGGTACAGCCGGTATGATTACTCTTGAAGATCTTCTGGAAGAGATCGTTGGCGAGATCCGTGATGAATACGATTCCGATGAGGAACAGCTGATCCAGAAGATGCAGGATCGTACCTACCTCGTAGAAGGCAGCATGAAGCTGAGTGATATCAATGATGAACTCGGAACAGATCTGCAATCCGAGGATTATGACTCGATCGGAGGACTGATCATCGAGCATCTTGACCGTGTGCCGGAGGACGGTGCACAGATTGTCACAGACCAGGGAATCCGGCTGCAGGTACAGGGAGTGAGCCAGAATCGTATTCTGAAGGTGATTATGGAGCTCCCGGAAGAGAAAGAACCGGAAGACAATCCGGAGAAAGATTCCGAAAAAGAAAAATAAACACTTTCCCAAACATCACATTTATGTTATACTATCGAAGTGAACGTCATAATGACGATATCAGGTAAGTTTTTAGATCAGGATATAAAGGAGATATAGGATTATGAAGAGAATTAAGACTTTAGTTACCAGAGATTTAAAGGAATCCATGAAGAAGGGCGGATGTGGTGAGTGCCAGACTTCCTGTCAGTCTGCCTGCAAGACTTCCTGTACCGTAGGAAACCAGACCTGTGAAAAGGCAAAATAAGTATCGAATATAAGTAAGTGAACATAAGCAGCGGCTTACGTCGCTGCTTATATTGCGTATGTGTAGAGCACTTAGTGAAAGCAAGCTGAGGGCGAAGCTTGAACTTAGTGCGAACCGGTCCGGAATATTTAACGAATGCAGGTCGGCAACGCAGCATAAGTTTAGTTGCCATGCATATGAGAAAATGATCCAGTGGATCATTTTTGAGTAAGAGGGACAAGTAGAATACAAACACAAAAAGGATATAGAAAAGTGATACATCAATATATTAATAATGGATACAACATCGTTCTGGATGTGAACAGCGGCTCTGTGCATGTGGTCGATCCATTAAGCTATGAGCTGATCGCATTAGCCGATAAGCGCCTTGAAGAAGGAAGGTCCGAAGAGGAGATTCTTACAGAGGCAAAGGAGCAGTTCAAGGATCAGTATTCCGAAGAGGATATTGCCGAAGCACTTGGTGAGATCTGGGAGCTAAAGGAGCTTGGACAACTGTTTGCACCGGATATTTATGAGAATTACATTTTTGATTTTAAGAAGCGTCAGACAGTTGTGAAAGCACTCTGCCTTCATATTGCACATGACTGTAACCTCGCCTGCCGTTACTGCTTTGCAGAAGAGGGCGAATATCATGGAAGACGGGCACTGATGAGCTTTGAAGTCGGAAAGAAGGCACTGGATTTTCTTGTTGCCAACTCCGGAAACCGTGTGAATCTGGAGGTGGACTTCTTCGGCGGGGAGCCGTTGATGAACTGGCAGGTGGTTAAGGATCTTGTCGAGTATGGAAGAAGCCTGGAGGAGCCTAATCATAAGAAGTTCCGTTTTACCCTGACAACCAACGGGGTACTGTTAAACGATGATATTCTTGAATTTGTAAATAAGGAAATGTCCAATGTGGTTCTGAGCATTGACGGACGTAAGGAGATCAATGATAAGATGAGACCGTTCCGCAAGGGACAGGGCAGCTATGATCTCATTGTTCCGAAGTTCCAGAAGGTAGCAGAGAGCCGTGACCAGATGAACTATTATGTAAGAGGTACGTTCACCCGTAATAATCTGGACTTTTCAGAGGATGTGAAGCATCTGGCAGATCTTGGCTTTGAGCAGATTTCCGTAGAGCCGGTGGTTGCAGAGAGTACCGAGCCCTATGCATTACAGGAGGAGGATCTTCCGACACTGCTTGATCAGTATGATAAGCTGGCAGTCGATCTTTTGAAGCGTCATAAGGAAGGAAAGGGAGTGAATTTCTTCCACTTCATGATTGATCTGCAGGGAGGCCCCTGTGTGGCAAAGAGATTATCCGGCTGTGGATCAGGTACGGAATATCTTGCGGTAACACCGTGGGGAGATTTGTATCCGTGTCATCAGTTTGTCGGCAGGGAGGAATTCCTGATGGGAAATGTGGATGACGGAATTGTCCGCACGGACATCCGGGATGAATTCAAGACCTGCAACGTTTATGCGAAAGAAAAATGCCGCAATTGTTTTGCCAAATTTTATTGCAGTGGCGGTTGTGCTGCAAATTCCTATAATTTCCATGGCAGGATCAATGACACCTATGATCTTGGCTGTGAATTGCAAAAAAAGCGTATAGAATGCGCAATTATGATAAAAGCCGCATTAGCGGAGGAGGAAGAGTAAATGAAAAAGAACAAAGCGATCATTTTGCTGCTGGTATTTGTATTATTACTGGCAGGACTTGGTTACACTGCGATAGTCGGACTTGGCGTAGATGGTTCCGGATCTGCAGGAAGCATTAATCTGGGTCTTGATCTGGAGGGTGGTGTAAGTATTACCTATCAGGTTGTCGGGGATGAAAAGCCCAGCAGCGAGGATATGAGCGATACCATTTACAAGCTGCAGCAGCGTGTCGATGGTTACAGCACAGAATCTGTGGTATATCAGGAAGGTGATGACCGGATCAATATTGAAATCCCGGGTGTTTCTGATGCCAATGCGATTCTGGAGGAACTTGGAAAGCCGGGTTCCCTGTACTTTATCCGTCAGACCGATTCCGATGGAAACTTAAATTACCAGTATACCGGAACGGATGAGGAAGGACAGCCGGTTTACACATTGATGAAGAGCATCGAGGAGCTTCAGGCAGACGGTTCCATCGTATTAACCGGTACCGATGTTAAGAATGCAGAACGCAGATCTTATCAGAACCAGATGAAGAACTATGAATTTGTAGTAAGTCTTACCATGACACCGGAAGGTGTACAGAAGTTTGCGGATGCAACCACGAATGCTTACCAGAATAGCGAGAGTATTGCGATTTATTACGATGGAAAGATCATCAGTGCGCCGAATGTCAATGAGCCGATTCTCGGAGGCGAGGCACAGATTACCGGTAACTTTACAAGTGATGAAGCAGAGCAGCTTGCTTCCACAATCCGTATCGGTGGCTTGAAGCTGGAGCTTGAAGAGCTTCATTCCAAGATCGTAGGTGCACAGCTTGGTGAGGAAGCAATTTCTACCAGTATTAAAGCAGCAATCATCGGTTTTGTCGTGATCGTGCTTTTCATGATCCTTGTTTACCGTATCGCCGGTTTGGCAGCCAGCCTTGCACTGGGATTATATGTCGAACTGATTGTCATTCTTCTGGATGCCTTTGATATTACATTGACCTTACCGGGTATTGCCGGTATTATCCTTTCCATTGGTATGGCGGTCGATGCAAACGTAATTATTTTTGCCCGTATCCGTGAGGAGATTGCGAAGGGCAAGACTGTCCGTTCTGCAATTGATACCGGATTTAAGAAAGCAACCTCCGCAATCGTGGATGGTAATATTACAACCCTGATTGCAGCAGCCGTTCTTGCAATTATGGGAACCGGTACGATTAAGGGATTTGCCTACACCCTTGCCCTGGGTATTGTATTATCCATGTTCACTGCAATGGTAGTGACCAGAACCTTAATGAATGTCTTCTATGCACTTGGTGCAAAGAGCGAGAAGTTATACGGAACAGCCAAAGAAAAGAAGGCTGTAAACTTTACCTCCAGGAAGGCTGTATTCTTTACCATTTCCATCGCTGTAATTTTAGGCGGATTCGTATTTATGGGAATGAACAAGGCAGGCGGAAAGAATGCCCTGAACTACAGCCTTGAATTTATGGGTGGTACTTCCACGAATGTTACCTTTAATGAAGATATGTCCCTGCTTGATATTGATGAGAAGGTCGTACCGTTAATTGAAGACATTACCGGCGACGGTAATGTTCAGACCCAGAAGATTGACGGAACAACCGAGGTCATCTTCAAGACCCGTACCCTGGATGTGGCAGAACGTGAAGAGTTCAAGAATACCATGGTTGAGAATTTCAATGTGGATGCAGAGAAGATCACGGCAGAATCCATCAGTGCAACCGTAAGTAATGAGATGCGTTCCAATGCGATCCTTTCCGTGCTGATCGCAGCTGTATGTATGCTGGTTTATATCTGGTTCCGTTTCAAGGATATCCGTTACGGCGCAAGTGCCGTAGCTGCCCTGTTACATGACGTACTGGTTGTACTTGCGTTCTATGCGGTGGTGAGAATTTCCGTTGGTAATACCTTCATAGCATGTATGCTGACCATTGTTGGTTACTCCATCAATGCGACTATCGTTATCTTTGACCGTGTTCGTGAGAACATGCAGAACATGGGCAGGAAGGAAACGCTTGATGAGGTTGTGAACACCAGTATTACCCAGACCTTATCCCGAAGCGTATTTACTTCCCTGACAACCTTTATCATGGTTGCAGCGCTATATGTATTCGGAGTTTCCTCCGTAAAGGAATTTGCACTTCCACTGATGGCAGGTATTCTTTGCGGTACGTATTCCTCCGTCTGCATCACAGGATCCCTGTGGCTGGTACTTCGTAAAGTATTTCCGCAGAAGAATGCGTAATTAATAAGAAAGTTAGGAAGCCTGCTGCTTTTAAGCAGCAGGCTTTTTGACTTAACAGGAAATAAGTCAAACGCTCCGCGTGGATGCGCAGCTCGCGGAGGAGAAATTAGTTGCTTTGCAACACCGCTCGCGCGCGAAGAGTTCGCCGGCGAACTCTTTATTTGTCTATGGGGGTAAAAATGGCAAAATGGATGCTGGCTGCCAGGAAGGCAGATTTTGATGCGATTGCACAGAAATTTCATATATCACCGGTACTGGCGAGGATTCTCCGGAACCGGGATCTTGTGACAGAACAGGAGATTGACCGGTTTTTGAATGGAACGCTTGCAGATCTTCATGATCCCTCTTTATTAAAAGGAATGCAGGAGGCCGGTCAATGTCTTTTTCGGAAGATCGGACAGAGGGTGAAAATCCGTATCATCGGGGATTACGATGTGGACGGTGTGTGTTCCGCGTATATTCTGCTGCGGGGCCTGCGGCTTCTTGGTGCAGATGTGGATACCGTGATTCCACACCGGATGAAGGATGGATATGGACTGAATGATCATCTGATTGAACAGGCGAAGGAGGATGGCATTGATACGATACTTACCTGTGATAACGGGATTGCTGCAGCCGATCAGATCGGCCTTGCGAATACCTGTGGAATGACGGTTGTTGTGACCGATCACCATGAGGTTCCCTATGAGGAGCAGGAGGGGGAACGGATTTACCGGCTGCCTCCTGCAGCCGTCGTAATTGATCCGAAGCAGGAGGATTGTCCATATCCTTATAAGCAGATCTGCGGGGCAGTGGTTGCTTATAAGCTGATCCGGTATCTGTTCCGGGAGGCACAGAAGATCCATTGGACAGGACGGGACGGTGAGCCGGTCGATGGGCAGGCTGCACAGGCGCTGCTGCAGGAGCTCTTAAGCTTTACGGCACTTGCAACGGTGTGTGATGTGATGGAATTAAGGGACGAGAACCGGATCCTGGTGCGTGAGGGGTTAAAAGAGATGGCAAAGACCACGAATTACGGGTTGAAAGCGCTCCTGCAGGTCAATGACCTGTATGGAAAGCCGCTTACTCCTTATCATGCAGGCTTTGTGATCGGACCGTGCCTCAATGCCACGGGGCGGCTGGATACCGCAAAACGGGCACTGGAGCTGTTTGATGCGTCATCAATAGAGGAGGCTGCACTTATTGCATCAGATCTGAAGAGCATGAATGAAAGCCGTAAGCAGATGACCGAGGATGGTGTAAAGCTTGCCACGCAGCAGGTAGAACAGGAGCTTTCCGGGGATGATATTCTTGTCGTGTATCTGCCGGACTGCCATGAATCGCTGGCGGGAATTATTGCAGGAAGAATTCGTGAGAAGTATCACAAGCCTGTTTTTGTACTGACGAGTGCAGAAGAGGGTGTAAAGGGAAGCGGACGGTCGATCGAAGCGTATTCCATGTACGAGGAGATGAATAAGGTGAAGGAGCTGTTTGCCAGGTTTGGAGGGCACAGACAGGCGGCAGGACTTACGCTGGCGGCAGAAGACGGCTTCAGTGATGCACAGCTTGCCGACCGTTTCCGGAAGGCGCTGAATGCCAATTCTACCCTGAAAAGTGAGGATTTTGAAGAAGTGGTTCATATTGATGTGCCCCTGCCCCTTAAGCTTGCTGACCGGAATTTTCTTGCCGAACTGGAAAAACTGGAGCCATTTGGCACAGGGAATCCGAAACCGCTTTTTGCAAGGAAGCAGATCAGTATTTTATCCATGGCAAAACTCGGAAAAACAGGAAAATTCCGTAGAATCCGGATCGCGGATGAGCAGGGAAATCCTTATCAGGCGGTATACTTTGGGGATGGAGAAGAAATGGACCGGTATCTGATGCAGAAATATGGAGAGGAACGGCTCATACAGGGCTACAGGGGAGGACTCATGCAGGGACAGATGGAGATCAGCATAGTGTACTCTCCGCAGATTAATTCCTATAACGGGCGCGAGAGCATCCAGATTTTGATCCAGTATTATCAATAAGGAAAGGAAAAGAGAACCGAAAAGAGAACAGAACAGGGAATATCGGAGCAGTTCTGAAGGTGATAAAGGAGAAGAGGGAGACAATGATTACGACAGTGACATTAAATCCGGCAATTGATAAAACCATAACGACCTCAAGGCTTCTGCCCGGGCAGGTTAACCGCGGCAACAGCGTGAAGAATATTGCGGGCGGAAAGGGGATCAATGTAACGAAGGTATTGCGGCAGTATGGCAGTTCCGTATGTGCCCTTGGCTTTCTTGGAGGATATACCGGGAGATTTATTGAAGAATATGTGGAGGGGCTTGGTGCTGAAAGTGCATTTACGCAGATTGCGGGAGAAACCCGTACCAGCACGAACGTTTTATCTATGGATGGCTATGTGACGGAAATTTTAGAGCCCGGTCCGGTGATCTGTGAAGAGGAAAAGGAGAGGTTTTTGCAAACCTACACAGAAAAGCTTGCCGGAAGCAGGTTCGTGGTGCTTTCCGGCAGTTCCCCGAAAGGACTTTCCACAGACATCTATGCACAGCTTATTGAACTTGCCGAAAGGCAGAAGCTCCGTACCGTTCTGGATACAAGTGGGGAGCTGCTGGTGCAGGGAGTAATGGCAAAGCCGTTTCTTATAAAGCCAAACACCAGAGAGCTGGAATACCTTACCGGAAGAAAGCTTAGAGAGCTCAGTGAGATCAGAGAAGCTGCTTTACAGCTTGTTTCGGAGGGGATTGCCCATGTCCTTGTTTCCATGGGTGAAAAGGGCATGCTGTATGCGACGGAGAGGAAGTGCCTCTATGCGAAAGCACCGGAGGTAAAAGCGTTAAATACGGTCGGCTCCGGGGACAGCGCAGTAGCGGCAGCCGTCATGGCCCTGCAGCAGGAGGCTTCCATGGAAGATACCCTGAGGCTTTGCGTGGCAATATCTGCAGCAAACACCACGACACTGGAAAATGCAGTGATTCCGAAGGAATACGCCGCAGAGCTTCTTACGCAGATACAGATCACGGTACAATAAACATAGCAAAGGCTCCCGGCATAACCGGGAGCCTTGCTATTCTTATGAGGGGGAGATAGTGAGTTATCAACTATCTATGGTGTTATCATACTGAATAAATGTGTTCAAAATGTGTCCGAAATCTAAAAAAATCAGAAAAAATATTAACAAATTCTTATCTATGTAAAACGCAGGTAAAAAAGAATTTTCGTCTCTTTTTTATGACATTGAAAAAAAGCGTTAATCATGCTATCTTATTATATGGATTATTATGCCCTGGAGGTGTGTTTATGTTTGTATGTAAAGATTTACTAAAGGGACTTGACTACGAATGCGTGGCAGGTCAGGATACCACAGAGGTTACGGAGGTCGTGACTGACTCCAGAAAGATTACGAAGGGATGTCTGTTTATCTGTATCTGCGGATATAAGACGGATGGACACGATTTTGCCATAGAGGCCATACAGAAGGGCGCCAGCGTGCTTGTCGTGCAGAAGGATATTGTACTGCCGGATGGATACGAGGCAACCGTGATTAAGGTAAAGGATACCCGATATGCCATGGCATTTATTTCGGCAGCCTATTTCGGACATCCGGCAGACCGTCTGAAGGTGATCGGAATTACCGGAACGAAGGGGAAGACCACGACCACTTATTTAATCAAGTCAATCTTAGAGCAGTCCGGCTATAAGGTAGGATTGATCGGTACGATTGAAACAATTATTGGTGACGAGCATATCAAGGCCAACAATACCACACCGGAATCCTTCCTTTTACAGGAGTATTTCGCAAGAATGGAAAAGGCGGGCTGTGAAATTGTCGTTATGGAGGTAGCGTCCCAGGGACTGAAATTACATAGAACGCAGGGCTTTACCTTCGAGCTTGGTATTTTTACCAATTTAGAGCCCGACCATATCGGACCGAATGAGCATGCGGACTTTGAAGAATACCGGATGTGTAAGGGATTATTATTTCAGCAGTGCCGTCATGGAATTGTAAATAAAGACGATGAAAATCTGGAAGAATTATTAAAGGGACATACCTGTACGATTGAAACCTATGGCTTTGATAAAACCGCTGACCTGTATGCGGAAGACTTGGAGCTTGTGAAAAAGCCCGGAGAGCTTGGCATTGATTTCCTTGTAAAAAGTAATGTAAAGGATGCACCGGCAGATTTCCGTGTGGAGGTTCCGACTCCCGGGAGGTTCAGCGTTTACAATGCGTTAACAGCAATTGCCGTCTGCCGTCATTTCAAGGTATCCGTACCGCAGATCCAAAAGGCGCTGTTGTCGGCACATGTGCGCGGACGAATCGAGATGGTTCCGGTGTCTCCCGATTTCACCCTGCTCATTGACTATGCGCATAATGCCATGAGCCTGAAGAGCATTCTCACTACCTTACGGGAATATGAGCCGAAGCGTCTGGTGTGTCTGTTTGGCTGTGGAGGGAACCGTTCCAAAATCCGTCGTTACGAGATGGGAGAAGTGAGCGGAAATCTTGCCGATCTGACGATTATCACATCGGATAATCCAAGAGATGAAGAACCGCAGGATATTATCAATGACATCAAGACCGGTATGGCAAAAACCAACGGAAAATACGTGGAAATCTGCGACCGGAAGGAAGCCATTGCCTATGCGATCCATCATGGGCAGCCAGGAGATATCATCGTGCTTGCCGGTAAGGGACATGAGGATTATCAGGAAATCAGGGGTGTAAAGTACCCTATGGATGAACGGGATCTGATCCGGGATATCCTTGCAGGAAAATAAATGAAAGGTACCTTGGAAGGTAATGAACAGCTTCAACACAATTTACAGAACAGGAATAAAGCATGAATCATGGAACCTATGCAAATGTCATTATTGACATTTCCCATGAAAAAGTAGATAGACCGTTTCAATACCGGATCCCGGACTCTTTGAAGGAGAAGCTGGCCGTTGGAATGTGCGTACAGATTCCTTTCGGCACGGGCAACCGCAAGAGAAAGGGATACGTGATTGAAATTACCGGTAAAAATGAATACCCGGAAGAGAAAATCAAGGAAATTGACGGAATCATTACCGATAACCTTCCGGCAGAGGCAGATGCCATCAGGCTGGCAGCCTGGATGCGGCAGACTTATGGCTCCACCATGATTGCCGCACTCAAAACCGTGCTTCCGGTAAAGCGTGCCGTGAAGGCCGTCGAAAAGAAAAAGCTCCGGCGCAGTTTGTCAGCAGAAGAGCTGACCTCCCTCCTTGGAGAGTGCATGCGCAAGCACCAGAACGCGAAAGTGCGGGTATTACAGGAGCTTCTTACCGAAGAGGAGCTTCCCTATGAGTTGGTAACCGGAAAGCTGCATGTGTCGGCAGCAACCTTAAACAGTCTGGTGAATCAGGGAGCCATTACGATCGAAAGTGAGAGCAGTTACCGCAATCCGGTGAGCCTTAATGTTACTGCGCAGAGTGGACCGGAGCTGTCGGAAGAACAACGCTATATCAAGGAGCAGATTCTTTCCGATTATGATAAAAATATCCGGAACACGTATCTCATTCACGGAATTACAGGAAGTGGCAAGACACTGGTTTATTTAGCCCTGATTGAGGAGATGATAAAGAGGGGGAAGCAGTGCATAGTGCTGATTCCGGAGATCGCCCTGACCTATCAGACGTTACTGCGGTTTTATAAACGCTTTGGAGACCGTGTGTCGGTAATGAATTCCTCTCTTTCCCAGGGAGAGCGTTTTGACCAGTGCGAGCGCGCAAGAAAGGGCGAAATTGATGTGATGATCGGACCGAGATCGGCGCTTTTTGTGCCGTTCCCCAATCTTGGCATGATCGTGATAGATGAAGAGCATGAGGGGAGCTATATCAGCGAGAATGCCCCACGCTACCATGCAAGAGAAACCGCAGAGTATCTTGCTTCTTTAAAGAAAGCATCCCTGGTGCTGGGGTCAGCGACTCCGTCACTGGAGGCTTATTATAAAGCAAAAAAGGGTGAATACCGGTTATTCACCATGAAAAACAGAAAAAACGGCGGGGAGCTTGCCAATGTCCGGATTGTGGATCTGCGGCAGGAGCTCCGGAAGGGAAACCGTTCAATTTTCAGCGGTGACCTGCAGGAACTGATCCGTGACCGGTTAAGGAAAAAGCAGCAGATCATGCTGTTCTTAAACCGTCGTGGGTATGCAGGCTTCGTGTCGTGCCGTTCCTGTGGCTATGTGATGAAGTGTCCGCACTGTGATGTGTCCCTGTCCCAGCATATCGGAGGGAAAATGGTATGCCACTACTGCGGGTACGAAACGGTTCAGCCGAAACGCTGCCCGAATTGCAGCTCCAATTATATCCTTGGCTTCAAGGCAGGAACCCAGCAGATTGAGAGGCAGCTGTATGAGCTGTTTCCGGGGATCCGGGTGCTGCGTATGGACGGTGATACCACGAAGCAGAAGGGAAGCTTTGAAAAGATCCTGTCCGCTTTCGCGGAAGGGGAAGCGGATGTGCTTTTGGGAACCCAGATGATTGTAAAGGGGCATGATTTCCCCAATGTAACACTGGTGGGGGTGCTTGCGGCAGACCTTTCCCTAAATGACAGCGATTACCGTGCCGGTGAAAAGACCTTTCAGCTGCTGACGCAGGCGGAAGGGCGTGCCGGGAGAGGAACGCTTCCGGGAGAGGCCATCATCCAGACCTACCGCCCGGAGCATTACAGCATTCAGCAGGCAGCGAAGCAGGATTATGAATCCTTTTATGAGGAAGAAATCCTGTACCGGGAGCTGCTTGAATATCCACCGGCAGGCCATATGCTGACAATCCTTGTGGTTTCTAAGGATGAAAAACGATGCAAGGGACTGGCAGTACGGCTTGCGAAGGAAGCAGGAGCCTATGTCCATGTGATCGGACCGACCCCCGCAGCCGTATCGAAGGTTAAGGACTATTACCGCTATATGATTTACTTAAAATCCCTTAAGGAAGAGCCGATCCGGCAGGCGAAGGAACGGCTGGAGGCTCTTTTAAACGGGTTTGAATTAAAGACAGAAAACGTTATTTTTGACTATGAGTAACTATTCAGAGCCATGTAAAATTGCTTTCTGTGAATGCTTGCATTCATACAGAATAGCAATTTTATATGGCGAAGTAACCACATGAGGTAAACTACGCTACGTTAGCAGCGGTTTTACGAATGAGGTTCTGAATCAATGTCACTTAGTTAAGCTTTTTACAAATTAATGGATTTGTGTGCATCTAGCGT
>ERZ791794.207-NODE-207-length-51533-cov-4.069467_pt1 | contig 51533 bp, 57 predicted proteins | sample MGYA00510312_ERZ791794 | MGnify/ENA primary metagenome ERZ791794 (study PRJEB30046, sample SAMN00791977) | human gut metagenome | study: EMG produced TPA metagenomics assembly of the A metagenome-wide association study of gut microbiota in type 2... | reverse complement strand
AATTTCCCAAAAGGGCGTTATCATACCGATCAAAAGCGGATATTTCACGATAAAAACCAGAAATATCCGCTTTAATAGTTAATTAATCAAAATGATAAATTCTACACTATTTATCTTCTTTTTCTTTATACCACGATGCATACATCACATAATCACGAGCCGTACGTTCAATAATATCCTTGACCTGCTCCGGAGTGACTCCCTTGACCCGTTTAGCTGGAATGCCGGCATAAATGCTTCCAGGTTCGATTTTTGTACCACTCAGCACCAAAGCATTGGCCGCCACAATCGAACCTGTACCGACCACAGCATGATCCAAAACCGTAGCCCCCATGCCGATCAGACATTTATCTTCGATTTTTGCACCGTGAATGTTCGCATTATGACCGATCGACACGTCATTACCTATTTCCGTTACAGAACGCTGATATAAGGTATGGATTACGGCACCGTCCTGAATATTGACCCGATCACCGATCGTAATCGTGTTCACATCGCCACGAACAACTGCACTGAACCAAATACTACAATCTCGACCAATAGTTGCATCTCCAATCACCGTCGCATTATCTGCCAAAAAGGTATTTTCTCCAATTACCGGAGTATAACCTCGTACTGATTTAATAATTGCCATTCCCTTTATTATTTTTCCTTATCTGTTTTCTCTAATGATTTGGCTTCACCCCACAACTGTTCCATCTGATCCATAGAGAGATCTCGCAAAGCTACACCTTGTTTCTCGGCCTGATCTTCGATATAGGTAAACCGAGATATGAATTTTTTATTGCATTTTTCCAATGCCGTTTCCGCATTCACGCCATACAGTCGTGCTGCATTGACCAATGCAAAAAACAGATCACCGAACTCCTCCTCTTTATTGGTTTCGTCTCCTCGCTGCATGGCATCCTGTACTTCAGCAATCTCTTCCTGAACCTTTTGCCAAATATCCTCTTTACTCTGCCAATCGAAACCAGCCGAAGCAGCCTTTTGACTCACCCTATAAGCTTTCACCATAGAGGGTAAAGTACGGGGAACACCCGAAAGAACCCGCTTCTTTTCATGCTCTTTCTCCTTCTCTTTCAGTTTGAGATCTTCCCAATTCTGTTTAACCTCATCGGGAGTATCAGCATGGACATCTCCGAACACATGAGGATGCCGAAAGATCAATTTATCACATTCGGCATTAGCTACATCTGCAATATCAAACGCCCCCTCCTCAGAAGCGATTTTCGAATAGAACACCACATGCAACAGGAGATCACCCAACTCTTTCTTCACGTTTTTCATATCGTGATCAAGCAGAGCATCCACCAATTCATACGTCTCCTCAATCGTACTACTACGTAAAGATTCAAAGGTTTGAACCCGATCCCAAGGACATTTTACCCGCAACTCATCCATCACATCGAGCAGCCGTCCGAATGCCTCTAAACGCTTATCTTTATTATTCACCATACTCATTTTTTTAAACCATGTAAAGGTACGACATTATACTCAAAAGAGTATATTTGTCGTTGTAAATGTTGTAAAAAGTAAAATCTTTCTTTTATGTGTGGGATCGTCGGCTACCTGGGCCAACAACAAGCATATCCAATCCTAATTCAAGGCTTAAAAAGACTCGAATATCGTGGTTATGATAGTGCAGGAATCGCATTAGTTCATGACAATGGAGAGTTGGAGGTATTCAAATCCAAAGGAAAAGTTGCCAATTTGGAGCATGTAGCTCAAGGCAAAGATTTGTCCGGAACCATCGGCATTGCACATACCCGATGGGCCACACACGGAGAACCTAACGATGTCAATGCACACCCTCACTATTCCCAATCTAAAACTCTCGCACTGATTCACAACGGCATTATCGAAAATTATGTTGTATTGCGTGAGACACTTCGGGAGCATGGCTACACTTTCCAAAGCGATACGGACACAGAAGTACTGGTACAATTGATCGAATTCATCAAACAGACCAACCATTGCGACCTGTGTACTGCTGTACAATTGGCTCTTCATGAGGTTGTCGGAGCTTATGCGATCGCCATCGTTGAAAAGGATAATCCGGATCTGATTGTTGCAGCACGCAAAAGTAGTCCTTTAGTAATTGGCATTAAGGGCGAAGAACGTTTTTTGGCATCGGATGCAGCTCCGATCATCGAACACACCAAAGAGGTGGTTTATCTCAATGATGAGGAGATTGCGGTTATCCGCCGTGGCGAGCCATTACAAATTGTAACGCTTGACAATGTCGAGAAACCTCTTCACGTCAAAATGCTGGAAATGAATATCAGCCAACTTGAAAAGGGCGGTTTCCCTCATTTCATGCTGAAAGAGATTTACGAACAACCTCGTACAATTATCGATTGCATCCGGGGACGTGTCAATCCGGAAGGAACGGATGTTATTTTATCAGGGGTCCGTGATAATCAAGAAAAATTCCTCAACGCCAACCGAATTATCATTGTAGCATGCGGAACTTCATGGCATGCAGGGTTAATAGGCAAACACTTAATCGAAGAGCTTTGCCGTATCCCTGTCGAAGTGGAATATGCATCAGAGTTCCGTTACCGCAATCCAATCATTCGTTCGAATGATATCGTAATTGCCATATCTCAGTCAGGTGAGACCGCAGATACACTGGCCGCCGTCGAATTGGCCCGTAATCGGGGAGCATTCATTTACGGAATTTGTAACGTAATTGGCTCTTCGATTGCACGTGCTACAGATTCCGGTTCATACATTCATGTCGGGCCCGAAATCGGTGTTGCCTCAACCAAAGCCTTTACCGGACAGGTGACTGTACTGATTATGTTGGCTTTAGCCGTGGCAAAACTAAAAAAGAGCATTGCCCCCGAATTATACACCACCATGCTCCATGACCTGCAACAAATTCCTAAATTGATGAAGAAGGTGCTGAAGCTCAACGATCAGATTGCAGACATGTCCAAGATCTTCACTTACGCCCACAACTTCATCTATTTAGGTCGCGGTTATAACTATCCTGTCGCTTTGGAAGGTGCTCTTAAACTGAAAGAGATCTCCTATATCCATGCTGAAGGTTATCCTGCGGCTGAGATGAAGCATGGCCCCATTGCACTCATCGATAGCGAAATGCCTGTCGTGGCCATTGCAACCTCCGATAGCGTATATGAAAAGACCATCAGTAATATTCAAGAGATCAAAGCTCGTCGTGGAAAAGTAATCGCTATCGTTACTGAAGGAGATGACCAAGTTTGTAAAATGGTGGATTACGTCATCGAAATTCCGAAAGTGGATGAACGTCTGATTCCTCTGGTGGTTTCGCTACCGTTGCAAATGTTAGCTTACCACATCGCTGTATACAAAAACCGGGATGTTGACCGTCCTCGTAACCTCGCTAAATCCGTAACCGTTGAATAGATTTTTTGCGTCCCTCATTGTATGTTTAACCATAGGCCATGGTAGCACGTTCACTGTTTGTGCTACTGAGTCAATCAATAAAACAGCCGATTCGAAAGTTATTGTCGGAGCAGAACGAATGGAGGAGTACCTGCCATTGCTCCAGGGACAACGAATTGGCATTCTGACCAACCATACCGGCCGAGTAGGAGAGGTCCACATCGTGGATACACTGCTCACACGCGGCATCAATATTTGTCGCATCTTCGCTCCAGAACATGGTTTTCGAGGAGAGGCTGACGCCGGTGAACACGTCGCCAATACACGTGATCGCAAAACAGGAATTGAAGTAGTCTCTCTCTACGGTGCTAACCGGAAACCCAGGCCGGAACAGATACAAGAAATTGACATCATGTTGTTCGACATTCAGGATGTCGGGTTGCGTTTTTACACCTACCTCTCATCCATGCACTACATGATGGAAGCGTGTGCTGAACAGGGAATCAAATTCATCGTGCTGGACCGTCCCAACCCAAATGGATTTTATGTGGATGGACCAATTCTCGATCCCAAGTTTCGCTCGTTCGTCGGTATGCACCCGATCCCCATCATTCACGGTATGACTTTAGGAGAGTTAGCCCGCATGATCAACGGGGAGGGATGGCTTGCCAATCAGCAAAAATGCGATTTGCAGGTTATTCCGTGTTTGAACTATACGCACCAAACTCGCTACACGCTACCGGTCAAACCCTCTCCCAATCTGCCCAATATGCGAGCAATCTACCTATACGGATCGCTCTGCTATTTTGAAGGGACCCCCATTAGTGTCGGACGTGGAACCGATTTTCCTTTTCAGATCTATGGGCATCCCAAGCTGCAGGGAGATTATACTTTCACCCCACACAGCACACCAGGGGCAAAAAATCCACCTTTAAAAGATGAAATCTGTCATGGGCAAGATTTACGTACTCTTCCCACAGACAGCTGTATTTGGCATGAAGGTATTGATCTGAAATATTTGGTTGATTGCTATCGGCAAATTGGCGGAGGCGAGAGCTTTTTCCTGCCTATTTTCAATAAATTAACTGGAGTAGCGTATGTGCACGACATGATTATCTCCGGAGCCGATGCAGAACAGATCGAAGCCCGCTGGAAAAATGATGTTGAACGATTCCGTATCCAAAGAAAACCGTACCTGCTGTATGAAGAGTAAATCTCTCCACACATTGATTTTGGGAATTCTGTTACCTGTATTATGGATTACTGCTACCAATTCCGCATCTGGTCAACAGTTGATTCCTCAACCCAATCAGGTCACTCGTCACGAAGGGACCTTTACCATCACCTCACAAACCGTTTTGGTCACACACGAATTTAAAGACCTGGCCAACTATCTGAACGATCATATTGAACAATTGTGTGGATTCCGACTTGCTGTTGTCACCCATGCTCCGGATACGAATTACATTTCGCTACGGAAAAACCAACATTTGACGCACGAGGCCTACTCGTTAGCAATAACTCCCCGTTCAATCGTCATCCGAGGAGGGGATCGTGGTGGCGTCTTTTATGGCCTGCAGACCCTGTTTCAGCTTATGCCTTCGGAAGTATTTGCAAAGCGAGATTCTCTAATTCAAGACTCACTACCCAACATTACGTCATTACAACTGCATGCCGTGACTATTGTCGATGCCCCTCGCTTTGCATATCGAGGAGCCATGCTTGATGTGTCCCGCACTTTTTTTACAAAAGAGCAGGTCATGCAATACCTGGACTGGATGAGTCGGCATAAACTCAACCGTTTTCACTGGCATCTCACCGATGACAACGGGTGGCGTATAGAGATAAAAAAATACCCATTTTTAACTTCAAAAGGAGCTTGGCGGGGACCTGATGAAGTATTGGAACCAGCTTATGGTTCAGGACAAAAACGCTATGGAGGATTCTACACACAAGACGATATCCGTGAAATTGTCCGTTATGCTGCTTTCCGCAACATCGAAATCATCCCCGAAATCAATCTGCCCGGACATGCTCTGGCTCTGACAGCCTCATACCCCGAAACCTTCTGCAGCACCACTACTGCAACTGATGAATCCGAAATGACTGATATTACAGTTACCGGGAATGTAGTATGTGTAGGCAGGGAGGAAAATTTCGAGATGATCCGAGATATTATTCATGAAGTGGCTGCTCTTTTCCCATCACACTATTTACATTTGGGAGGGGACGAAGTCAGCACCCGCTATTGGCAAAAATGTCCACGATGCCAAAAGCTGATCAAAACTCACGGAATGAAATCCCCTAAAAAACTGTACGAATACTTTGTCAATAGAGTAGAAAAAATTGCACATGAAGAGGGGAAACGTTGTGTTTTTTGGGACGAGGCATTATCACCAGAACTATCCTCCCATACGATGATCTCAGGATGGCACGATTTGGCCACATGCAAAAAGGCGATTGATCAAGAGCAGCCCGTCATCGTCATGCCTGCATCCTATTGCTACATCGACATGAAACAAAATGCGTTCGAAAGAGGACACACATGGGCGTGGTTAGTCGATACACGCAGAATATATTCACTTCAACCCGATAAGCTCACCACTGATCCGCTAAAACAAAAATATGTCCGAGGGGTCGAAGCTGCCTTATGGGCTGAATTACTGGATCGTCCAGACCGTTTTTTTGAATACCAGAGTTATCCTCGACTCTGCGCTTTGGCTGAAGTAGGGTGGAGTAAACCGGCTCAACGCAACTGGGAGGATTTCTATTCGCGATTAACTCAGGGACATTTGCCTCGACTCGCAGCGATGGGAATCGATTTTTATCTGTTCCCTCCCAAAGTCAACTACAAACAAGGTATGATTACCGCCACTGCACTACCAGGAGCATCCATTTATTATACTAAAGACGATAGTGAACCTACCCAACAATCGCTGCAGTACACCGGTCCCATATTCGACACTCTTCAAGAACGGTATCGATTCCGATCATTTTATCAAGGTCGACGCAGTCCTATTGTCCCGGTATCAACCGACAAGGCTAAGATTTTACCGGCCAGGAGTCGTGACACCATCACCTTCCCGCTCAATCAATATATAGATCACGACGGAATATGGTATCTGACTATAACCTCAAGCGATCCGGAAACAGTTATTAACCGGATGAACATAACCGGTCCCGACACCACATATTCGATCATTCGATACGGACAAAAGGCCAATCCATTTGCCCCCCTGAGACTGTATATGGATCCTCGCAATCGCAATCGCAATACCGATCTGACATTAATTGTAACGAACAACAGTACAGCTGAAAATCTAACCGTTTTCAGTTTTCGACCTTCACCTTATCTTGAGCCTCAGACTGAAATTTCGTCATCGCTTACATTCTCATCGCGTTTTCCATCGCAACGTATCGCTGACTACAATCCAACCACATACAGTCGTAGTACGCAAGCATGCCAAGCCGGTGATTTTCTGCAATACAATTTTACTGACCCCATCACTTGCCGTGCCATTATCGTTCGAACAGGTATCCCAAATATCACGCGCTACATTGTCACACAAGGAGAGGTCTCCTACTCACATGACGGACACAATTTTGTTGATGCAGGCGTTCTGGATGACAACGGTTGTGCCACCATTCAACCATCCACGCCTGTTAAAGCAGTCCGCATCAATATAACGGGAGATAATGGAGAATCGATCGTAGCTTTCCAGGATTTGCAAATTTTACCTCAATAGGGAAGAGTACAATGAGAATTCAAACAGCCATAGTCTCTTGTTGCCTAGCATTTTTCTCTTTTACCGGTTTCGGAGAAGATCTGCCTAAACAAATTCAGCAGCAAATCGACTCCATGATTTATGCCGAGCTGGATAACCATGCATTCCCCGGAGCAGCTTTTATCTGCGGGAACACAGATACGATACTTTATGCTCATAACTATGGTTTTTTGGATTACTCACATAATATACCTGTTAATGACAGTACTCTCTATGATGTCGCCTCTTGTACAAAAGTGTTGGCTACAACATTTGTATTGATGCATCTATATGATCAAGGGTTAGTCCAATTAGATCAACCATTAGACAAGATACTGCCACAATTTCATAATACACCCATACAAAACATTACGGTCACTGAGTTGCTCACCCACACATCCGGGTTAAGGCCCTTTGTAATCTACCCTGAATTAATACAGCCAGCAAAGGGCACGAAATTATTTAGTAATCGACACAGTGACCAATATCCATATCACGTCGATCGCAATTTATATATGGTGCGAGACATTACCTTCGATACGACTTATCTAACAACGACTTCGCTGGCCAATTATCGCCGAGTTGCAGATTCACTCTGGATCAACCCTGCATTCGACACCATTGTACAGCGCAAAATTATCCAAAGCTACCGTCCTGAAAAGCGGGGTAAATACCTGTACAATGACTCCAATATGTATCTGCTGAGACTCATTGCAGAACACCTTTCCGGACAGAGTTTAGACTCGCTCACCTCCCAGCTGTTTACAGCTCTCCGGTGCCATCATACAGGATTCCGTCCCCTGGCCTGGTACTCACGTAACAATATTGCTCCAACCGAAAACGACCAACTCATGCGACGCGATTTGTTACAAGGATATGTACATGATGAATTAGCTGCCGTTTCCAATGGAATAGGGGGAAATGCAGGTCTTTATTCCACAGCTAAAGACATGGCCTCATTCTGCCAAATGATGCTCAATCATGGACAATATCAGAACAAGCAAATTATTGATTCTCTCACCATTGACCTTTTCACTTCGTCACCCTTACTCAAAAAGGGCGTTTATCGCGGTTTAGGCTTTGACAAACGTGGACCGACAAGTGGTTTCGGCGGACAAAACAGTTTTGGTCATACCGGTTTCACAGGGACTATTTTCTGGATTGACCGCGACAAACAGCTATTCATGGTTTTCCTCTCCAACAGTATCCATCCAACACGAACCAACAAAAGACTATCTGATTCCCAACTCCGCTTAAAGCTGTGGAAAACTGTGCAGGCAGCATTTTTATAAATTCTAACCAAGGCGTATTACATATCGACACGAGGTATATTTAAGCTTTTGAAAAGGCAAAAGCCTATTAAGTTATTTAAGAAAATAAACCTATTTGAATCCATATAGCTGTTATCCATCCCCTAAACACTGCCTATATGGTCATTACATTTCGATTGTGGCCATGGTGATTCTTATGCCTCTTCATATAAACATATCCAACTGAATATCAACCAAAATATTTGCAAATACATCGATATTCCCAAATAAATAAAAATGGGACAAACCTCTCAAAATTTGGTTCGCCCCATTTCACTTATAATTACGACAAAAACTGATAATCAAGATCTTGTTTATCCAAGCTATTGATTCATGGTAACCAATAACTCTTCGTTTGAACGAGTAGATTCCATGTGTTTTTTGATCACCTCCATCGCTTCAGTTGGGTTCATATCGGCCAGATAACGACGCAATACCCAAATCTTTTGCATTACCTCTTTACTCAACAGCAAATCTTCACGACGGGTACCCGACGCCACAATATTAACGGCCGGATAGATACGTTTATTGGCCAACTGGCGATCCAGCTGCAACTCCATATTACCAGTACCTTTGAACTCTTCAAAAATCACCTCATCCATCTTCGATCCCGTATCAATCAAAGCTGTTGCAATAATAGTCAAGGAACCACGCTCTTCGGTATTACGGGCTGCTCCGAAAAAGCGTTTGGGTTTATGCAACGCATTGGCATCCACACCACCCGACAACACTTTACCAGAAGCTGGTTGTACCGTGTTATAAGCACGAGCCAAGCGGGTAATCGAATCCAAAAGAATGACAACATCATGGCCACATTCAACCATACGTTTCGCCTTTTCGTGGACCATCTCGGCCACCTTGACATGGCGAGCCGCCTGCTCGTCAAATGTCGATGCAACCACCTCAGCCTTGACATGACGGGCCATCTCGGTCACCTCTTCAGGACGTTCATCGATCAACAACACAATCAAATAGACCTCCGGATGGTTGTCAGCAATGGCGTTGGCTATCGACTGCAACAACATGGTTTTACCAGTCTTAGGTTGAGCTACGATCAAACCACGCTGTCCTTTACCGATCGGAGCAAACAGATCAATCACACGTGTCGAGAGATTGTTATGTCCATTACCGGTCAAATTGAATTTTTCAGAGGGGAAGAGGGGAGTCATGTATTCAAACTGCACTCGATCCCGCACCTCATCAGGACTTAATCCATTGATCCGATTCACCTTAACCAACGGGAAATACTTTTCACCCTCTTTGGGCGGACGGATCAGACCTTGCACCGTATCGCCCACCTTCAATCCAAATAATTTGATCTGTGAAGGGGAGACATAAATATCATCAGGAGAGTTCAAATAGTTGTAATCGGTCGATCGTAAAAAGCCATAACCATCCGGCATCACCTCCAAAACACCTTCACCCTCAACATCACCCAAGAAGTCATCCTTGGCATCCCGACGAATATGGGGCTGGGGAAGAGGTTTTGCGGCCACATCTTCATGGTCAGCCATCGCCAACTCAACCTGCTTAGGCATCTCTGCAGCCGGAGTCTCAGCAATCGGCAACTCCGGAATATCGCTATAATCGACTTCAGCTTCCTGCAACAATTCAGCCTCAGGATCAGGTTCCGACACCGTATTTCTCACCGCTTTATTGAAAGTAATCCGTTCACGTTTGTGACGTTTTACCGAGTTTGCAGTATCTCCTCGCATTGCAGCAATGCTTTGACGAAGACCTGTCGGCTCTGCATTCGTTGTAACAGTCGACTGTGCAGCAGTTGCAACCGATGCATTTTCTACAAGATGTTCGCCATTCTCCTTATTATCTTTTGCACGACGACCACGCTGTTTGCGGTATGGTTCCCCCTGGATAACACGTCCTATTTTGACAGCCGATTTCTCTTCGGCCACAACATTCTGTTTACGAGGACGTCCCGGACGACGTTGTGGCTGTTCAACAGCAGATTGCTCTGATTCAGTAGAAACAGCTGCAACATTTTGTTGTGCAGATAGTTCAATAATTTTGTCTGCCAGCTCTTGCTTGCGCATTTGGGCTTTAATACCAAACTGACGACCGATTTCACGCAATTCGGCAAGCGTTTTGCCCTGAAGGGCATCTTTATCGTACATGATAATAGGGATTTACAAGATAAAAGAGGTCACGCGGTGCAGTCCGGACGAACTACAGAAGAACGCCATGACAGAACAAAGATACCGTTTTTTCACGATTCTCCAAACCGCGTTACAGAAAAGATTAGCAATTACCGCGCCGAACCATAAATGCCCGTGCAGCCTCCAAATCCGCCGGTGTATCAATTGCCAAACTTTCTGAATTCGTTTCCGCCACTTTGATACGATAACCATTCTCCAACCAACGCAACTGCTCCAAAGATTCGCACTGTTCGAGAACTCCGCGAGGCAGATCCGTAATCTCCCGCAACACCTCAGTCCGATAGGCATACATACCGATATGCTTTAAATATTTGAAACTGTTTTGCCACTGTGAAGATTCCATACCACGCTGATAAGGGATCACCGAGCGGCTGAAATAGAGGGCATAACCTTGGGCAGAAACGGCTACTTTCGGAGAATTGGGATTAAAAATATCTTCGTTAGCACCAAATGGTTTAACCAATGTAGCAATATCGGTACGTGCATCTGCAAAGCACTGTTGAATCAGTTCCAACTGTTCACGCGAAACAAACGGTTCATCTCCTTGTATATTCACTACCACATCAAATTGTTCGCCTGTTTCACGGCACACATTCTCCCAAGCCTCACGACAACGATCCGTGCCGCTGGGGTGTTTTTCTGAGGTCATAACCACCTTACCGCCAAACGCCTGTACTGCTTGCTGAATTCGCTCATCATCCGTCGCCACATAACAGGCTTCAAACACCGCATGTGCCTTTTCATAAACGTGTTGGATCATAGGTTTACCCATCAAATCAGCCAAAGGCTTACCAGGGAAACGGGTCGAAGCATAACGCGCAGGGATCAGTGCTAAAAATTTCATATCACAACGATTCTTGGGGTTCGATATTGAGCAAAGGTAAGTTTTTTGTAGTTTTGTTGTATGGTTCGCACTCCAAAATATCCAATCAATACGTTTATCGAACTGGGCCGCCAACTAACAGCTGCACTCGATAACGGAGAGCTGACTCCTGTCATCGACCAGGCCATAGCAGAGAACGTATGGTTTACCCCAAAATCGATCGAATATGCCATCCGGGCTATTTGCAACGATATGCTCCAACCTACAAAACTTGAGCAGTGGCTAGCACAGTATCCTATCCCTGCAACCTCTGTTCGCAAGAAAGTGGGCATTATCATGGCTGGCAATATTCCGCTGGTCGGTTTTTTTGATCTGATGTGTGTACTGCTGTGCGGGCACATCTGCCTGTACAAACCATCGTCTAAAGATCAAGTATTGACTGATCAGATTGTGCAAATGCTGCAAAAGATCGATCCGGATTTGGTCCTGCACAAACTGGCAGCAAACGACACGCTTGATGCCATCATTGCTACTGGCAGCGACAATACGAACCGTTATTTCCGCAGCGAATACCATGATATTCCAGCTCTGATACGCGGAAGCCGCCACAGCATTGCTGTGCTCAGCGGCGACGAATCACCAGCCGACCTGCAAAAATTGGGTGACGACATTTTCACCTATTTCGGTTTGGGATGTCGTAATGTGAGCCAAATATTCGTTCCCGAAACATACGACATTAAAACGTTAGTAGCAGTTTTACAAAAACGCTGCATCACCTTTGAACCTTTTCTGCACAATTACCGTCAAACCCGTGCGTTAAATCAAATGCTGAATCATCGATATATAGATGGTGGATTTTTTGTATTGCGCGAAGGAGAGGAACCTAGCAATCGGATCAGTGAGATTACATTAACGCGCTACCATACGCTAACCGATGTCGAAACGTGGATACAACAACACGACAACAAAATCCAATGTTGTGTCAGCACTTGCATCCATCATCCACGTACAGTGACGTTTGGTCAAGCCCAACATCCCGCACCTGAGGATTACCCGGATGGAATTGACGTAATCAAATTTTTACAAGGAATTTAAAACTTACCAATATGCTGTTACAATTCAGAATGTTAAGTGACGAGGATGACAATTTTCTGCGTGACTATCTGCTACCTCCCAGCATGACGTTGGCCGATTTACATGCCTTTATCAGCGATGATCTCAAGTACGAGAAAGAGAATATGGCATCGTTTTTCCTCTCTGATAAAGAGTGGAACCGACTGGCAGAATACACTTACATGGATATGGGTATAGAGGATAATGATCCCAACACTCCCAAACCAATGACCAATCTGACATTGGCAGAGGCTATCTTGGGTAATTACAACCGACTTATCTATCAATTTGATGTCATGGGTGACAGAGCACTCTATTTGGAGTTAATCGACGCCCAACGCGATAAAGATGGAGATCCGCAGGTCATGTTGGCCAATGGGGAGGCTCCTGATCAGTTTGACCCTGAGGCTTCTCCAACTAACCGTTCGATCTTCGATGAGATTATGAGCGATTTTGAAGGCTTCGAAGGCGACGAAAATTATACGGATGACGAGTAAACAGACTAATAAAACATTGGTGGTAATTGTCGGTGCAACTGCAACGGGCAAAACAGACCTGAGCATTGCCCTGGCACAAAATTACCATTCGGAGATACTATCGGCAGATTCACGGCAATTCTATCGTGAGATGCCGATAGGTACTGCCGCACCCACTCCGGACCAGTTGCAAGCAGTACCACACCATTTTATCGCTACACGCAGTGTCACAGAAGAGTATTCGTGCGGTCGCTATGAAGTGGATGCATTAGCCCTGCTGGAACAGTTGTTTCACACACACGATACGTTATTCTTGGTTGGCGGTTCTGGACTCTATATTGACGCTATCTGCAACGGCATGGATGCCATGCCGGAAACGGATCCTGCATTACGAGAACAATTGACTACCGTTGCACGTAATGAAGGATTAGAGCCGCTATGCTCGCAATTACAGGAATTAGACCCAGCCTATTACGCCGTTGTGGATCGCAGCAATCCTCAGCGAGTCATCCGCGCGTTGGAAATTTGCATACAAACCGGCAGGCCATACAGCGAGGTTCGAAGCGGGGCAATCAAACAACGTCCTTTTCGCATTATTAAATTGGGGATTCGTTATCCACGCGAGATATTGTACGACCGTATCAACCGACGTGTTGAACTGATGGTCGAAGCCGGGCTGGAACAAGAGGCTCGAACGCTTTATCCATTACGCCATCTCAATGCCTTGCAAACGGTAGGGTATCGTGAGTGGTTTGATTATTTCGAAGGCAAATACGACCGACAAACTGCAATTGAATTGATCCAGCGCAACAGCCGCCGTTATGCAAAACGCCAAGAGACATGGTTCCGGCGCGATCTTGCGATTCACTGGATCGAGGGAGGAGAGAAGGCTATTAATCAAGCTCAAAACCTTCTGAAACAACTTCTATAAGATTTACATTTATCACTTATCCAGAACTCTTTTCACTTAGATACATTATCTATATTTCGTAAAATAAATAGCAGAGGGAATCAAATTGATTCCCTCTGCCTTTGTAAATCTTGTCAAACCTTCAATTTCAGGACGAACGTTTGAATATTAAATCGTTTTTGTACTCGGAACGGGAGTATTTATATTGCAGATTATACATGTAAATAATATGCAATTTATTTGATTTTGTGGGAGAAAGAGATATTTTTGCAGACAAACAATATATATAATCTGCATTTTTTCACTCCCCATTTCACTCCCCACCTATGGCTGTAACCTTCCTGCTTAAAGATAAGAACAAGGCAAAAAGCTCGATTCTTATTTACGTTTCTTTCCGAGGTCAATTTTATAAAAAAACTACCGGTGAATCAATACCTGTCATTTATTGGAACCAAGGAAAATCAAGATGTAAAGTTGTAAGAGAATTCAGACAAGGCAACGATGTAAACAGTGTATTGGACCACTGGGCATCATCGGCCATGAAAACGATAGCATATTTCAAAAGCTGGAAGGTACCACCCACAAAATCGCAATTCTGGGGCTACTTTGATAGTGTTCATTACACCAAAACATTCAACACTACAATCTACTTCACAGACTATTTTGCCAAATTCATAGAACGCAGCCAGGCCATAAAGAGTCATAATACGGTCAAAGGCTATATTACCTGCCTAAATAAGATTCAGGAGTACCAACAAAGAAAAAGGATAAAGCTCGAATTTGACGACATAGACATAAGTCTATATAATAACTTGCGCAAATGGTTTATCAGCAATGGTTATTCCGACAACTACTTTGGTATGATCGCCAAAACGATCAAGACCGTATGCCGGGAGGCTGTAAATGAAGGAATAGAATGTGATGGATTCCAACACAAAGACTTTACCGCCATTCAAAATGACGTTTACAACGTTTATCTATCCGAGGATGAACTACAACAAATGTATACTTTGGATTTAAGCATTGAATCGGTAAAATCTGTGTTTGGCATTACGTCTAACGAAAAGGCTATACGTAAGCAAAAGAGCCTTGATTTGGCGCGTGATATATTCTTAGTAGGATCTTACACTGGATTACGTATATCTGACATTTCACGTCTGGAAGCAGCAAATATCGATGGTAATTTAATCCGTATTACGACTCAGAAGACTGGAGCTGATGTGGTTATCCCCATTCATCCCATAGTTCGGGAAATCCTGCATAAAGGGCACCCACTGAGTATGTCAGATCAGCACGTGAATATGCGAGTAAAAGAACTGGCCATGATGGCCGGTATAAACGAAGAAGTATTGGTAACGAAAATCATAGGAGGGCGCAAGATTCAGGAGACGGTCCCCAAGTATAATTTAGTAAGCACTCATACTGCCCGGCGATCATTTGCCACTAATGCCTACAAATCAGGAGTGCCAACCATTGCGATAATGAAAATCACAGGCCACAAAAAAGAGGCTACATTTTTGAAATATATCAAAGTGACAGCGGAAGAAAATGCTGAGATGCTGCTAAATCATCCGTTTTTCAAATAAAAAAGTAGCCACAACGCCAATTGTGACTACTTTAAAACTTGATTTTGTTTACCGATCGGCCTGCGTCGCCAAACGCAGCCACCCCAATCCCATTTTGCTTGCCTTCACGCTGAGATTCAGTAAATACATTAGCAGCCTCTCCATTGTTTATATTAGATATTATTTCTTCTCGGGAGACGGAGCGGTAGGCATCAATAATTTTTTGCGTTTCGCGATATTGTTCTGCTTTTGGAATCATAATAAAATCAACTGTTTTATCATAATTCTCATTCACAACATTTTTTATTTCATCAAGAGTTACACGAAAAAACTCCCTTCTTCCATTGATCATATTTACTTTTTTTGATTCAAACGCATGATGCAAAGCTGATTCTAATTTTGGAGCATCATCTGAAAATATCAATGCATGTACATCAAATTTAAATGGGACAGAAGCATCACCCAACTCATCAACTCGATCCATTGGATTGAGTCGTCTTGTCATACCTATTTTATATACATTCTCGCCAAATGATCCAATATTTGAAATTATATAAACATATCCAGCCTTTTTATTTGCTTCTCTGTAATCTATATCTTTCAATGATTCATCTAATTCTGCAATATGTTTTTCAATTGTAAGTTTTTTTTCCTGTAGATATGAAATTTGCATTTCATCACATATATTATTCATTTGATTATTTACTTTAGATAACGCGTTTATATAATGTATCTTCTCTTTCTTGATATCCTGACGACGTTCTTCTATTTCCCTTTGTAAGCGAGCTTCCTCTCGTAATGCAGCTCTTAACCTACTAGCTTCTTCTTTTTCTTCTTGTTTTTTAACAGCATATTCATATGCCAATTCCAATTCTTCTATTTTTAAATTGATATACTCCTCTGTTAACACAATAGAATTCTTTTTATTTATTTTATTAAGCAAATCAGCAGATTTATTGATTTTTTCTCTATATGCCAATACATTATTAAATCTAACTTTACTGATTAGCACGTCGCACTCATCATTAAAGCATCTTACAATTTGCTTTATATTCTGATTAGTCATTGTTCTCCCCTCAGACCTACTTCCATTAAGTAGCCATTCAGTATTACAAATAGCAGCCTTTTTAGCTCTTATAAGCTCTTTTTGTTGTTCACGTATCTGCTTTAATTTATCTTTATAAAGACAAGATGTGGCAAAATCATATGTAGGTGAATATAATCCAAATTCTTGTAACAATATTTCATCATCTAACTCAACAATTTGTTTTTCTTTATCCTTTATGATCTCAGATAAATCATTAATTTTTCCTTTTTGTATTAAAATTTCTGATTCATACTTTTCTTTATCAGAATCAAATTGACTTTTTAATTCATCTATTGAAATATTTATTTCATCTTTCTTTTTTTCTAAGTCAATAATATCTTTATATTTATTTAAAAGTCGATTATTTTCCTGATTTAAATCAAATAATTCAGATTTTAATGATTTTACCTCCGCATGTGCAAGTACAATTTCTTCATTTAGTTTTTTTATTTCTGTGAATTCCTTATGTTTCAGAAAATCAAAAAAAGCCATAATTGTAAATTGTATTTTTAATTACAAAATATTTCTTTTGATCACACCGACGACCCTATGCAATCTTACAACTTCATCGATAGGAATTTCAAAGTCTTGGTAATAAAGTTCGCCTTTTCTTGGGCCATCTTCGTATTTCATGGTATTGTCGCTAAGACAATGGAATGATTTCTTGTCTTTCGTGTAGTATAGCCGCTTTAAATATCTATTGTCTCGCGTTTCGACAACATAGACCCGTCCCGGTTCGATAAAGCTGTCTGTGTGTAATTTCAATCCGATAACACATCCGGCAGGATAGTTTGGTACCATACTATTCCCATAGACTCGTATAGCAGATTCGCAATCTCGGAGCACACTACCTATTTCTATCATTCCAACAGGTCGGCTTGGCATCATATCCATCTCGTAGTTATTGCCAGCTGCGGCTTCTGCATCGTAAAACGGAATCAATTTCCCGTGCCCGGCAATATCATCAATTTTTTTCGGCTGCTCCGATTTCAACATCTCACCCTCGCCGGTGAGAAGCCATGCACGATTAATTTCTGGATAGGCTGCTGTAATCAAATCAAGCATTTTGCTTGAAACTCCATTTCTTTCTCGAATTATAGCAGATGTTTTAACCCCTCCATTATCACCATATTTTTGAGAAAAGGCAAAAGGAGACATCTTATAATGTTCTTCTATGACTTTTTTCAATCTCCTATTTACATTAAAATCAGCCATATATACTAAAAATTAAAATTTCAAACACATTTTAAAACAAAATATTTTGTTGTTAAAACATTTTGTTTTATATTTGCATTGTACAAACAACGTAACAATCAAAAATAACAAAAAGCCATGAAATCGCAAAAGCTCAAGTACAACCTGTCGGGTATTATGAGGTATGCACACAGAATGTTTACGGTTCGACCAATGAGTATGTCGGAGCGTCTGAAGAAAGCGTGGGCGATGGCAAAAGAATATATGGAGAGCGGGAAAGCGGACGGACAGTTTGTTGTGATCGCCGAAGAACCGGCCCGAATGAGCTACAGAGATTTAGTTAGTAATTGGTATGAAACATCTCCTCGCGGGACATATTTTGGAGATTAAAAAACATGATCAATATGAAAATAAGTGAAGTAAAGCGCACAGCATCTTATTCTAAGACCTTGCAAAGCATGGAGGTAGGAGAGACACGCTCATTTGAAATGATCGGAACTTTTTACCAAGGCATGAATACTGCCAGATGCCGACTAAGAGAAAAAGGATTGACCTTCACCTTCAAAGCTGACTCAGAGAAAAATCTAATGCACATCACCCGAATCTCGTAATCGCCTATTCAATGGAATTTGACTTGACAGGGCACAGGGCGTAAAAAAGATTGAAAGAATGAAAAACAAACAGACCACCGACATTCAGTATTCTGCTTCCGGCATTGCGAAATACATTTCAAATCTTGAGATGGAAAATGCCAGGCTGACCTCAGAGCTGAACACCTTGCGTGAGAACAGCGTGAATGCAGAGAAGTTCTACGGGGCTCCGCTGAGTTTGAATACGGTTGCATTGCTGCAAGGTGTTGATCCGAGAACGATCAAGAATTATGTTGAATTGGGGGCTATACCTATTCATCCAGACAGCACTGACGGGCGTACTTACATTCGTGGTTCTGTTGCTCTGAAGATCGATTTTTCAAAATTAAAGCGTGAATACTCAACACCAAAACGATGAAACCTCTTTTATATATAATCGGGTTTGTAATTGGGCTGATTCTATCCGCAGGTACAGGGCTGGACCTATCATCCCCGGCAATTTTGGTCAATATCGCCGGTGTTGTGTTAGCGAGTGCTTCGCTGTATAGGCTAACCAAGTGTGAGATGCCTAAAACAAAAAAAGAGTAACCATGTACCAACAACTAATGCATATCACCAACGAGCAGCTGCAATTCATCGTCGAAAAGGTGGACGAACGGTTGGAGAGCGAGTGCAAAGAGATTGACGAATCCCAATTCGGCATTGAAATCATAGGTCATGGACTCGACGCAAATCTGTTGTTTGTGGCATATCCAACCATCACAGAGTACTACGACTCAAATTGCGCCGACAAGGTTTATCAAGAGGTCGAATACCATCTGCCATACGCCAAGTTAGTGACCTACATCGATGGCGAGGAGGTACCCAATGATACCACCAATTTGCTACTGGCACAATACATCAACCAGCACATCAATTAACGGACCGCTGCGCCGTAAAGCAGCAGAACAGACAAGTTAGTATTTGGTTGTTTGCCCGGCCATCCGTGAGGTCTGCCGGGATTTGGGGATGACCGGCCCGTGCAGGTTCGACTCCTGCCCTCCCCACAAAATAAACGATAAAAACATGAATACGCTCGATGCACCTAAACAACGGATCAAAGCGGCCCTTCTGGCCGGGATCCGTCTCACTACGGCCCAGGGCAACCGATTGGCCAGCACCGTCGATTTCAGAAAGATCATCTCTCGGCTCAGAGACGAAGGGCTTGAGATCAAAGACTTCTGGAACGTCCGAAAGGATCGGGAGGGTCGAACCGTAGCTCGATACAAAACCTACTACATCGATTCGCCACTTCCCGCGAAAGGGACCCGCATAGCGGGATTCGGGGAGCCGGAAATAGAACAACTGTTTTAACACATAATGATTCACATAGCAAGGGCCGAAGCTGTCAGAGGCCACAAAATGCAATAATCATGGGATTGAACGAAGGAACATCAGCTACCTACATCGGCATCAGTGACGGGAAGATTTCGTTACGCGTCAAAGAGGGAACCCCAGGGGCCGTCATGGTCACCAGCAAAGAGAGCGGCAAGGTATCCTGGATCAAATACTACCGATCCATCAGCGGCTACCTGACCCAGATTGAAAACCGTCCGGACCGATTCAACGAACGCATGTACAACTGGCTGCTGACCATTGTCGATGGCGAGGATACCTACATCCTGCAAATTCGGGAGTCGAGCGGATATGCCCGTTCGCTGATGAAGTCGCTGCCCAACGTGGATTTCAGCAAAAAGATCACCTTCTCGCCCTATGTCAAGATCGTGGACGACAAAAAGCGCGCTACCCTCTACCTCTCGCAGGACAACGTGAATGTGGAGTGGTACTACACCCAGGAGCACCCCAACGGGCTGCCCGAACTGAGAAAACATATCGACTCGCGCGGTAACACCACCTACGATGACTCGGCCATTCTCGACTTTTTCGTCAAACAGGTCGAGGAGGTGATCTCGCCACGCATCGCTCAGGCCAACCGGCAGCGGCTCGGGGAGCTGCCCGCTGAGGAGCCCCTCTCCGAAGAGGAGGATATGGCCGACTACATGGCCCGGGAGCATGAACGGCAGGTAGAGGCAGCACGGGCTGCACAAGCTACCCCTAACGCCCAACCCAACGAACTCGATCCGTATCACGGTGCCCGCACGCGCAGAGCTTATACACAGCCTGCTGCACGGCCCACGGTGGCACAGCCGCAAACCTTCTCGGATGGCACGCCGGTTCCCACCGAAGATGACCTGCCCTTCTAACCTGAAAAGCGTAAAACCATGGGACGACTATTTCACAACCCGACGGCTCGTCAGATCACCTTCTGTGACGAGCGGTTTTACGAAACCGAATCGGGCCGCTTCTACCCGTCGGTCACCACCGTACTGGATGTATATCCCAAAGGCAAGGAGTTCAGCGAATGGCTCAAACGCAACGGCACTGAGGCCGACACGATTGTCGAGGCGGCAGCAGATACCGGATCGAAGGTACACGAAGCGATCGACAAGCTCCAGCAGGGGGCCGAGCTATTTTGGGATGACTCCCGCTACTCGCTCAAGGAGTGGCAGATGATCTGCCGGTTCATCGCCTTTTACAAACGGTTCCAGCCGGAGATCATCAGCTCCGAATTTACGCTGATCTGCGACAAATACCAGATTGCCGGAACGGTGGATATGGTCTGCCGCCTTAACGGGAAGGTGTGGCTCATTGACCTGAAGACCTCGAACTATGTACACAAAACGCATCTGATTCAGGCGGCCACCTACACCGTCATGTTCAACGAGATCAACCGGGGCCAGTTGCATGTCGATCGCACCGGCATTCTCCACCTGAACGCCAAAACGCGCACCGAGGGCAAAGGCAACAAAATACAGGGGGCTGGCTGGCAGCTGATCCCGGTCACCAAATGCAAGGAGCACTTTGCCTCATTCAGACACCTGCGGGCCATTTGGGACCTCGAAAACCCCAACCCAAAGCCCAAGAATCTGATCTATCCCGACCGCCTTAAACTATCCGAATATGGCAACTACGGAACAGTTACGTGCTGAGGCGACGACCATGCAGCGTTACCTCGAAGAGCTCTGCCCCGCTGACCCGGTCCAGATCAATGAACGCATCCGCACGCTTCAGGTCTATATGGCCCGAAGCGGCGAGATGCTCGCCCAGGCCAAAGAGCTGCTCAACCGAAAACGGAGCCAGGAGATTGCCCAAACGATTGTCAAGATCGCCCGAGAGGGACACCTCTCGGCCAAAGCGCAAAATGTATTGGTCGATAGCCTGGCTGCCGAGGAGAGCTTCCTGGTGGATTGGATTGACCGCATCAATGCCACATGCACCCATCAAGCAGACCACACCCGATCGCTGCTGGCCTACGAACGTGAGCAGATGCGGCTGCTCAGAACCGGATATTAACGCAAAAACAACATAGACATGAACAACAAAGATGATCCTCACGACCGATTCGAGCAGCTGTTGGAGCAGGAACGAGAACTGATCCGACAGCTCGAACACCCGACAGCAGAGCACCCCGAGCTACTCAAGGAGCTCTCCCGTCTTCAACGCCGCCGAGCGGAGATCGGCAAAAAACTAAACATCGGAATTCTGTAATAAAGATTAAATCAGTTTGTCATGAAAAGTCAAATAAAAGCCATTGATACAGAATATAATGGGTATTTATTCAGATCACGATTAGAAGCAAGATGGGCTGTATTTTTTGACAATATAGGTATTGAATATGTATATGAATTAGAAGGATATCAACTGTCAAATAATGTCATGTATTTGCCTGATTTTTATTTGCCTTCTATTGACATTCATGTCGAAATAAAACCATCTTTTGATACCATTACCAATCAGGACATAAAGAAAATTGTCACATTTTCTTCTGACTGTGATGAGCAACTTCTTTTAGTGATAGGAGTCCCTTCTGAGCACTCAATGTATATGTTGAATAAACATCATATAGAATGTTATAAAGACATTGATAATCCGGATGTTGTATCCGAATCAGGCAGTTTGTTAAATGCTTTTGAAAACACTGTATGTAGCTATCCTCAAGTTGATTTTTCAATTAATCCAATAACAGGCTTATGGGGTATTAGCTATGTAACTCTTCGTGACGATTACAGTGATTGTCAATATAGAATAGCAATGAAAAAAGCGAAACAGGCCAGATTCGAGTATAAGAAACACTAAGATGGCTTACAGATACACAAATACGGATAAATGGGTAGATAATTGGTTTAGTGGCCTTAAACCTCTGGCAAAACTAATGTTTATGTACCTGTGCGATCAATGCGACATTGCTGGTTTCCTTGAAATAAACGAACGGAAGATCAGCTTTGATACGGGACTTGATAAGCAGGGGATAGCCAAAGCGATGAAAGAGATTGAAGGGCACATCATATATTCTACGGATAGAAAATTCATTTTCGTCAGGAATTTCATAAAACACCAAAAAAACTATCCATTAAAGGAGCACAATAAAGCCCACGCCGGAATTTTGCGCCGCCTGACAGACAATTTGTATTTATTTGATTTTAAGTGTATTGAAGAGTATTTTAAAGCCCCTTCCAAGCCCCTACACAAGGGGCTTCCAAGCCCCTATGGTAATGGTATAGTAATAGAAAGAGGGGGTACGGGGGAGGAAACAGTGCCGCAACAAAAATCGTGGCGAAATGATTTTACAATTTATCAAAATGAGGCTTTTAAAGCTATGCAGCGACTCAAAGCTGATCAAAACTTCATTTCCGAACAAGCACGGTTTTATCCCGGAATTGATATTGGAATGAGCCTCGAAAAATCTTACTACAATTTTTGGGGAACAATTGAAGGGTGGGAACATAAGAAAAAACAAAAATCCAACACAATCAATTGGACAAGCACGTATAAAAATACTCTTTCTATCAAATCGAATCAGGTATCAGTGTCTGTAGTACACGATCAACCCACCTATCAACCCAAAGCTATCCGTCTATGACCCCAGAGATCAACATACCGCAGGCCGAAAACTTAGAGAAGGCCGTTATCGGGGCCTTGGTCATGGAGTCGGGATACCTGCCCGAGGTGGCCAACATCCTCTCACCGGAGTGCTTCTTCAACGAGGCGAATGCCGAGATTTTCCGAAACATCCTATCGATGTATGACCACAACGAGCAGATCGATCTGTTCACCCTCTCCCAACGGTGCAAAGGCAACAAAACGCTCGCCGGTATCAATATCCCGGCGACGCTGACCGCCTGCACCGCCATGGTAGGATCGGGGGCCGGCGTGGTCAGCCATGCGCAGATCATCCGCGAGAAGCACCTCGCCCGGCAGATGATCATCCTGACCTCAAAGGTGCTGAATGGCATCCAACACAACGAAGATGTGGCCACAACTCTGCAAAAGTTCAACGAGGGGATGGACAAAATTGCCATGGCTGCCATCGGATCGAAGGGGGCACAACCTATCGGCAAACTGCTCGATGCGGCCCTGCAACAGGCCAAAGCCCGTCAGCAGATGCAACGCCAGGGGATCACCCCAGGGGTGCCCACCGGGCTGGCCCGGTTGGACGAGCTGACCGCCGGATGGCATGCCGGGCAGCTCATCGTCCTGGCGGCCCGCCCCGGAATGGGCAAAACGGCCTTCATGCTCGCCAGTGCCAAAGCCGCCGCACAAGCCGGATACCCGCCTTGCATCTACTCCCTCGAAATGAGCGGCACCTCCATCGCTGACCGGCTCCTGTTCACCGAATGCCAGGTCTCATTAGACAGCTACCGCTCCGGAAAGTTGGACCGACAGGACTGGGCGGAGATTGAGCGGGCCGCCCAGGTAGTTGGGCAGCTGCCCATCTACATCGATGACAACCCCGTCGTATCGATGCGGTACATCCGATCCCACGCCAAGATCATGGCCAAACGGGGCCGCTGCGGGATCATCTTCATCGACTACCTCCAATTGGCGGATACCGCATCCGCAGATCGCACCCGAAACCGGGAGCAGGAGATCGCCCAGGCCAGCCGTCAGGCCAAGATCATCGCCAAGGAGTTGGAGGTGCCGGTGGTGCTCCTCTCGCAGCTCTCCCGTAAATGCGAGGAGAGGGCCGGAGCCGCCAAGATGCCTCTGCTGTCCGACCTGCGGGAGTCCGGTGCCATCGAGCAGGATGCCGATGTGGTGGGATTCATCTTCAGACCCGCCTACTACGGAATCCGGGAGTGGCCCACCGACAACGGATCAATCTCCACAAACGGGTTCGGAATCCTGAACATCGCCAAACAACGAAACGGAGGCACCGAAGAGATCCCCTTCCGGTACAACCCATCCCTGACGTTGATAACCGATTACACGCTCTACGACAATACTCCCAAACGTGATGTCCCTTTCTGAACAGGTCTATGAAGCTATCCAGACGATCGAACAGCAGAAGCGAGAGGCCAAATGCTACCCCGCAAGTGTCTTACTAATCCGGGAGCTGGCTCCACGTCTAAAGCTGCCACCCTCAGCGATCTATCCGATCTGCGTCCTGCTCTACAAGGCCGAGCGGATCACCGGAGGACGAACCATCAACGACAGCTATTTCAACACTTTATAACAATCAAAAAAACACCCATGACCGAAAAAGAGGATTACATCCACAACGACCCCTCGCCCTGGAGAGACAAGGCCATCGAGCTGCTGGCCAAAATCAAGGCCGAACGGGCCGGAAAAGAGTTTGTCCGCATCCCGTTGGAAACGGGACGTGGATATTACGAAATCGAAAAATCAAAATATGAAAAGCGACAAAGACAAAAATAGGCCGATGTCCTTAGCCGAGTTCCGAAAGATGCGTCACACGCTGCTGCCGGAAAACCGAAAGATCAAAAATGCCCACAAGGTGAAGTCTGACGGAATTCTGTTTGACAGCCGTTTGGAGATGTTTATGTACAGTCTGCTGAAAATGGCCGGCATCCGTTTCGAGCGGCAGAAGCGCTACACCCTGCAACCGAGGTTCCTGTACAATGGGGCCGCCATCCGGCCGATCACCTACACTGTCGATTTTTGGCTGCCGGATCACAACCTCATCATCGACACCAAGGGCTACCACACCCAGCAGGGAGACATGAGAATTAAAATGCTCAAATGGCGGTTTTCTGCTGCCGGAGAGTCGCCCATCATAGAAACACCTAAAAACCAAACCGAGTGCAGACTTTTGGTTGATAAACTCAAAAAAATAATGAAATGACGCACGCATCGCTTTTCTCCGGTATAGGAGGTTTTGATTTAGCCGCAGAATGGGCAGGATGGAGCAATGGCAAGGCATTGACAAATGTGTACTTCTAACATCGGCAACAAAATGAAACCATATATCGAATTTCTAAAAGACAAGATGGCGATAAGCCATAACACGGGCTTTGAGGTCAGTATTGATGAGCTGACACCAAATCTATATCCACACGTCAAAGATACCGTAAGATGGGCTGTAAATGGCGGTTGCAGGGCTGTATTCAGCAGCTTCGGTATGCAGAAAACCGTAACACAGCTTGAAATACTCCGCATAATCCTGAAGCATAAGGGAGGCAAGGGGTTGATAGTATGCCCTAAACGTGTAGTTATTGAGTTTCTGCATCAGGCAAAGGAACATCTCGGCATGGAAGTAACCTATGTACGTACCATGCAGGAGGTAGTTGAATGTCATACCGAAATAATGATAACCAACTATGAGCGTGTACGTGACGGAGATGGCGGTGTGCGTATAGATCCGTCATATTTTACCGCAACCTCTTTAGACGAGGCGAGCGTATTACGTGGCTTCGGTACAAAGACCTATCAGGAGTTCCTGCCGTTGTTCAGCAATGTTCCGTATCGCTATGTGGCTACAGCTACGCCGTCTCCGAACCGATACAAGGAGTTGATACATTATGCAGGTTATCTCGGCGTTATGGACACAGGACAGGCTCTTACGAGGTTTTTTCAAAGAGACAGCACAAAGGCAAACAACCTCACGCTCTATCCGCACAAGGAAAAGGAGTTTTGGCTTTGGGTAAGCACATGGGCGTTGTTCCTGACGAAACCGTCAGACTTGGGCTATCCAGATATCGGGTATGAACTTCCTGAACTTCACGTACATGAAGAGGTAGTCGAGGTGGACAATTCAACTCCGATGCAGGACAGGGACGGACAGGCTATGATGTTCCGTTCGGCTGCGTTGAGCTTGCAAGATGCTGCAAGGGAGCGCAGGGATTGTATGCCCTCTAAAATAGCCCGTGTAGTGGAGATTATCAACCGACCGGAGAACAGGGATGACCATTTCATTTTGTGGCACGACTTGGAGGCTGAACGTGTCGAATTGTGCAAAGCCATTCCCGGATGTAAGGCTGTATATGGCTCGCAGGACGATGAGGAAGCTGACGAGATTATACAAGAGTTCAAGAATGGACGGCTGAAATACCTTGCCGCAAAGCCTGAAATGCTCGGAGAGGGATTGAACTTCCAGTATCATTGCCATAAGGCTATAATGTTCATTGACTACCGTTTCAACGACAAATTTCAGGCTGTTGCACGCATACACCGCTTCATGCAGAAATACCCGGTTGAGCTGTATTTGGTGTATGCGGAAAGCGAACAGGAGATTTTCAAGTCATTCATGCAGAAGTGGGCACAGCACAACAACATGGTCGAGAACATGGCGAACATCATACGTGAAAACGGGCTGTTCGGATTACAGGCTGAGGAAAAGATGATGCGCTACATGTTCTCCAAGCGTGAGGAACAGTCGGGCAAGATGTGGAGAGCGATAAACAACGACAACGTGCTGGAGTGTCAGAACATGCCGGAAAATTCGGTCAGCCTTATCGTCACAAGCATACCGTTCTCAAACCACTACGAATACACTCCCACATACAACGACTTCGGGCATAATCAGGACAACGATAAGTTCTTTGAGCAGATGGACTATCTCACACCCGAACTGATGAGGATTTTGCAGCCCGGAAGATTGCTCTGCGTACACGTGAAAGACCGGGTACTGTTCGGCAACGCTACGGGTGACGGAATGCCAACCATAGACCCGTTCTCCGACATGGCCGTATTCCACTACATGAAGCATGGCTTCCGCTATATGGGACGCATTACGGTCGATACAGACGTGGTAAGGGAGAATAACCAGACTTACCGCTTGGGCTATGGCGAAATGCGCAAGGACGGCTCAAAAATGGGCGTAGGGTGTCCTGAATACGTGCTTTTGTTCCGAAAGCTGCCGACCGATACCTCAAAGGCTTATGCGGATTGCCGTGTAGAGAAAAGCAAAGATGAGTATTCACTCGCTCGCTGGCAGATTGACGCACACGCAAGCTGGAAGTCTTCGGGCAACTCTCTTTTGAGCTATGAGGACATGAAAGGCTTGGGCATAGACAAGATACGCTCCCTGTTCAGGAAGTACGAGAGCGAGCATGTCTACAACTATGAGGAGCATATCGCCTTTGCGGAGGAGCTGGAGGCTTACGGGAAGCTGCCGAAGACATTCATGGCGGTAGATCCGGTAAGCAAAAAGGATTGGATTTGGGACGATGTGGTCCGTATGCGCACTTTGAATACGAAGCAGTCGCAGAAGAAAAAGCAGAACCACATCTGCCCGTTGCAACTTGACATCGTGGAAAGGCTCATCGAACGTTACTCGAACAAGGGCGAGGTTGTATTTGACCCGTTCGGAGGCATTCAGACTGTGCCGTACTGCGCCGTGAAGATGGGACGTAGAGGTCTCTCTACCGAACTGAACTATGACTATTGGAGAGACGGTATTTCCTACCTGAAAGAGATTGAGCAGGAGGTTACCGCACCGACATTGTTTGACTTAATAGAAGCATAATATGAAACTGTTATATATAGATTTATTCTGTGGTGCAGGCGGAACATCTACCGGAGTAAATGCGGCACGACTTGACGGAGAAAAATGCGCTGACGTGATTGCATGTGTAAACCATGATGCAAACGCAATAGCATCACACGCTTCAAACCACCCTGAAGCCCTGCATTTTACCGAAGATATACGTACCTTGAAATTGTCCCCATTAGTCGCACATACGGCTATTAAACGGTCTGAAAATCCTGATGCTTTTGTTGTTCTTTGGGCATCGTTGGAATGCACCAATTTTTCAAAGGCTAAAGGAGGAATGCCGAGGGATGCCGACAGCAGAACTCTCGCAGAACATCTGTTCCGATACATTGAAGCTATCAACCCTGATTATATCCAAATCGAGAATGTGGAGGAGTTTATGAGTTGGGGAGACATGGACGAAAACGGGAAACCGCTATCTATGGATCGTGGTAGATTGTATCGTAAGTGGGTAAACAACGTGAAAAAATACGGATACCGTTTTGAGTACCGCATTTTGAACTCTGCCGATTATGGCGCATACACAAGCAGAAAGCGTTTCTTCGGGATTTTTGCCAAAAAGGGACTGCCTATTGTATTCCCAGAGCCTACCCATTCAAAAGAACCGCAAAAGACGTTGTTCAATGACCTTAAACGCTGGAAACCTGTTAAAGATGTTTTGGACTTGGAGGATGAGGGACTGAGCATATTTGCACGGAAAAAGGCTTTGTCTGAAAAGACGCTCGAACGTATATATGCCGGACTTGTAAAGTTTGTGGCTGGAGGTAAGGACGCATTTTTGGTTAAGTGGAACAGTATGAACCGAAAGGGCATTTATCATGCTCCGTCCATTGATGACCCTTGCCCAGTAGTATCTACGCAGAACAGGCTCGGTGTCGCTACCGTGCAATTCCTGTCAAAACAGTATAGCGGTCACCCTGAAAGCAAGAACACTTCAATCGAGGAACCGGCAGGAACGATTACCTGCATAGACCACCATGCGTTTGTGTCTGCATACTATGGCAACGGTCATAATCATACAATAGATGAGCCAGCCCCTACTTTGACAACAAAAGACAGGTTAAGTCTCATTACATCTCAGTTCTTGGATATGCAATATGGCAATGGTACTCCTGCATCAATAAATGTACCTGCAAATACTGTGACAACAAATCCAAAATTCAATCTTGTGACAGTAAAACCCTGCAAATCCTACTATCTGATGAACCCTCAGTTTGCATCTGCTGGAGGAAGTATTGACAGACCATGTTTTACATTGATTGCCAGGATGGATAAGATGCCACCCTATTTGGTCGCAACGGAGACGGGAGACATAGCCATAAATGTTTATGATACAGATAGCCCAATGACGGTAAAGATAAAAGAGTTTATGGCTTTATACGGTATTGTGGATATTAAAATGCGAATGCTGAATATCCACGAATTGAAACGTATAATGGGATTCCCCGATAACTACGTGCTTGTTGGTACACAGGCAGACCAAAAGAAGTTCATAGGTAATGCAGTCGAGGTAAATATGGCTCGTGTACTTTGTGAGGCTTTGTGCCATAGCTTGAAAGACTTAAATATCAAACCCAATAATATAGCAGCATAAATCATGGATAAATCAGATTATAAAGTTTGCACAGAGTGCGGACAGGAAAAGCACGTTTCGGAGTTCAGCAAATCATATCCTCACAGGTGTAAAGCCTGTGTCGCAGAACATACGAGAATGGTCAGGGAGCGTGCAAAACAAGAACAAAATCGTGCTGAAAACACGGAAAGCCGTACCGAAATGCAGAAAGTCGTGGTGAAAGATACAGGCGAAACGGTAATGGTCAGACCTTGCCGTGAACCGCTTAATGCACGGCTGGCATTTTACGAAACAGAGGATGGCCGTAAGTTTCCGATGTTCGCTTTGGAGTTCTCAAAGGAAATTGACTGGGAACAGCGCAGGTATGAGATAGCAAAAGAAGCCATCATAGGAGTTGCGCTCAATGTTGATCGTTTCACAAGGATTGAGATTGAAACCACGGTAAACAACGCATTGGAATTGGCAGATTTACTTATTGTAGAATTGAAGAAATTAAAAGCAACACATTAAGACACATAAGATTTATGGCATTTATTAATTGTCAAATCTGTTGGTCATGAAAGTAAAAAATGCTATCGACCTGCTGACAAACTATGTCAAGAGCCTACCGGAGGGCGAGATTCGCAAGGCTATTCGGCTTGTGATCCGTGAAACAAAAAGTTTTCAAACAGTCAAGAACAGAGATGATAAATCCCAGAAAAACAATCATTGACAACACCATCTCCCGGGTGACAGCTGCAACGGGAGTAACCATCGAAGAGATACGGGCCAAAAATCGGCACATGGCCATCGTCTATGCCCGCAACATCCTCTGTCACGAGCTCGCGGAGCAGCGATTTCGCAATGGTGAGATTGGAGAGGTGATCCATCGGGACCGATCCACCATCTACAACTGCATCCAAATGTACCGAAACGACTACGCCACCAATCAGGCTTTTCGCGAGCTGGCCCAGCAGGCCCAAGCCGAACCCTCAAACACCCTGTAACGTATGAAAGATAAGCTACCACCCATCGCCAAACACTTTGCCCTCTACATGGCCCAGCATGCCGAACGGGAGCGATCACAACGAGAAAGAAGACTTCCCGACAACCTCCCCGTGCGCCATAGCGAACTGCCCATCACCGAGAAACAAAAAGAGATGACAGCTTTGGCCTATCTGCTTGCGGATGTGATCTATCAGATCATGTTTGATCTCTGCGAGCAGATGCAAAGCGGAGGCGCCGACCTCCGGCACGAATCCAAATATCGGTTCAATGAGCTGTTCAAAGCTGCGCAGAACTTCCGAGATAGGGCCTCAAGAGTCTCCCGGGATGTCGCTGTGATGAAAAGCGACAGGGCATTTGACGACTTTTTCGAAGATTCAGAGTGGCTACGCGAAACCATTGAGCTACTATTTAACAGGGCTTTGGCCACAGAGGATGCCAAAGTACGAATCAAGGCACTGCTATTCAACTTACCACAACGCTAAAACAAACCCTAAAACCATGAAAAAACGAAACCTAACCCTTTTACAGTACACCACCGTATTCATTTGTACGGGGTTGCTTTTCGCCTTTGGTTTCTTTGCCTGTAACGAAGCTAAACACCGTCCCGGGAAGATCATCTTTGATCGGGTCCCCTTTGTCTATGCTACCATCAACGGCCAACGCGAGCTGTTTTTGATCGACACCGGGGCCTCGGTCTCGATGCTCGACAAAACGTTCTGTGACGACGCCGGCATCTATTACGCCGACTCCGATGTAGAGATCATCGGTGTGAACGGTGCTTCTGTGCCTCAGAAGCTGACCGGCCGCATACCATTTAAGATCGACAGTATTCTCTATAGCGCAAAATTTTCCGTGCAGGATATGACCTCTTTACGACGGGCCGCCGGCCGAAATATCAAAGGATTGATCGGATCGGATGTACTCTCCGCATACCACATCAGCATCGATTTCAAAAACTACGAATTGGTATTATGAAAAAAATTGAATTAGTAGCACGCGAACTCGGGATAGCTCCGATTAGAATACACCAACTGATAAGACAAAGAAAAGTTCAATTTAAAGCGGACTATTTCGGTGTATATGTAACAGAAGCAGAAATCGTTCAATTTTTTGAATCACATCCTGATATATATACAATATGGAAAGAGAATTACACTCACAGCCAAAGATGTCGTTTACAATCAAGTATATACAAAAAAGAATAAACAGTATGTCAAATAAACTCGGGTACACAAATCATGATATTTTTTCATATAATCGAGATCCGAGGCTGGTAACATTACGACAATTAATATGGATGGAACTACATAATAGTGGTTTCACATACGAAATGATTGGTAAAGCTACGAATAGAAAACACAGCTCCGTTATCATCGGTGTGCAACGAATAACAGGCCTTTTACAAGCTGATGATAAAATGGCAAAAGAAATGTATGGAATGATTACATCTAATGACGAAGACATAAAAATTCCCCCATAATAATCCCATGGTATAATCATCGCTATATTACAATATATAATTGTATTCATTTTTATGCCATTCAAGATAATTTGGATTGTTTACAAGTATATACTGAAAGTGTTGCATCTATCTCCACAATTTATTTCAATTGCAAAAAAAGAAAATGAAGTACAGCAAAGAGATGATAAAGGCGTGTGCCGATTGGGTGCGAAAAAACGGGCTGATAGACTACGGTGGGGCTCGTCTTGCTGACTTTATATCGTTTCTCGGGATTGACAATCAAACATATTATAACTGGCTAAAAAAATCGGAATTTTCGAATGCTATAAAAAAAGCAAAAGAAGAGTTCCGATCATCTTTGGAGACAGACCTTGTGAAGTCGCTGGCTATGGCGGCCAAAGGTTATGAGTGGGAGCAAACCACAACGGAATATATGGATGACGGTGGTCATCCCAAAATTAAGAAGCAGACTAAGCGCACAATGCGAGAATCGCCCAATGTAGGAGCCGCAATATTTCTATTAACCAATATAGCCCCGGAGCGATGGAAAAATAAGCAATTGAAAGAGGTTAGCGGGGTTGATGGTGAACCGATAGCCGGGTGCATTACATCGTTGCCAGATCATCGGGTTATTTTCGAGAATTACGAACAAAATGACAACAAGGCCGACGATTGATTTTAGATTTACATATACTTTTTCACCTGTATTTAAAAGCAAAGCACGCTATATTGATATTTGGGGAGGGCGTGGACGTGGTGGATCACACTTTGGCACTGAATATTTTTTATTTAAGATAACGCAGCCAGAATACTTTCGCGGTTATTTTGTGCGCCAATCTTTTACAGATATACGAGACAGCCTGTTTCGAGATTTCAAAGACCGAATAGCTGAAAATCAAACTTTAAATCTCGCCGATTTTCATATACGCGAAAATGATATGCGTATAACCTACTTGCCAACTGGAAATACGATACTTTCAAAAGGTGTGGCAAAAGACGGATCACGCACCGCAAAAATGAAATCATTGGCCGGGGCTACTCATGTATTAATTGAGGAGGCAGACGAATTAGCCGAAAGTGATTTTGACCAGCTCGATCTATCATTGCGAACAACAAAAGCCCAACAGGTACAGATAATCCGTATTTTCAACCCACCGCCAAAAAGACATTGGATTTGGCGGGATTATGTGCTGACCGAATCAGAAATATCGGGATTCTTCAAGGCAGAAGCGAAAACGAATGTGAATTTGCTGTCAATACATAGTACATATCTTTCCAATTTCAAGAACATAAACTCTTCTACGGTATCAAAATTTGAATCATTCAAGGAAAGCAACCCAGAGTATTATTACACACAAATTCGGGGGTTAATCAGCGAAGGGGCAAAAGGTCGTATTTATAGCGGATGGCAACCTATCACAGATGAACAGTTCAACGACATAGATGCCCCAATAGTGTATGGAGTTGATTTTGGGTATTCGAATGACCCTACAGCCGTTGTGGCTGTTAAATATGTAGGACAATACCGATATGTGAAAGAAATAATCTATGAGACCGGACTCGATAATTTGCAATTGGCTTTACGCCTCCGGGCTGCTGGTATTACCAAGGCCGATCTATTGATTGCTGATTCTGGTGGCGGTGGTGATTTGCGTATAGCAGAGTTGCGCCGAGGATGGCCAGGTTATGACGATTTACGTTTTAATATATTCCCGGCAATCAAGGGATCAGGATCCATTTTATACGGGATAGGTTGCTTGAAATCAGCTCAGATATATCTAACAGAAAGCAGTCCCAACGGGTGGCACGAGTTCGGTGAGTACAAATGGCGATTGGATGCTGATAAAAATCCTACTGATACTCCGACAGATGCAGATAATCACTTTATGGATGCTTTACGCTATGTGGAGCTTTATAAAAACAGGCAAAACAAATTTGAGGCTATCACGGTCTAATTGTTTACAAGTCGCACGCAATTTAGATAAATAACCTGTCACACCACCTTATTTTTGAAGAAAAAGGAAATCCATGAATATTAGAAACTGGTTTAAACGCAATAGCAACATAGGTGTAGGAGCGCAGTTTTTCACATTTACCGGAGACAAATGCACTCCTGAATTCACTGTGGATTTCAACTCAATCTATGGGATTAATGAAGCTTACGACAAATGCTCTACATTGAAAGCCATCGTTAACCGAATGGCCCTTGTTATTGCAAATGTTAAATTGTGGATCCTTGACGATGCAGGAAATGACATGTCGGACAAATACAAGGATTTGGCGACTCTACTAAAACGTCCAAATTTCATACAGACATGGCCAGAGTTCATACAGCAATTAGATGTTTATAGACAATTGTATGGAGAGGCGTTTATTTATGCGTCTGTCCCTATCGGGTTTAATAATGCTAACGCAAATGCATTATGGGTGTTGAATCCTTTGTTTATCGACATTGAAAGCAATGGTAGATTATATGACCAAAGCGATATTGAAAATATTGGACTGCGCTATATTTTCAACTGTTCAGGACAAAGACGGGATTTGGATCCAAGAAATGTGTTACACATAAAAGATGTAAATCAAAATATAGACTTTGCGCCTAATGATTTACGTGGTTCTTCCAGATTGCTCGGGCTGGAAACATCGATAGCAAACATCATACAAGCCGAGGAGGCGATATATTCAATGAACCGGGATAGAGGTGCTATCGGTATTCTGTCAAACGACCAAAAAGATATTTCCGGTACTATCCCATTAACTGACGATGAAAAAGAATCGTTGCGCAATCAATACCAAAGCCTCTATGGACTAAGTGCCAGACAAGCAAAAGTAATTATAACAAATGCTTCTCTTAAATGGCAATCTATATCTTTCAATGTCAAAGACTTGATGTTATTAGAAGGCATTGAAAAGAATATACAATTGATTGCTGATGCGTTAGGCTATCCTTACGAACTGTTAAGCACGTCAACAGGTGTTACGTATGAAAACAAATCAGAAGCGAAGAAGTTACTTTATCAAGATTCGATAATACCGATAGCCAATCTATACGCTGAGAAGTTAACCGGATTCTTCGGGCTTGAAAACGCAAAGATAGAATTTGATTTCAGTAACATAGAATGTCTGAAAAAGTCAGAAAAGGAGGCTGCCGAAACACTATATCAACTCAACCAAGCTATGCAGACCGCATACAATAATGGTGTTATCAGTCGAGCCGAATGGCGGTTGGCTATTGGAATGGATGAGGATGTATATAAACCAGAGCAATTGAGACAGTCGGGAACATTGGAAGAATCAAACACAACGAAAGAGAATGAATAGGAAAGAGGAGATGATAGCCAACCGAAAGAATAGTACCGGAGCTATTTCATACAAAGGATTCAATGGCGCAAAGGCTGAAATTGTCGATACTGACCGAAAAATAATTGAAGTAAAATTTGCTTCATTCGGTAATATTGACAGTGACGGTGATATGCTAATTAAAGGCTGCTTTGCCAAATCCATACAAGAGCGCGGTCCACATTCACAGACTAACAGAAAGATCGCATTTGTTTGGCAACACGACATAAAAGAGCCTATCGGCAAAATTCTGGAACTTGAGGAGCGGGAAGATGGAGCATATGCACAAGTCCAACTAAGTGATTTCGATTCTGTGCCGCTGGCTAAACGTGCATTTTCTCAAATGCAGGATGGAACGATCAATCAATTTTCGTTCGGATTCTCATATATCTGGGATAAAATGGAATACGACGAAAATATAGATGCGTTCGTTATCAAAGAGTTGAAATTGTACGAGGTTTCACCGGTCACGTTGGGCGCAAACGAAATGACAGAATACATCGGAGAGGTGCAAGGCGATGATCTGAAGGCTGCGCTAAAATCTCTATCGGTAAAAAACAAAACAAGATTTGACGAATTAAAACGATACATCAATACTATCAACGAAGCCGAGCCGGTAAGCCCACTCACTTCAGAAGGGTTGTTTGATAAAATCGCTAATAGTGTAAACGATTAAAAATTAAAACAATGAATGAAGTGTTTAAATTGCCCGATGGGGTTAACTTCTCGGACAATGAGCGAAAAGGATTAAAAGCCCTTGCAGATCATTTTACAGGGCAATTCAATGAATTTGCTAAAGGAAAGATTTCAGAGGAAGAGGCTTTGGCAAAAATGGGCGAGAAATTAAAAGCCTGGGCCGATGAGAACGGTATTTCCGGCGAAAAACTCAAAGCTATGGAGGATTCGCTTAAGGAACAAGGAGCAACGTTGAAAGCCTTGAAAGAACGCAACAATTCGATCGGTTCTGAAAGAGGTTTAAAAGCCGCTTTTATGAAGAATTACGATGGTCTTGTAAAGGCTGTGAAAGAAAATCGTGCTGGATTCCAAATCAAAGCTGTTAACGAACATACAGCCTCAAGCATTGAGACAACCGGTACATCCGTTTCAACAAGTACTGATGCTTATCTGTTTGAATCTGTCCAAGAGAATCCAGAGCTTTTCTACAAGCGTCGTGGACAGCAGTATATTCACGATATTGCCAATACCAGCTATGTTGATGAGGTTCCAGAAGTATTGACCTTCTGGGAGGAAGGTGACGAGACCGGCACGATTGGCGTTGTCGAGGAAAATGCCGTTAAGCCGCAAGTAAACCTGAAGCTCGTAAAAAACCAAGTAGAGGCGAAAAAAGCTGCCGGTTATATTGTTGTAACTGAAGAGATGTTGAAATGGCGCACCCGCGCATGGGCACACATTCAGCGACTGTTCAATGACAAGGTAATGCGGGATTACGACGATCAATTAACCACTCAATTGATTGCAGAGGCTTCAGCATATACGACCACAGCTCTGGATGACACTATTGCTGCTCCGACAGATTTCGACGCATTGGTAGCAGCGATGCTGCAATTGGAGAATTTGAACTTCCGCCCAGATGTATTGGTCTTGAATCCTGCAGATAAATGGAAATTGGCATTGACTCAGACGAACAATGGAATGTTCATTTTGCCATACATCCAGCAGGGTGGACAGTTCGGTCTGCTGGGTCTGCGTGTTATCGTCACCACCAAAATCGCTGCCGGGACATTCATCTTGGGTGAAAGTGGTACATGGTTTATCGAACAGGAAAGTCCAACCTTGCGCACAGGTTTTGTAAACGATGATTTTATTCATAACCGTATGACAGTGATCGGAGAGATTTTCTTCCTCTCTTACATTCCGTCAAACAATGATGGTTCATTCGTAAAGGCCGAATTTGCCACCGTGAAAGAAGCTTTGAAATCTGGAGCAGGTGCATAACATTGAATTTATTCCGGGGAGATTAACCATTCTCCCCGGGTTTAAACTTTAAATTTCAAGTAATATGGAAAGCAAAGAATTGAAAGTAAAAAAGGGAGATGTCGTAACCGTAGTGTTTAACGGGAAATCCGCTTATCATAAAGCTGGAGATCAAGCAATCGTACATAGTCTCCAAGCGGCTAAGCTGGTAAAAAAAGGAGTTGCTAAAATTGTCAAATAATGTTTTTAGATAATTCATATTTTCAAGGGGAACTCCAATTGCCCAATCTGAAATTCAATGATCAGGCAATTGGGGTAGCTGCAATGTTACAGGTAACAGGCGAAAACACTTTGGAATGGTACGTAGAAAAGTACGAAAGAGAATTTTTGTACCGACTTCTGGGAGTATCACTCTGTGAGGCTTTTATTACAGGTATACAACAAGAACAGCCCAATGAGATATGGATTAAACTGAAGAACAAAATTTATTTGACCGAAGGAAAATTTAGCTTTTCACCGGCTGCAAATTACGTTTATTACTGGCTGTCTCGTCGAGGTAAGACACAAACCTCAATGACAGGAGAAGTACGGGAGGAGGCGGATTATTCGACCGTCGCCCCCGTTGCTCCTGTTTTGGTCAAAGTCTGGAATGATATGTTGCCAATGATAGCCGGTATAAGACGCTATTTGGACGGGAATTGGGATACATACGGTCAATATGCCGATGACTATTATTGCGAGTGTGATTTCAAACCGATAAACAGTTTTAACATATGATTGTTTCGCCCAATGACATAATCGGGTCACTGGTATATAGGACTCGGGAAGCATTAAACAAAGATCAGAAATTCATTGATCAGTTAACAGGATATAACTATTCGCCTAACTGCCTAATCAATGGTAAAATGAATCTTTGGCACTTTCCCGGCACTCACAACGAGATTTCAGCGGTATTGTTGAAACTGGGCGAAGCTGTGAATGGCTCATATCTCAAATTTCCGGCTATTTTAAATTTTCAATCGATACGACAACGCATTGAAGGTACCGAAATAGAAGTGCATTACAATCTTGCTATTGTCGGATCGGTTAAAAGCACATGGACAACACAGGAGCGAGAATCACAACTTTTCAGGCATTTACTTCGTCCCATTTATGAGGAGTTTATAAACCAGGTGAATATGTATAGGTACTTTAATCTGGGATATGGTGCCCCATCTCACGATTATTACGAAGTATTCACCACAGGGGGAAATTCCGCACAAATCAAAGATATGTACGGCGAATATGTCGATGCTATCGAATTGCACGATTTAACGATCAAAATTAAGCCGATATGTATGCGGGATGGAGTCAAGATTCTAAAAGAGAATGATCTTGTAACTGAGAATGTCGAAGAATTAATCAAAATGAAACATTAAAAAACAGACAAATATGTTAGGAACGATTCAAAGCAATTGCAATAATTCTGGTGTACCATACACTGGTATCGGAAGTTGTCCCAAGAAAGAGGGTAAAGTATCCGCACTGCTTCTTACTGGAGTAAATGCGTTTTATCCGATGGATAAGGACGAATTTGTACAAGGTTTATCGGGTTATGTAACCACCAATGATGCGTTGAAAATGTACCCCGTAAAGGGAGTAGTAGGTATCACTATCAATGGCGGAGATATTAATGCTCCGGAATTGGGCACGTATGGAGGTGCAATGCCTACAAATCTGAATGCAAAAAATGTGGCTTATCAGATTGATGCAGGTGATTGCCTGTACAAAGAGTTGTCGAAGCTGAATAAACGTAAAATGCGTGTGTTCCGTGTCGATGACGAGGGGTATGTATATGGAACTGTAGTTGTTCGGGACGGCGTAAATTATTTTGCCGGTTTTGAGGCTACGGTTTACACGGTTCGCACGTCAACAGACGGATCAACGGCTTACAATCTGTCATTATATGCGTATTATACGCCGAACAATGAATCAGAGGAGCAGAATATGAATGCCTTTGACGTTGGATTGCCGAATATTCCAGATGGTCTGCTTGGTGTTATTCTGAAAGCAGGAACGAATGGAACGGCTTCGGTTATGACGGCTTGTGGTGGCGAGGACATTACCGCTGAATATGGCGATGATTGGGAAGCGTCAATGTTCATTAATGAATCCGGTACAGCTGCCACTACCGCTACATTCAATTCTGCAACTGGATTACTGACAATTGCACCAGCTGGTAAATATCGCATTGCTGGGGCTTCAGTACTGGAGTCAGGTAACATCTTTGGTTTGGACGGCGTGCCCGAATACGCAGATATTACAGCATCCGTGTAATGAAAGTTAAGATCAGCACATTTTCAATCGACATTAATGATCAGGCAATCAAGCAGGCCAAGAATAAAGAATCATTTATTAAGGACACAGTGAAAAGCCTGATGTGGATTGGAATTGACGAGAAGTCGATTACGGAGGTTGTAACCGATGCGTATGAATCGGTAAGACCACCTAAGAAGAAATCAGAGAGTGCTATTTAAGTATTTGGATTGGGGGTGCGGATATATTCGGGATCTGCACCCCTTATTTTTAAGACTATGGCGAGTGTTCAGGAAATGATACAACGGTTACAAGGTGTTCGAGAACGTATAAAGAGCGTGCCCGAAATCGTGGGGACCGTGGCTAATGCGCATAAAGAGGAGTTATTGTCTCTGAATAAGGATCAAATGCTGTTGGGGCGGAAATCAACGGGAGGGCTGTTTAAGCCAAGCTATTTAAGTGACCCGTATTTTAAGACAAAAACACAAGCTCAGGCGTATGCTCAAATGAAATACCGGTTGGAAGGTATTCACAAATCGAGAATTGAGCATGTATTGGGCTATCCTGACAAGCCTAAAAATACGCCTAACTTGATTGTAACCGGTCCATTTCAGGATAATATGTACATCACATTTAACGGCAATGGGTTTACGATTGGGTCAACGTATCAGGACTCAGGGGCCATTGAGAGCAAATACAACAATGCGGTGTTCGGTCTTGCTCCTTTGTCCAGGGAATGGTTTTACAAAATGTATTTGTTTGGTGCCATAAGGCAACATATTTACGGTTATGGGGTGTAATTGCTATAAACACAAAGATGATGAAGTCACAAAGTCAAAAGAACTCGCAAGGAGATTGTCACAGCTCGAAAAAACGGCTTATGTCATTTATGAACAAGACGGAAAAACATATTGCGACCGGCGTGAGTGCTGGACAAAGGCCGGCAAGCCAGGGCGAGCAATCGAAATCATATATCCTGTATGACAATTGCGAGAAGTGCCCTTTACGGGTTTATGTCGATTTAATATGTAATGACAATCTGAAAGCATTGATCATCTCCGGTGAACCTTCTGAAGACGAATTGGAAGAGACCAAACTGAAACTTGTAGCAGAATTCAACGAGCTATGCGGGGATAGCAGACAATCGGCATATATGAACAAATACAGGGAAATAATGCTGTATAAGAGCCAGATTTTAGGGCTTACAGTGTGTGCCCGCTTATTATCAAAATGGGAATATGACAACGTTTTTGAATATCTGAATCAAACAGGATTGACTGTAAAAAAAGTTCCGGATAGCGAGGCAGAATGGATCAGGTTAGGACGACGTATTGAATCACGTATCAAAATGTTGCGTGTAAAGATTAAAGAAGCCATAAAACAATGCAATAATCTGGCCGGAAGATCGGAGAATGGAAGCAAGCCTACATTGAAAGATTTTAATGATCAACTGGTCCAAATCTCTAAAAATGCCGGATTCAGATTGACAATGGATATAACACTGCTGGAATATGCAGGCTATTTGAAAGATTACAACAACACGTTAAACTCATTACAGAAAGAATATGCCAAGTACCGTAAATAACGTTGATTTGGTGCCTAAAGAGGCGCTTAACGAATTAAAAGAACTGGATCAACAGATAGATAAAACCACTAAGGCCCTTAATGGATTGCTTGATCCTATTGCCAAAATAGTAACCAACCTTTCCAAAGCAACAAACAGTGTGGAGGGGTTAAGAAAAGCGGAAGATAATTTAGGAAAGACCACACAGCAGACAACAAAGATACTGGATGAAGATGCAAGATTGCTGAGACAACTTGAACAGGTCAAACAACGTGTAAATTCAGCTCAAAGTGCTGCTGCAAAAGGATTAGCTGAATACAGAGAAGGCCTGCGCCAAGCCAACCAGGAGCAACGAATCCAAGCGAAAGAAGCTCTTGCGGCGGCCAACTCCATAGAGGGATTACGGGCCAAAGTGGCAAGGTTAAATTTGGAGTGGTCAAAGGCTGATATGGGTGATCCGAAATTTCAACAGCTCTCAAAAGATTTAGCCAAAGCAAATGCTGATTTATCCAAGGCTGAAGCCAGTGTTGGTATATACAGCCGAAATGTAGGTAATTATAGCAGTGCATTTAGTCCGTTGTCATTCCAAGTGCAGCAAGTAGCCAGGGAATTACCATCGCTGACAATTAGCGCTCAGCAATTCTTTTTAGCCATATCGAACAACTTGCCGATGTTGGTTGATGAGTTGGGACGGGCAAGGCAGGAGTATGCCAAATTGAAGGCCGAAGGGCAAAAGGGAATACCCGTATGGAAGCAGTTGATTTCATCAATCTTATCGTGGCAAACACTACTTGTGGTTGGCATTACTGTTATTACGGCATACGGCAAGGAAATCGGTGCATTTTTCAAGCAGTTGTTTACAGGTAAACAGGCGACCATTGACTTCACCAATGCCAACAAGGCTATGATTTCATCATTGATGGAGGAACAGCAGAAATTAGATTCGATGTATTCCACGCTGAACCGATTGCAAAGCGGCACACGGGAATACGAAGCGGTCAAGGCCGATATTATAAACCAGTTCCAGGAATATATCAGCAAATTAGGATTGGAGTCGTCCGAAATCAACAATCAGATAACGCTATACAATAAGTTGTCAGAAGCCATCGCCCAAAGCGCATTACAGAAAGGTTTGGCTCAGGCTCAATCAGATGCAGCTGAAAAGTTTACCGAAAAATGGTCTAAATCATTAAATGGGCTCGATGAGTTATTTCACAATAAATATGGAGACGTTGTAGAAAATGGACAATTAGTATGGGAGAAAAAATATCAAATATTCAGAAATTCTCTTCTCTCCAATGCCGGAGAACTAAATAAAGATGCAAAAAAAATATTTAATGAATTTAATGAGATTGATACGTTCAGAGGTCTTTTTAATAATGATGAAATTATAGAAGGATCAACCGTATATGACAACATTCTTAAAGAAAATGTATTTACATACAATAAATTATATCCAATTGTTAACAAGGTACAAGAGGCTACACAACAATATCATGATAGCTTGAAAGAGGCAGAGGCCATTTATGGCACCCTTAATTCCAAGACTAAAGATCATGTAGGAATTTTGCAAGGATTGCAAAAACAGTTAACCGCATTACAGGCCCGCCGGGATTCTGCACAGAGTGAAGAAGAGATTGAAAGTATCAACAAGGAAATGAAAGCCATACAGGCCAAAATAAACCAATACACGAATTTAGGGACGATCACCAAACAGCAGGCAAAGCAAATGCGTGACTTGGCGAAAGCGAACAACGAGAATTCACGGGCCGAGGAAAATGCCGCACGTGAATTACAAGAATTCCGGCAGCAACAATCCGTAGATAGCAGTGAGAAAACATATCAAGATGAGAAAGAGTCATACGCAGACCGTCTCGCTGCATTAGAGGATTTCATCGAACAATCCAAAAAACTAATTCAAATGCAGGCCGATAATGAAATATTGGAACTGAGAATCAATACTGCCGAAGAGTTGGGATTGGATTTAAACGACCCGGATGATTCTGCCAAGATCCTACAGGCAACAGCTAATCAGGAAGCGTTAATCCGCGAAAAAATGGAGGCTGAATTTACGAAGATTACGAACGAAGGAGCTGAAGCAAGGAAGGACATCATAAAACAGGAGGCGCAGGACCGAATCGATACTCTTGAATCCAATTTAAAGGATGTAATGTTAGGAATAGATGAGACGGAAGCACAATTAATCAAAGGAGAGAAAATAAAGTATGAAATATCGGTTGAAATAGCTGATGGGAGTACCCAAAAGGCCAAAAAAGCATTGGAGGAGTTCAATAAAGAAGTAAAAAAGATACAAGATGACGCTAATAAAAAACGCTTACAGGCAGCCGTTGATACGGCACAGAAAATATTTGATGAAACGGTTAATGCCCTGAAAGATGGCCTGGCAGAAGAAGAAGATGTAAATGAAGCTCGTCGAAGATTACAAGAGGCTTTACTTGCCTTAATGAAAAATACAAACAAAGAAGGTCTGGAGGACAGCGAACAAACAGGAGAAGATTGGAAAGAGAACTGGAAGAGATATGTATCAATGATCTTAACAGCAGCTCAAGATCTTGCAAGTTCTTTGTTTGAATTGTCGCTATCACGTTTGGAGGCTGAATCAGAAGCTAATCAGGAATGGGCCGACGAGCAGACTGAACGTGTGGAGAAAATGGAGGAATCCGGAGCCATATCAAAAGAGCAAGCAGAAGCTCGCAAAGAAGCGATAAGACAGAAATCGGAAGAAAGAGAAAAGGAGATCGCTACAAAACAGGCCAAGATCAAAAAACAGCAATCTATTTTCAATATTATCGTAGATACTGCAACCGCCATTATGGCCGCTTGGTCATATGGGCCTATTGTCGGAGCTATACTAACTGCTCTGATTGCTGCAACAAGTGCCGTTCAGCTGGCGACGGTAATGGCAGAGCCTATCCCACAATACGCTAAGGGTACGCAGGATCACCCGGGAGGTTTGGCTATTGTCGGTGATGCCGGACGGTCCGAAATCGTCCGCACACCAGGCGGAGGAATGTACAAAACACCGGCAACGGACACGCTGGTAAGCCTGCCTAAACACTCCGTTGTTTATCCGTCCGTTGAAGCGGCAATGAAAGATATTGATGCTATTACTCCACGCTTGGATGATGCAATGCAGCTATTGCCAAGATTGAACGGTACACGGCACGAGGGTACTGTAATAAACTTTGACGTGGATAAGATCACATCCGCACAGGATCGTAGTACACGGGTCCTGAATCAGATTTTGTACGGCGTGAACAAAGACCGGGCAAACCGCCGTTATTACGCAATGAAAGCGAATATCCGACATACTAAAACAATGAACTGATGATAGTAAAACCAATTGTAAAATATACGCTCACCGATACGGACGGAGTGGTTATGATAGCCGGAGCGGAAACCGACATCACCAACGATGTAGGCAGCTGGCAAGAATTGGAAATCGAACAGAAACGAGAGGATACCTCCGGGGTAATATCGGAGGTATCATTCCCTATAACGTTCCATTTCCGGGCAAAAGAGATCATAGATGCGTTATTTGAGGCAAAAAGTTTCTATGCACAGGCCGTATTCAAAATATACCAAAGGGCCGATTATTCAGATGACTATACACTACTGAAAAGCATGCGTCTGGACTTTTCCACATATTCGGCTACAAAAGACAGCACGGAGCTTGAAAGCATTAGCGATGACTTGGCAGAGTATATCAGTTCCCGAAAGAATACATCATATGACATCAACGTCAGTGAAATTGCCGATACAAACAAAAAATGGAACTACAAGCGATTGAACCTTATCGATGAGGGGACATGGACAATACCAACGTGGGATGGAAAGACTGAAGGTGATAAATCGGCATATTCGTTTGAATGCAATAACAGGGAAATAACAACTATTACAATGAAGTCCAATGAAGTAGAAATGACACCTGGAGGGGCTGAGAATATATTCCAGACACAAACGATAGAATCTTCACTATATTTAAGTATAGAACCCATCATACATCTGAATACTTTTTTCTTCCAATCGTGGGAAAAGGGTTCTTTAAATCCATTTACGCTGAAATTTAAAGGTAAGTTTTATGCCAAACTGCAAGACAATAAATATCCGAATGACGAACATCTTGACAATGTATCAATTGTATTGCTATGGGGGTCTTCAAGTAATGACTATACAATATTAAAAGAATGGAATCCTACAATAGACAATGATATTGCTGTATGGGATATCGATTATACGACTTATGGTGATTACGATATAGCTAAAGTGCAGGGGCATCCGAATTTCCCAGGGCTTTACCTTAATCCTGGGGAAATGTTGGCATTTGCGGTTAAGAATCTTAATTCAATTGTAGAATTAACCCCAAGATACACTTTGTTTTGGGCCGATCAGGAAGATGGAGACCCAACATTTACAATGACCTATGTCGGGAAAGCGACAAATCCGATTGTACCGCTCGATGTCATAAAGCCTGAAACGCTGTTGCAGAAATTCATTGATCTGATGACAGAACAGAACACCAATAATCGCACGTACACATCTTCTATTTCTTGGGGCAATTTATATCCGTCCGGTATGGTAACAAGGATTTGTGCCGCTGAAAGTGTCCGACAGTTTGAGACTGCCGTATTACACGGCAAATTCAACGATTTTACCGACTGGATGCGTACTTTGGGGTATGAATACGGTATAACCGGAAATCATATCGAATTCAAGCCGCGAGATGCCTATTTCCAGCGTGAAATCACTGCATTAACATTAGATAGCAGCGATGTATCTGAATTGGAGACACAGGCAGCAGGAGATTACGCATATACCAATGTACGGATCGGATATGATAAACAAGATTACGACAGTATTAACGGACGTGCAGAGGTGAATGGTACGTTTGAATACACGACCGGATATTTGAACAGGGAAGAAAATACATTGGAGTTGATCAGTCCTTACCGTGCTGATTCGATAGGCTTTGAATTGTTGTGCAGGGAGGTTTTCAAATCAGATTCTACAGATACGGATTCTGACAATGATATTTTCTTTGTTGCACTGGTCGATAATGGGACTGATTACATAACGTATGAAATACAGCGTATCGTTGACAACAAGACTGGAGTAATTATGTTCAACGCCCCGTTTTGCCCCTATTTTTTGGCTTTAGCCAACAAAAGCCTTATAGGCATATCAACAGATAAGCTAACCTTTGCCAGTACGGATATGAATAGGGAGGCTTCAATCCCACCTACGAACATTTACGGGAATATTACCATAGATCAGCAGTTGTTTAAACCAGTGAAGTATACGGTTTCGACAGGAAATTTCAAGGACTTGCCATCTCCGGATGTCTGGAACGGGGTAGTCGTATTTACAGTAAATGATGTAACAAAATCAGGGTTCATATCAAGTATTACAAAAAATTATTCTACTGATAGTGAGACAGATTGGGAATTATGGGCAATTTAAACTTGTATTTTATAAAAATAGTTTATTACTTGAATTATTAATTATTAAAATCGAACGCTATGGAAGAGATAATTATCCCTGTTATCATTGTTGCAATTATTCAGATTGTGTTGATCATTCTGTTTGTTCAGGCGACAATGAATATTAAGAGAATCTATGAATTGCTCTATAATAAGTTCGAGAACGACCGTCAAGAAAAGATCGAAGCAAAGCAAAAGGAGGCCCAAACAGAACAAGGCAATCAAAATAGCGAACCTCAATCACTGGCTCAATTAAGAGAGCAATTAATGGCTCAGGCTCAATCAAGTTCGTATAATGACAATGACGACGAGGACGAAGAAAATTCTAACGTAATGACAATCGCAAAATGGATTCTGGGAATATCGGTAATAATATTTATTATCGTAGGATTGTATGCTGTTCTATCATAACAACTTCATATCAACGTATTACCGGCCCGCTCAATGCGGGCTTTTTTTATATCTAACTTAGACACAACTTGTATTGTTTATATCTTATACTTAATTGAACTACTTATCGCCTGAACCCTGATTATTTTTGTTAAAAGGCAAAAAAATGGTTCAGGACAAAATATCATATCCCTATCTACCGGACTTTCAGATTTCGCCACTCAGCTCTCTGAATTTTGACCACAAGTGGCGTTTACCGTGGCAATATCCGTGCTGCTATATCCAAAAATTCATTACACTGGATAAAATACGGGTTCAGTATGCAGCCACGGACCGTTATCCATTCAATGTATATCTGAAAGATCAGAGTACCGGAACGTCAACAAAACTGACGCCGGAAGTAATAAAGTCCTTTGAGAACACAGCACAAAATACACAGGGCAATGTGTATGAAATCATGCTGAACCAAATCGATCCCGGTTGCTACACACTGGAATTCTACATTCAGCTATTGAGTGAAAAGCTAATGGCAATAAGCTATTTTGAGGTCTTGCCCCAATCTGAGAATACAATGATGCGGATCACATACACGAACCGCAGAAATGAATTTGATACCGTATTCGCAGATGATCGCCTTTTCGATTTCCGTGTAGAGGGCTGTTTGTTGCCAGGCGATACTACATTTGGAGTTGACAGTGAAGGATTCCGGGACCAGTCCGACAGATACAGACAATTATCAGCTCTCCCTTATCGCACGGACACATTGAGTATAGGCGGCGGCTCAGGAGTACCGGTATGGGTGGCAGATAAGCTCAATTTCATTTTCTCGACCTCATTTGTTATGATCGATGAAATGAAATATGTACGGGGAGATGGTGCCGTCCCAGAGGTAACCTCACTCCATACCGATTACCCGATGTTCATTTACAAATTACAGGTTGAAAAAGACCGCACATTTCAGTATCAAGGTCGTTATGGCGGTGATTTCAACTTCGATTACAATCAAGATTACAATACTGTACGCTATGACATATGACGAACTTAAAGCCGCAATCATAGCGGTAATAAAGACCAATTATAACCAAGAGATCACGGCTATTGTTTTGCAGGATATTTTAACAGAAATGATGCAGACAATGGAAGTAGAGGATCAGAATGTATTGGCAGAGTCGAAAAAATACACGGATGAACGAGAGAAGGTCATCCGTACCGATTTTATAGCCGCTGACCAACAGGTTTTATCGCAAGCCAAAGGTTATACCGATCAACGGGAGCAGGTCATCCGCCAGGACTATGCAGCGGCCGATCAAGTTGTCTTGGGCTCTGCTAAAGCCTATACGGATGAACGAGAGAAGGTCATCCATACCGATTTTACAGCCGCTGATGCCAACACTCTTGCTACGGCCAAGTCATATACCAATGCACGGGAAACATCCATTCGTAATGATTACGAGCAGGCGGATTCGTCTGTTTTGGCCTCTGCCAAACAGTATGCCGACACGGTAAAAGACTGGAATTATGCCGAAAAAAGAAAAAAGATTTGGACGGGGACCCAGGAGGAATACGATGCGTTGGAAGTAAAGGACCCGGACACGATCTACTTCACGGATGACAATGATATAACTGTAACTCCTACCAGCCTTATATTTACTTGGGAAGGAGGCACTAAAATGTTGTATATCAAAGCGGATTCAGGTGTATCGTGGAGCGCGCAAATCTCTCTTCCGGAGGGGTGGACGGCCTCACCGCTTTCTGGGACCGGAGATGGTATGATTACGGTAAACGTACCGGTGAATGCCTCCTCATTGCCGCTATCGGGTTCGATCACGATCACGGGAGGGGATTTGGTAATTAATATTCCCTGCACACAGCAACAGCAGATTGTAAAGGAAACAATCCAGCTTACTATTGACCAGTTGAATCTTATAAATGGAAATATCATAGTCAATGCGAGCCAAGCTGTGACCGATTATCTGACAATCCAAGGAGAGGCTGGCGGTGCATCAATTGCTCCTTTCCAGTGGTCTGTACAAATGCTGCCGGGTAATACAAGCGCGCAGACTTCGGTAGGAAGTCCAGTGGATGCTGCGGAAATCTTGTCGGTGAATGGTGATGAAACAAGTCCATACGAGGGAGATATTTCTAATTATAGCTGGGGTAACACACGAAAAACAAAATAATATGGCTGTTTATATAGGAGATAAAAATATTACCGAGGTATTGGCAGGTAACGCTTTGGATTCTGCAAAGCAGTACGCAGACCAGGGTGATGCAAACACATTGCAGCAGGCCAAGGAGTACACAGATTCCGAGGTGTCACAATTCGAGGCTGACTACAAACAGGCCGATGCAACTGTTTTGTCGGAAGCAAAACAATACGCCGATCAGAATATGATCCCTAAATCACAAAAGGGACAACCTGGCGGACTGGCAGAATTGGACGAAACCGGACGTGTACCCTCTTCGCAGCTTCCATCTTATGTGGACGATGTGATTGATGTAGACACCTATTCAAATTTACCCAATCCGGGGGAATCCGGGAAGATTTACATCACCACTGATAATAACAAACAATACCGTTGGAGCGGCACAGGGTACGCCGAAATAAGTTCATCTCTTGCTTTGGGAACAACATCTGAAACAGCTGGCCGTGGTGACTGGACGCAAGCAGCGTACAACCACTCGTTGATCACCAACGGCAGTAACCCGCACAAAACAACATTTGCCAGTCTGCCGGATAAGCCAACATCTTTACCTGCTAACGGTGGAAATGCGGAAAGTGCTGTTAAAGATGGTAACGGTAATGTTATTGCAAATTCATATCTACCGCTTACTGGAGGTAAAGCAATTACCGGAAGTTTTACACTTGCGGTTGGGTGTAAGATTTTAGAGGCAGAAAAAAATATAATTGGACGGTTTGTGTTTGGAACAGATATGAATGCAAGGACTATTGTCGGCGCTTTTGACAGCGATACCATGCTCATTTCAAAATCTGCTCTTAAGAGAAATACTAATGGAACTGAATATACGATCTATGATTCCGGAAATCTAAACCCAGTTACCATTGATTCCGACCAAATCATAACCGGATGGAAGAGATTTAATCCGTCCGCAAGAAATGGTGTGTTTAACACGACTGGAATTATCGACAATAAGGACACCTACGCAACTCCTTTATCGTGGACAGCAAAAACTGACGGATCGATATGGAATATTCAACAAGAGTCTGATTCAATCACCTTGATTGGCATACAAGGTGGAAAGGCAATAAAACTCTTATCCAACCCTTCACAATCTCAAGTTATAGCTGATAGGTTTAATGGAACGGCAAGTAATATACTTGACCGTTCTAACAATAGCAGTAAATCTATATGGACAGGAACACAGGCAGAGTATGATGCTATATCCACAAAGGATTCAAACACCATCTATTTCATCGTGTAGATATGATTGATTTAGGCAGCATACAATTAAAAGATATCCGTATCGGAACCCAACAGGTCAAAAAGGTGTATTTGGGATCGACACAGGTATACCCTGCGGGTGAACCGACCATATCGGACGTTGCTATAGGGCAGTTTACATACCCTGAAATATCGTATCAGGGTGGAACATACAACCCGATTATAGACATCACCTACACGCTGACCTATCCGAACGGCGACACATCCGAGGAACACGGATTACCGGAAGGTTATGAACTGTACTATTGGATTACTTGGGCTTCAATAACAGTGACAGACTTTGTAACTGTCAATTCCTCTACAGGGGTTATATCTGTTCAGCCTAATAATGAATTTTCAACTAGAAGTTTCTATGTTCATGTACAATTGAATGGTCCGTCTGGGATGGTTTCAACTTCCAGTGTAACCGTCACACAGCAGGCCAAGCCTCGTCTGAATATCACCCTTACCCTGGGTTATACCATTGCCGGATGGGTAAGTGTGACGGCCTCACAAGCTGTAGAGGATCACTTAACTATTATCGTTCAACTCTACGACCCAACATCCGGTGCCGGGCAAGATGTAATATTGGATATTAACCAGGGAAGTACATATGCCGAACAGCCCGCAACGGCAGGATACCAGGCATCGATATATTCGGTAAACGGAGATACGAGTTCTCCCTATTCGACCGGTAATGCTGATTACACATGGACAAATAACCTAATTACTTTACAATTATGACAAAAGAGAATCTTTGGCAGATCATCGTAGGTATTATGGTGGCTGCCCTTAGCACTGTAACGCTCAATATGGGCGGTTTTGCGCTGATCC
>ERZ791794.203-NODE-203-length-52086-cov-4.299514_pt1 | contig 52086 bp, 37 predicted proteins | sample MGYA00510312_ERZ791794 | MGnify/ENA primary metagenome ERZ791794 (study PRJEB30046, sample SAMN00791977) | human gut metagenome | study: EMG produced TPA metagenomics assembly of the A metagenome-wide association study of gut microbiota in type 2... | reverse complement strand
AGTTATATATTTATTAGAATCACTATGCTGTGGTGGACCTTCAAGATACACTTCCCTGAAATCTCCAGTATGTGGAATTTTATTTATATCTGCGTATTGAAGCAGATGTGTTCTTGTATGGTCAATATTCTGATAAGAGCCATAATGGCAGGCAGCCAGAGCATTTTTCGAGGTCATAGTAACTATATCATCACCACAGCTGTTGCTATCAACTGTTGCACAGAAAAGTATATCAGATGGATTTTTGTAATTGAATTCTATAAAATACTGTGGCTTTGAAAAGTCAGTTTTATATTTGGTAATGGCTATGATAGCAGTATCTCTTAAAAAGTCAGTTTTTTCCTGAAGATTATCTGATACCTTTCTTCTTGCACAAACAGTTTGTGCTGGAACTGTAATCTGTGATATTTTAATATCAGAAGTAGCTATTCTTTCGTACAGGCTGTTAATATTGTCATTCAGCCGATCTCTAATTGCTTCAAGTCTGTGTACCAGCGAAATAAGGTCTGTTGAGCCTGCAAAATATTCGCGTATTTCAGGAAGTGCTAATCCATAGCTTTGAAACAGACGTATTATGCGTATTTTTGTAATGGTATCAATTGTATAATATCTATTACCATTAATACCATTTTTGACATCAGGAGCAACCAATCCACAGGTTTCATAATTAAGTATTATTTTTCTTGTTATTCCAAGTATTCTACTCACATCGCCTATTGAAAATAAATTATCATTCATATAATTATCTACTCCAATTCGATAAAAATTGACAAAACTATTGCATCGTACATCAGTGTACGGTGTAATATCATTATATGATAAATGCGAGATAAGCTCAAGAGCTGCTGATTGTGAAAATAAGGAGGTAGATGCATATGAGAAAAGTTAACGTGAGTAATAGCTTAAGAAAGTTGTTTAGTATCATTATGGTAAGTATATTTATAATAGCTGCTATGCCGGTAGATTATATAAGAGCCGATGAGCCAGTTCAGGATGGTTCTAAAAGCAATCCATATATCGTTACAAATTTTAAAGAGTTTCAAAATGGTATAATGAAACAAGGATATATAAAACTTGCTAATGATATAGATTTTTCTGAATACATATATATGGAGGTGGATAGTTCATATAGAGGTGGAATAGACCTTAATGGACATATATTGAATTTTGAGAAAAGATATAGCTATTATAGTTATGGAATAGGTTTAAGAAATGAATCCGGCGCAGGTGGCGGTTTATTTGAGATAACAGATAGTAATCCATCTGTAGTTCATGAAGGTTATGTTAATAGTGAAAATGAACCTTTAACGGGAGGTATTATCACGGGATTTCGATATAATATGAATAGCTCAGCTGGCGGTTCAACAAGTTGTCTGTCGATTAACAATCTGAATTGTGTTTTGGATGGAGTAACATTTTTTGATAATACCACAGGCGGTGGCGGCTCGTGTATAGATAAGTTTGGAGAAAATGGAACATTAGAAATAAATAAATGTAAATTTTATGATAACAAATCAAATTACTGGGCTTCCTGTGTATGGGTTGGAACATCTCGTTCAGATAGTAGAAATGACCAATGTCTGATAACTGATAGTGTATTTAAGGGAAATTATGGAAAATATACTAGTACGGTAGCAACGTCTTCTGAGAATTGTGTAATTAAAAATTGCCTTTTTGAAAATAATGAATGTGATTCAGGTGGAACGGTGAATGTTTCACATTATGGAACGCTTGAAGTGGTAGATACGGATATTACAGGTAATATATGTACATCAGATGAAGAGGATGATAGTACTACAGCAGGAATTTGTATTGATGTTTGTGGAAAGCTTGTACTTAATGGAAAAGTAAACATTACAGGAAATACATACAATAATAAGGAAAATAATTTGATATTTTATCCTTACGGCATAGCTAGATTTTTGATTGTTCTAGGTGAGCAATTTGATGCGGCTTCAAAGGTAGGGCTCAAAGTAAGGAAGGATGCAATAAATTATGCATATGACGTTATTGAGAACATAGGCGAATTTAAAGAATCCTTTGTGTGTGACCATGAAAATGGTGAATTGTATGTTGAAGATGGTAAGCTGTATTTCAAAAAAAGGCATATCCACAAAAAAAATCTACATAAATCCAGGGTGGAAGCAACCTGTGTTATACCAGGACATATTGAGTATTATACCTGTACCGGATGTGACAAGCTGTTAGATGAAGAAGGAAAAGAGATAACAGAAGGCATAGAAATACCAGCACTAGGTCACGATTTCACAGGTGAATGGACAGTAACTAAGCCATCAACCTGCACAGAGAGTGGAGTTAAGGCAAGAAAGTGCAGCCGCTGCAGGGAAACTGAGAAAGAGACAATTCCTGCTACTGGTCACACAGAAGCAGAGGACGCCGCAGTAGCAGCAACCTGTACTACTGCTGGAAAGACAGCAGGAATCCATTGCCTGGTATGTAATACAATAATTAAGGCACAGGAGGAGATTCCAGCCACCAGTCATAGTTTTGGTAAGTGGGAGAAGGTTAAAGCACCAACATGTATGGGTAGAGGAAGCGTAAAGCGTGTATGTGCTGCCTGTGGATACATAGAGATAAAGGATATAGCTGCCAATGGACACGTATGGAATACTGATTACACAGTAGACAAACAGCCAACCTGCACAGAAACAGGAAGCAAGTCAATCCATTGCAGGAACTGTGAAGAAGTAAAGGATAGCAAGGTTATTGAGGCGTCAGGACATACTTTGGGAGACTGGATTATAGACAAGCCTGCAACTGTAGAAACAGCAGGAAGCAGACATAAGGAATGTGAAACTTGTGGCGCGATTCTTGAAAAAGAAGAAATCAAAAAATTAGAGTTACCAGCATATAAGATTATAGATGGTGCTGAAAGCACATGGACACAGAATACCAATACAGATGGCAGCCTTGTAATCAGAGGAGATGGGGCAATTGCCAAGTTCAAAGAGGTAAGAGTTGATGGTGTAGTTATAGACGTAAAGAACTATACAGTAACAGAAGGTTCAACAATAATTACCTTGAAGACTGAGTATCTTAAAACCTTGCCAGCTGGAAAGCATACATTTGAAATTGCATGGACCGATGGCTCAGCAGCTACTTATTTCACCGTTGCTGGAAGCACAACCGAAGAAGATAATAAGCTGGAAGATAATAAAGTGGAAGATAATACTATCGATGATAAAAAGGCGGAAGATAACAATGTCGAAAACAGTCGGAGTGATGTAGATAGTAATGCATCCTTAAAGACAGGAGATACAACAGACATAAGACTTTGGTTGATACTGCTTATGTCAGCTTTAACAATAATGACAGGATTAACAGTAAAAAGTAAAAGAAACGATTGTGAATAAATCGAAATAGAACTTTATAATAGAACTTTATTATTCTCTGAAGCTAAGATGAATGTAATCCATGCATTTGTAATTATGCAAATGCATGGATTTTTTAGTTTGAAATGATTATAAATATTATAACACAAAACAAACAAATGGTCTGTAATATTTTACAGATTTAAAATAATTTTTACCAAGCAACGCAGAGCGTGTTGATAATACAAATACACATTGAAACCAATAAAGTTTTATGTTAGAATAAACCCAATATAACAATAACAGTGCGAAGCCGCATATACAGGAGGTTTTAAGATACAATGGAAGCATACAAGCAGGAATTTATAGATTTTATGGTTGAGAGTGATGTGTTAAAGTTTGGAGATTTCACATTAAAGAGTGGAAGAAAGTCACCATTTTTTATGAATGCAGGTGCATATGTAACAGGTACACAGCTTATGCGTCTTGGTGAGTATTATGCTAAGGCAATTCACGAGACATATGGTGATGATTTTGATGTGCTTTTTGGACCAGCATATAAGGGAATTCCAATCAGCGTAGTTACAGCCGTTGCTTATGCTAAGCTTTATGGTAAGGAAGTGCGTTATTGTTCAGACCGTAAGGAAGAAAAGGACCACGGTGCAGATAAGGGAAGTTTCCTTGGAAGCAAGTTAAAAGACGGCGACAGAGTTATTATGATAGAAGATGTTACAACATCAGGTAAGTCAATGGAAGAGACAGTTCCTAAGGTAAGAGGAGCAGCTGATGTTACAATTATCGGTCTTATGGTATCACTTAACCGTATGGAAGTAGGTCTTGGCGGCAAGGTGAGCGCGTTAGATGAGATTAAGGAAAGATATGGCTTTGAGACAAGTGCAATTGTTTCAATGGCAGACGTTGTAGAACATCTTTATAATAAAGAATGTGAAGGCAGAGTTGTCATTGACGATAAGTTAAAGGCAGCCATAGATACTTATTATGAACAGTATGGGGTGTGTAATTAATTAGTCAGTTTGGTTTATTAAGCCAGCAGGAATGGAGGATTGTTGTGGAAGAAAAATTATATAAAAAAATGAAGTCAGTTGGCGTATCAAATCTTGTGTTTGGAATTGTAACAATCGCTTTTGGTATTGGCGCTGGTGTTATGATGATAGTTAATGGAGCAAGACTTCTTGCACATAAATCAGATATATTATTTTAAATGTATATACTGCCTGATATATTATTGCAATGCTTTAACAGGGCGTTGCAATGGTATGTCAGGCATATTATATTGTGTGGAGAGAGATTATGAATAAGCAGAAGTTTCATAATGCTATGAAATGGATAATTTTTGTTATATATATGTGCCTGCTTATATACGTTGTATTCTTTGCTGAGTCAATGGGAAGGACATCGCAGACAAGACATATATACAATCTGGAACCCTTTAAAGAAATAAAAAGGTTCTGGAAATATATATTAGATAATGATTCACTTGGAAGAATAGCAAGACTTAATATTATAGGAAATGTTGTTGCGTTTATTCCTTTTGGAATATTTCTTCCAGTGTTATCTCATAGAAGAATTAAATTAATAGCAACAACTTTATATTCATTTAGTCTTTCTTTGGCAATAGAGCTTACACAGCTTATAACTATGGTTGGAAGCTGCGATGTAGATGATTTGATATTAAATTGTCTGGGAGGACTGACAGGATACATCATATATGCAGTCTGGTACAAAATTATTAGAAGAGAGGATTAAGCGTGAAATTATTTAATAAATACAAATTTTCGGATAAAAGGCAGTCGCTTGGTGGAATAATATCTACCATAATGGGTCTGCTTGCATTGGCTTCCTTAATATATGGCGTGTATTTATCCTACAAAGCTGAAGGATATGCAGGTTTAAAGGTAGGAAGTCTTGGACTGTTAAGTCTGTTATTTTCAATAATAGGTTCAGTAATCGGGCTTCTTAGCTTTAAGGAAGATGATAAATTCTATACTTTATCAAAGGTGGGCTCACTGTTATGTGGAATACTCGCAGTATTTATGGCAGCGGTATTCCTTATGGGTATAGTGTAATTGCTAATATATTTTTGTGTAACAATAAAGAATAATATAATAGTTGTGCAGTATTAGAGATTAGTACATTTGTTGTGTGACAATGTAAAATAATATGATTGTTATATATATATTAATGGATATTAATATATATATTTATTATAGAAATGGAGATTAATATGTTTGATGATAATATAGAAGAAAGATATTCGCTTGCAATAGAAAGAATATCAGAGATTAATAAAGATGATGAGCTGTCAGATTATGGTGCTGGCAGTTATGCTGATTATTTTAAAAATGTATCGGCGTTTATACTGCTTATGGATAAGCTCAAGAATGATATAGCTGGCAAAGCATTTGATAACGCTTCATTAGAGGAGCTTGGCGAATATAACAGGGCTTTATATAAAGATGTGACAGGAGAAGCCTATAATACAAGTTATGCTAATCCAAGAGTTAGTGTTAGGTGCTTTGGAGAGCAGTGCGGAAGATTATTCTCAATGGTATATATGGAAATCAGGGGTCTGATTGTATATATGTATGAGCGAAGATTAGCAGATGCAACAGCACTTATTGAGCTGTTTATTGAGCTTTACTGCATAGTTAAGGACTGTGCGGCTGATAATACAGAGGCTGATTATAAGCATCTTAAGGAAGCAGTCTACTGGTATGTAAGTGATTACAGTGATGACCATATTGAATACAGGATAAGGGAACTTATAGACCCATCACTGGATTTTGCTGTAAGAATTATTATGGACAGCGATTTGAATGATTTAAGATATCTGTACAGATATGGGGAATATATCACTGATAATGAAATTAAAATGGCCCAGCATTTGAACTCATTACCCGAACAGCAGATAAAGGATATGGCGGCAACATTTACAGAAGGATACCGCAAGGGATTTATTCTTGGCAATAAGCCGTTAGAGAAGAAGCAGACTGTCAATATCAGATACTGCGTAGGTTTTGAAAGACTTGTAAGAGAAGAGATAAAGCAGTTTGAGGCAATGGGACTTAAGCCTACTATATACAGGGCGGCAGTTAATTCAATTAACAAGCGTATGCATATTAAGATAGGCTATTATGGTGCAAGTCCTAATAAACAGATGGAATTTGACCATAGATTTGATAATGCACTCTATCTTGACGGAGATTTTGTTGAAAGAAAGCTTGGTGCATTAAAAAATGCGTATGAGAAGCATAAAGAGCTTGCCGATGTACACGGCGGACCTGCTGTTATGGAAGTATTTGGTGAGAAGCCATTTGAGCCAGATGATGCTAAGGAATGTTATCATCTTGATGATAAACAGCAGAAACTTATAGTCAAATATAATAATGAATCAGGAGCTATAGTTAATTCATATATTAAAGGCGAGGAGAGAAGCTTTACTATAATAGCTTATCCATCACCAGAGACAGGCGATAAGTTCACTGAGATTTTTGATGAGATTGTCAAGATAAATACTCTTGATTATGACAAGTACAAGGTTGTCCAGCAGAGAATTATAGATGTGCTTGATACAGCAGAGTATGTCAGGGTCAAGGGCTGTAATGGTAATGAAACAGATATGAAAGTATCTATAATCAAGGTTAATGATGGCAGTAAGCAGACAGTATTTGAGAACTGTCTTGCAGATGTTAATATACCGCTTGGTGAAGTATTTACATCGCCGGTTCTTAAGGGAACAGAGGGTGTGCTTAATGTAAGCAGGGTATATCTTAACGACATTAATTTCAAGAACCTTAAGGTGCATTTTAAAGATGGTTTTGTCACGGATTATATGTGTGATAATTATGAGGATGAGAAGCGTTGCAAGGATTTATTTAAAGAAAATGTCCTGTTTAACCACAATACACTTCCAATCGGTGAATTTGCAATAGGAACTAATACTACAGCATATGTGTCAGCGAACAGATATGATATTGTGTATCTACTTCCAATTCTTATTGTTGAGAAAATGGGACCACATTTTGCACTTGGTGATACGTGCTATTCAAGGTCAGAGGATGTTGCAGTGTTCAATCCTGATGGCAAGGAGATAATCTCAAGGGATAATGAGGTGTCTTTATTAAGAAAGAGTGAGCCTGACAAGGCATATTACAATTGTCATACAGATATTACAATTCCATATGATGAAATTGGAAGAATATCAGTTGTAGACTATTCAGGAAAAGAAACAAGCATAATAGAAAATGGAAGATTTGTGCTTTCAGGAACTGATATGCTTAACGAACCGTTTGAAGATTAAAACAGACATTGGTTCAATAACACGGTTTATGTTAAATTCCTTGACGATATATCTAAAACAAAGTAGAATATTATAGGTATTGTATTATATTATCTGTTTAATTATCCAGATGGATGATTTATCAGATAATATGAAATGATAAGTGATTTAATATTATTTTAAGATGATAGTTGTATTTCTATCAGAATGGAGGAAGTTAAACATGGCTTTAGTAGGAATAGTTATGGGTAGTGATTCTGATATGCCTGTTATGGCAAAGGCAGCAGACATATTAGACAAGTTAGGTATCTCATATGAGATGACAATTATCTCTGCTCACAGAGAACCAGATGTATTCTTTGAATATGCGAAGACAGCAGAACAGAAAGGATTCAAGGTTATCATTGCAGGAGCAGGAATGGCAGCACATCTGCCAGGAATGTGTGCGGCAATATTCCCTATGCCAGTTATTGGTATTCCAATGCACACAACTTCTTTAGGTGGTAGAGATTCGTTATATTCAATAGTACAGATGCCAACAGGAATTCCTGTTGCAACAGTTGCTATTAATGGTGGTGCTAATGCAGGTATTCTTGCAGCTAAGATTCTTGCGACATCAGATGAACAGCTTCTTGAAAGGCTTAAGAATTATACTAAGGAATTAAAGGAAAGTGTTCAGGCTAAAGATGCAAGACTTCAGGAAGTAGGATACAAGAATTACTCAAAGTAATTAAAATATCAGATTGTCGTTAAATTATAAAATGATGCTTATAAAGCATACATAGTTATTCGCAGATAAGCTGCGTAAGAATGGAGGATTACAATGGATTACAAGAATGCTGGTGTTGATATCGAAGCAGGTTACAAGTCAGTTGAATTAATGAAAGATGCGGTCAAGTCTACATTCAGACCAGAAGTGTTAGGTGGTATCGGTGGATTTTCAGGTGCATTTTCACTTGAGAAGATTAAGCAGATGGAAGACCCGGTTCTTCTTTCAGGAACAGATGGCTGTGGAACAAAGGTTAAGCTTGCTTTTATTATGGATAAGCACGATACAATCGGTATTGATGCAGTTGCAATGTGTGTTAATGATGTTGTATGTGCAGGTGGAGAACCTCTTTTCTTCCTTGACTATATTGCATGTGGAAAGAACTATCCAGAAAAGATTGCAACAATCGTAGGTGGTGTAGCAGAGGGCTGCCGTCAGTCAGAATGTGCACTTATCGGAGGTGAAACAGCAGAACACCCAGGACTTATGCCAGTAGATGAATATGATGTTGCTGGATTTGCTGTAGGTGTTGTAGATAGAAAAGACCTTATAACAGGTGAGAATATTAAGCCGGGCGATACACTTATCGGTATTGCTTCAAGTGGTGTTCATTCTAATGGATTTTCACTTGTAAGAAGTGTATTCACAATAACAGAAGAGTCACTTAATACATATTACGATTCACTTGGCAAGACACTTGGAGAGGCTTTACTTGCTCCAACTAAGATATATGTTAAGACTATGAAGTCTATTAAGAACGCAGGAGTTCGTGTTAAGGGATGCAGCCATATCACAGGTGGCGGTTTCTATGAGAACATTCCAAGAATGTTACCAGATGGTGTAAGAGCTGTTGTAAAGAAAGACAGTTATGAAGTTCCTCCAATCTTTAAGATGTTACAGACAGATGGTGAGATTGAAGAAGATATGATGTATAACACATTTAATATGGGTATTGGTCTTGTACTTGCAGTAGCCACTGAGGACGTAGATGCAACTATGGAAGCTATTAAAGCTGCTGGTGAGACACCTTATGTTATCGGTAATATTGAAGCAGGTGAGAAGGGAGTAACTTTATGCTAAGAATAGCTGTTATGGTATCTGGAGGTGGAACTAATCTTCAGGCTATAATTGATGGTGTAAAGGACAAGACAATTACTAATACACAGATTGCTGCTGTTATAAGTAATAATGCTAATGCTTATGCTCTTACAAGAGCTAAAGAGAACGGAATACCAGCTTATTGTGTATCACCTAAGGATTATGCTACAAGAGATGAATTTAATAAAGCACTTCTTGAAAAGGTTAATTCGCTTAATGTAGACCTTGTTGTGCTTGCGGGCTTCCTTGTTAAAATTCCAGAAGAAATGGTACACGAATACAGCCATAGAATTATTAATATCCACCCATCACTCATCCCATCTTTTTGCGGCGTAGGCTTTTATGGACTTCGTGTTCACGAAGCTGCACTTGCCAAAGGTGTTAAGGTTACAGGTGCAACGGTGCATTATGTAGATGAAGGAATGGATACAGGAGAGATTATATTCCAGAAAGCTGTTGAAGTTAAAGATGGTGACACGCCAGAAATTCTTCAAAAGAGAGTTATGGAACAGGCAGAATGGAAGTTACTGCCTGCCGCTATTAACAAGATAGCTAATGAACATGATAACTAGAAAGACTAGATTATATTGGAGGAAGAACAGATGAAGGTTTTAGTTGTAGGCAGCGGTGGACGTGAGCACGCCATATGCTGGAAGATAAGCCAGAGCCCTAAGGTTGATAAGATATATTGTGCACCTGGTAATGCAGGTATTGCTGAGGTTGCGGAATGTGTTGATATTAAAGCTATGGAATTTGATAAGCTTGTTGCATTTGCTAAGGAAAATGCAATCGACCTTACTGTAATTGGTATGGATGATCCACTTGTTGGCGGTATTGTTGATGCATTTGAGGCAGAAGGTTTAAGGGTATTCGGACCTAGAAAGAATGCAGCTATACTTGAGGGTTCAAAGGCATTTTCTAAGGACCTTATGAAGAAATACAATATACCAACAGCAGCATATGAGACATTTACATCTGCTGATGAAGCTAAGAAGTATCTTGAAACAGCTAAGTATCCTATCGTTCTTAAGGCTGATGGTCTTGCACTTGGAAAGGGCGTTCTTATATGTGAAGACAAGCAGATGGCACTTGACGGTGTAGACGAGCTTATGCTTGACAAGAAGTTCGGCTCAGCAGGTAATACAATTGTAGTAGAAGAATTTATGACAGGACGCGAAGTTTCAGTTCTTTCATTTGTTGACGGTAATACTATAAAGATAATGTCTTCTGCACAGGATCATAAGAGAGCCAAGGACGGAGATCAGGGGCTTAATACAGGTGGTATGGGTAACTTCTCACCATCACCATTTTATACTAAGGAAGTTGATGATTTCTGCAAGGCACACATATATCAGGCAACAGTTGATGCGATGAAGGCAGAGGGAAGACCATTTAAGGGTGTTATATTCTTTGGACTTATGCTTACACCAGAAGGTCCTAAGGTACTTGAATATAATGCAAGATTTGGTGATCCTGAAGCACAGGTTGTTCTTCCAAGAATGGAGAATGATATAATTGATGTATTTGAAGCGTGCATAGACGGAACATTAGATAAGATAGATCTTAAGTTTACTGATAATGCGTGTGTATGCGTAGTTCTTGCATCAGACGGTTACCCACTTGAGTACAAGAAGGGCTTTGAGATAACAGGTATGGAGAATTTCAAGGGTAAAGACTCATACTTCTTATTCCACGCTGGTACTAAGTTCAACGAAGAAGGCAAGGTTGTTACTAATGGTGGACGAGTTCTTGGCGTAACAGCATTAGGTGAGGATTTAAAGAAAGCCCGTGCTAATGCTTATGAAGCGACAGAATGGGTTAATTTTGATAATAAATATATGCGTCATGATATAGGCAAAGCTATAGACGAAGCATAATTGTTAATTGAATGTGTTTAAGTAACTCCCGCCACATATAATGGTGGGAGTTATTGTGTAATAATTGTAATAATGGAGGACAATGGAATGAAGATTACATCTGTAAAAGGTACTAATGATTATCTTCCTAATGAAGTAGAGATAAGAGATTATCTCCAGGATGAAATATTAAAAGTATATGTAGAGAATGGTTTTGAACATATAACAACTCCGGTTATTGAAGATATTGAAAATCTTGATAAGAGTGATGGTGGTGAAAACCTTAATCTTATATTTAAGATTATGAAGAGAGGCGACAAGCTTGACAAGGCACTTGCAAGCGGAGTTACTTCACAGAATGAAAATGTTCTTGCAGATATGGGATTAAGATATGACCTTACGCTTCCTTTAAGCAGATATTTTGCTAATAATAAGGACAAGCTTACACTTCCAATGAAGTGTATACAGATGGACAGAGTGTACAGGGCAGAACGTCCACAGAAGGGCAGATTAAGAGAATTCGTACAGTGTGATATAGATATTATAGGTTCTGACTCAAGAGATTCAGAGGTTGAGCTTATACTTATAACAACTAAGGCACTTAAAGCTATAGGAATGAAGAACTTTAAGGTTAAAGTTAATGACAGACGACTTTTAAGAGCATTTCTTATGGACTGCGGATTTGAAGAAAGCCAGCTTGACAGTGTATGTATAACATTTGATAAGATGGATAAGATTGGTCTTGAAGGCGTTAAGAATGAACTTGAGGAGAAGGAATTCGCAGAAGCAGCTATAGCCAAGTTTACAGGATTTCTTGCAAATGTAAGTAATCCACAGGAGATTTCTTTAGAGTCAGTTAAAGATATTCTTGTAGATAAAGCACCAGCAGAAAGCCTTGAATATATTATGAAGTCAGTTAATGAGCTTTGTAATGGCGAGTTCAATGTTGTATTTGACCTTTCATTAGTAAGAGGACAGGGATACTACACAGGAACAGTATTTGAAGTTGAAAGCATTGACTTTAAGGGCGCTATTGCAGGCGGTGGAAGATATGATAACCTTATTGGCAAGTTCTTAGGACAGCAGGTAAGTGCAGTAGGATTTTCTATCGGATTTGAGAGAATATTCTCTATACTTATGGAACACGGAATTGACCTTCCTAATAAGGGCAATAAGATAGCAGTAATGTACGATGAGGGCGAGCTTACAGCAGCTTATAAGCTTGCAGAAAAGTACAGGGCAGAAGGCAAGATATGTTCACTTTATGTTAAGCCAAAGAAGATGGGCAAGTTCTTAGGAAAGCTTGAAGAAAGAGGTTATGCAGGCTTTATTAATGTAAGTAATGATGACGGGATAAGTTATTTTGAGAACTAATAATTAAAATAGAACTTCGGGTAATCTATGAACAAACTGGATATAGATTACCCGAAGTTTTTACATACGTCTGTATAGAAAGTGTGTTACAGACGGCTGTGTCTGATGTAAAAAGTTTATCTGAAAGACTTAAATGCCTTACGCAGTTAGTTCCTTGCCTTGGCAAGTGCACTGTCTATAGCTGATAACAGCATAGTTGCTGTATATTTACTGCCTGCATTGTAGGTGATATTATCTGTTGAGCCGTTGTTGATAACGGCGGTCTTTATCTCATCAAATGAAGAATTAAGCATAGGATACATAGTCTGCACGGACTCTGAAAGATTAACCATTTCGATATTGTTGATATTGTCGGAGTCAACTGTAACCTGAATATCTATAGGAGTACCATTAAGAAGTATTGAGGAAGTGTATACACCTGGTGAATATGTAGGACAAGATGTATTCTTTTTTACTGTGTCAGTGCTGGTGCTTATATTAACACCTGTACTTTTGGCAGCATCTGAACTGCTTCCGCCAAATATAAATATTGCCGCTAATATAATAAGAGCAGCAATTACGCATACCATAATTATCAGTTTCTTAAGTGGAATTACCACAATCCTGGTTGAACCGCTCATATATCCCCCTCATATAACACACATTTATTTTGATAAAATATATGAGCATTCATATATAAATAGAACTTATATATGGTATACTTAAATGAGTTTCATTGAATAAAAATGTGCACGGAAATGAGGATTATTATGTCATTACAACTTATACTTGGAGGATCGGGTGCTGGCAAGTCAACATATTTATATAGTTCAATAATAGAGGAGTCGATTAACAATCCAGACACAGATTATATAATTATCGTGCCAGAGCAGTACACTATGGCAACACAGAAGCGTGTGGTTGAGCTTCACCCACGAAAGGGGATTCTTAATATAGATGTTATAAGCTTTGAAAGGCTTGCTTATAGAGTATTTGAGGAGGTCGGGGCTTCTGACTATCCGGTGCTAGATGATACAGGAAAGAATCTTATAGTAAGAAGAATATTAGAACAGCACAAGAAAGAACTTCGATTCTTTAGTGGTAATATATCCAATACCGGATTTGTGGCTGAGATGAAATCAGTCATATCAGAGATGTTACAGTATGATATAACTGTTGATAAGATAGATGAAATTAATAAAACTGTTGATAATAACAGTCTGCTTGGAATGAAATTAAGTGACATTAATGTTGTTTATAGTGGATTTAGGAATTTTATAAAAGATAATTACATTACATCAGAGGAGATACTTGATCTTCTGTGCAGGAAAGTGCAGGAGTCAGAAAAGCTTAAAGACAGTGTGATAGCACTTGATGGCTTTACTGGCTTTACGCCTGTACAGTACAGGCTTATTGGTCTGCTTCTTGATATATGCACGGATATTAAGGTGGCACTGACTATAGATACAAGTGAGAAGGTTAATGTCAATGAGGGCATTGAGAACCTTTTCTATATGACTAAGGATACAGTGGCACATTTGTATAAGATATGTGATGAACAGCATATTAATATAGAAAATGCTGTGATGATTGATGATGATAATATATCACGTTTTAAGTCGTCAAAGGAGCTTGCATTTCTTGAAAAGAATATATTCAGGGCTGGAAGCAGGCATTATAATGGTCAAGTAAATGATATAGCTTTGTATGCAGGGACAACGCCGAAGGACGAATTGCAGTATATAACAGGAAAGATACTTGAGCTTACACGTCTGTCAGGCTACAGATACAGTGATATAGCGGTTGTTACAGGTGATATTGGTGTGTATGGAAAGCTTGCCGCTAATATATTTTCCCAGAATGAAATACCATTTTTCTTAGACCAGAAACGTCATATAACAGATAACTGCTTAGTGGAAATGATTACCGCAGTACTTGATATTATCGAGAAGAATTATGCCTATGACAGTATGTTCAGATATCTAAGAACAGGATTTACCCAACTTACAAGAGATGAGATAGATATTCTTGATAATTATTGTCTTGCGGTTGGCATAAAGGGCAGGAAGCAGTGGAACAATGAATGGATAAGAAAGTTCAGGACAGGAAGGGAAGATACAGACCTTGGACTTCTTAACAGATTAAGACGCGAAGTCATTACTCCAATAGATGTTCTTCACAAAGATATTAAGGAGGCAGATGGAAATGTAGATGCCATTACCAGGGCTTTATATGAATTCATAGCCGGACTTGATTGTGAAAGGAAGCTGTCATCTATAGATGTGGATAGTGAAGAATATGGACAGATATATAAGAAGATAATAGAACTATTAGATAAGATAGTTGAATTATTAGGCAGTGAGAAGGTTACATTAAAAGAATACAATCATATTATAGCATCTGGATTGGAGGAGATTAAGATAGGACTTATACCTCCGGCTAACGACTGCGTTGTAATAGGTGATATTGAGAGAACAAGACTTGATAATATAAAGGTAATGTTCTTTGCGGGCGTTAATGATGGGTATGTTCCAAAAAAAAGCGACAACAGAAGCGTTCTTTCAGAAACAGACAGGGACAGGCTTAAGGGTATGGACGTATCATTATCAATGTCAGTCAGGGAAAAAGCGTTTATTCAGAGATTTTATTTATACCTTATTATGACAAAGACATCAGAAAATCTTTATATAACTTATGCACGCAATGGCATGGATATGAAAGCGGTTCTTCCTTCTTACATAATAAGAATGATTAAGAAAATGTTTCCGCTTGTTAAAGAGTACGCAAAAGAGGATACATTTGCAGAACACGCATATATACGAATTCCAAAAGCAGACATTGTATGGAGCGAGGGCAATCTTAATAAAGTGCTTGCAGAGGGAATTGCACTTGAATTATATGGAAGGGAGCTTACAGGAAGCGTAACATCATTTGAACAGTTCGCTTCGTGCCAGTTCGCATATTTCTGCCAGTATGGACTTGGGCTTAAAGAGAGGGAAGAATATCAGTTTGCGGTTAATGACTTTGGTACAATTCTTCACGCTGTAATTGAAGATGTGTCAAAAAATATAAAGCAGAACAATAAATCCTTCGTGCTTTTAAGTGATGAGGAAAGAAGGCAGATGGTATCAGAGAGTATCAATGCAATAGCTGAGAATTATGGCAATACGATACTTAAGGACTCAAGCCGTAATGAGTATCTTATACAGAGAATGAAGAATTACGCTGACAGGACACTGTGGGCAATTGGAAAGCAGCTTGCTGACGGAATATTCAGGCCAGATGCATTTGAGAAGGGATTTCTTACACAGATAGAAGAACTTCCGCACGATGTACTATTTTATATGAAGGGCAAGATAGACCGTATAGATGTGTGCGAGGATGACGAAAATTTATATGTCAAAGTCGTGGATTACAAGACAGGACAGTCAGATTTTAATCTTTTAAAGACATATTATGGCTTGAAAATCCAGCTCCTTACATATATGAGGGAAGCAATGATATATGAAAAGAAGAAATATGGTGACAAGAATATAATTCCAGCAGGGCTTTTATATTATAATATTCAGGACCCGATAGTTGAGGCGAAGAAAGATGATGACGAGGTCGAGGCACTTATAAGAAAAGAATTAAGAATGAAAGGCGTTGTTAATTCTAATAAGAATATTATAAGTATGATGGATTCAACAGAGGGTTCATCTGTTAATATTCCTGTCAGTTACAATAAATCTGGTGAACTTGATATGCGATACAGCAGGGTTATGACAACTGATGAGTTCGATAAGCTTGGTGAATATGTTGATAAAGAAAATGTCAATAACGCAGGAAAGATACTTAATGGAAGCATTAATATCAATCCGTATATTAAGGGTAATGAGAACAGTTGTACTTATTGTCAGTATAACAGTGTGTGTGGATTTAGCACAGATATGCCGGGTACAAGTTATCGAAGACTTCCGAATTTAAGCAAAGAAGATATATGGAAATTAATAGATGAGAATAACAGCGGTGAAGCGTACAGCAGTAGTAAAGAGCATAACAGTACAGAAAAGTATAACGATAGTGAAGAATATAACAAAGAAACTGACAGTAATTCAGAGGTGTAATGATGGCAAAGAAATGGACTGATGAACAGCTTAAGGCAATAGATACTAAGAACAGGAATATACTTGTGTCAGCCGCCGCAGGTTCAGGAAAGACAGCGGTTCTTGTTGAACGAATTATCAATATGATTACAGGTGAGAACAGCACGGATATAGACAGACTTGTTGTTGTTACATTTACCAAGGCCGCCGCAGCAGAGATGAAAGCAAGAATAAGAAACAGGCTTGATGATATGCTTGACAATAATGAGACAGATACCAATCTTTTAAAGCAGATTGCACTTATTAACAATGCACATATAACAACAATAGATAGTTTCTGTCTGTGGATAATAAAAAATCATTTTTCAGAGATTGAATTAGACCCCGGTTTCAGGGCGGCAGATAATGGAGAGATTACACTTCTTGAGAATGATGTAATGCAGGAGCTTCTTGAGGACTATTATACAGAGGCAGATGAGGATTTTATTAATCTTGTAGAGGCTTATGGAACAGGACGTAATGACCAGAATATAGAAGAACTTATTAAGAAAATATATAATCTTGCACGAAGCAATCCATGGCCTTCTGAATGGTATAAGGAAACGCTTGATATGTATGAAGCACCAGATAATTCTAACAACAGGGCGATAGCTGACCTGTATGAAAGCATTATCAATTCGCTGAGTGATTACTGCCGCAAATATGAATATATGATTGAACTTTGCCAGCACGTAGACGGTCCGGTGTCATATCTTGATGCAATCAATTCAGATTATATGAATATCAAAAGAATACTTGAAGCACCAGACTTTGATGACCTTTCGGTAAGAATAAGAAAGACGGTATTTGACAGATTAAGCAATAAGAAAATGCCTGATGCGAGGGAAGATTTAAAAGAATATGTCAAGAATGAAAGAAATAATTTCAAGAAATATATTAATTCCCTTATCAGTGGTGTGTTCACAGCAGATATTGATACATTAATGGAAGATGTGAAAGCTAATGCACCAATGATTGCTATGATGGTAAAGCTTGCTAATGATTTTGCACAAAGAATGTCAGAACAGAAAAAAGACCGTGGAATAATAGATTTTAATGATATGGAACATCTTGCACTTGATATTCTTGTAAAGAATAATGCTGGTATTATTGAGTATACCAGGACAGCAGATGAACTTGCAGAGAGCTTTGATGAGATATTAATAGACGAGTATCAGGATTCCAACCAGTTACAGGAAGAAATACTTACTGCTGTATCAAGGCAGAGAATGTCCGATTATTTCAATAATGTATATATGGTTGGAGATGTTAAGCAGAGTATATATAAGTTCAGACTTGCGTGTCCTGAGTTATTTATGAGCAAGTATGATAATTATTCATCGCAGAATGATAACTGCAAAGATACAGCACAGTATAATGACTGCGAAGATACATCATTTGGCGGTGGTGAGCAGAATATAAGTTCTTGTAAGATAGAATTACAGAAGAATTTCCGAAGCAGAAGTAATGTTCTTGATAGTACCAATGATGTGTTCTTCCGTGTTATGAATAAGAATTTCTGCGGCATACAGTATGATGATAGGCAGCAGCTTAACTGTGGGTTAGATTATCCAGCGTGTGAGGATAAAAGAAACTTCGGGCAGGACAGTGAGAAAAGCACAGATATTGTGCTTGTTGATATGTCGGGTGATGAGGACGGCGATGGAATAAGGGCAGAGGCAAGATATGCCGCATTAAGAATAAGAGAACTTATGTCAGAAGATAATGCTTATTACGTGTATGATGCTGACCTTGAAGATTACAGGAGAATAAAATATGGTGATATTGTTATTCTCACAAGAACGCTTACAGGCTGGGCAGATGTGCTTGTCAATGAACTGCTTGACTGCGGAGTGCCGGCTATGGCAGATACTGCACAGCAGTATTTTAAATTAAGGGAGATAAAGGTACTTATAAGCCTGCTTACCTGCATAGACAATCCATTGCAGGATATACCTATGGCTTCTGTGCTTCTGTCATACTTTGGAGGTTTTACGGAAGATGAATTATGCAAGATAAGAATATCGGGAAAGAAATATTCACAGAAGTTTCTTATCAGGCAGATGAAGAGCATAGCAGAGAATGAGGACGAGGATTGCGATTATAAGAAATGCAGTGCATTTATTGATAAGCTTAATGCCTTAAGAGATAAATCCAGAATAATGACTATCTATGATTTGCTGTGGGAGATTGTATACAACACAGGTTATTATGATTACGCAGGAACTATGCCGGCAGGAGCTAAAAGACAATCTAATATAGATGTGCTTCTGGACAGGGCATCTTCATTTGAGGGAACAAGCTATAGCGGACTTTTTAATTTCTTAAGATATATAGAAAGATTGCAGAAATACGACATAGATATAACCGACTCACAGGGTATGGGGGATAACGGCGACTCTGTAAGGGTAATGAGCATACATAAGAGCAAGGGTCTTGAGTTTCCGGTTGTAATTGTAGCCGGACTTAACAAGCAGATTAATAAAATGGATGCAAGAAGCAGGATTGTTATTGATAAAGAGCTGGGCATAGGTGCTGATTATGTTAATCTTGACCGCAAGACCAAGACATCTACTATTATAAAAGGGGCGATTGCAAGAAAGATTGTAAGAGATGGAATATCCGAGGAAGAAAGAGTTCTGTATGTTGCAATGACACGAGCAAGGGAAAAGCTTATTATGATGGGAAATGTCACTGACACAGACAAGGCAATGACAGGCTGGAATTCAATTGCTGATGAGATTAGAATGTCTGGAATATATTCTTATGCTGACTGCGAGAAGATAGACAAGTTTGCAGATATGGTAATTCCAGTTGTACTTACTGGAAAGGAATACAATAAAGGAGAATTCAATATAAAGCTTATTGGTGTGGAAGAAATTAATTCTTTATTGAATAAATCGGACATAGACCAGGCCGGAAGCCAAGCAACAGATGAAAGTCAGGTAGGCGAAAAAACAACCTATGGAACTTCGCCTTTAAAGGAGCTTCCGCCATATATTAAAGACCCTGATGCAGACAGAAAAGTAAAAGTAACTGTCAGTGAGTTAAAAAAAATGCAGAATGAAGCAGATTACGAGCAAAATGCTTTTGCGGCAGACAGTATCAAAAAGGCTGTGGGCATTATGGAGGCAGAAAGAATTAAAGAAGCGGCTGGCGGTGTTAAAGAAGCAGACGGTGGGACAGAACCTGAAGCTGCAGACGAATATATTCCAACAGTTCCTAAGTTTATAAGCAATGAAGAAAAAGAGCTTGTAAGTAATGAACGTGGAACGGCATACCACAGGGTTATGGAATGTCTGAATTATTCAAAAGCTGGAAGCACTGAGGATATAAAGAATGAAATTGACAGAATGGTAAGAGAAGAAAAGCTGTCATTAAAACAAGCTGAATGCATAAAGCTTAAGGATATAGATACGTTTGCAAGCTCATCAATAGGTGAAAGAATTAAGCGTGCATATGCTTACGGCGGGGTGAAAAGGGAACAGCCATTTGTATTTGAATATGACAGACAGCTTGTACAGGGGGTCATTGACCTGTATTTTATTGAGGACGGACAGCTTGTTATAGTTGATTATAAGACTGACCGGGTGTTAAGAGGCAGGGCAGGAGAGGACGAGCTTAGAAGAAGATATTCTATCCAGCTTGATTACTATGCTATGGCACTGTCACAGATAACAGGCTTAAAGGTTAAAGAAAAAGTAATATATTCCTTTGCACTGGGAAGAAGCTTAACTGTAGAGTAATTATCTGGAATAGGTAATAGAATAAACTGAGTAGTTTATAAAATAGTCCGGCACTAAGTAGTTGAATTAAATTGATGGATACTATATACTAGATTAGTTAAAGTGTAAAATGATTTAAGAAATGGAGAAATTATGTCAGATATTACAAGTGAAATTAAGAAAAGAAGGACATTTGCAATCATATCCCACCCGGATGCTGGTAAGACAACACTTACTGAGAAGTTCTTGTTATATGGTGGTGCTATTAATCTTGCTGGTTCTGTAAAGGGTAAGAAGACAGCGAAACACGCAGTATCAGACTGGATGGAGATTGAGAAGGAAAGAGGTATCTCTGTAACATCTTCAGTACTTCAGTTTAATTATGATGGATATTGCATTAATATTCTTGATACACCTGGACACGAAGATTTCTCAGAGGATACTTATAGAACTCTTATGGCTGCTGACTCAGCCGTAATGGTTATAGATGCTTCAAAGGGTGTTGAGAAACAGACTATTAAGCTTTTTAAAGTATGTGTTATGAGACATATTCCAATCTTTACATTTATTAATAAAATGGATAGAGAAGCCAACGACCCATTCGAGCTTCTTGATGAGATAGAAAATGTACTTGGAATTGCTACTTGTCCTATCAACTGGCCTATAGGCTGTGGTAAGGCATTTAAGGGTGTATATGACAGAAAGCAGAAAGAGGTATCACTCTTTAAGGCGGCAATGAATGGACAGAAGGAAGTAGATACTAAGAATATATCAATAGATGATGATGAGCTTAAGGCAGAGATTGGTGATGATTACTGGGCTAAGCTTGAAGAAGATGTGGAACTCTTAGATGGTGCAAGTGCAGAATTTGATCTTGCCAAGGTTCAGGCAGGAGATTTAACACCTGTATTCTTTGGTTCAGCACTTACTAACTTTGGTGTAGAGACATTTTTACAGCATTTCCTTGATATGACTACATCACCACTTCCACGTAATTCGTCAGTAGGTCTTATAGACCCATTTAAGGAAGATTTCTCTGCTTTTGTATTTAAGATACAGGCTAATATGAATAAGGCACATAGAGATAGAATTGCATTTATGCGTATATGTTCAGGAAAGTTCACTGCCGGTATGGAAGCTAACCACGTTCAGGGTGGCAAGAAGATAAGGCTTTCACAGCCACAGCAGATGATGGCACAGGAAAGACACATTGTAGAAGAAGCTTATGCAGGAGATATAATAGGTGTATTCGATCCGGGTATATTCTCAATAGGTGATACTATATGTACTTCTAATAAGAAGTTCCAGTTTGATGGAATTCCTACATTCGCACCGGAACATTTTGCAAGGGTAAGACAGATTGATACAATGAAGCGTAAGCAGTTCATTAAGGGAATAAGCCAGATTGCACAGGAAGGTGCTATTCAGATATTTCAGGAATATAATACTGGAATGGAAGAAATTATTGTCGGCGTTGTCGGTGTACTTCAGTTTGAAGTTCTTGAATACAGACTTAAGAATGAGTACAATGTAGATATAAAGTTAGAGCCGCTTCCATATGAACATATCAGATGGATTGAAAATCCAGAAGAAGTTGATGTGAACAGAATTGTCGGTACTTCTGATATGAAGAAGATTAAAGACCTTAAGGGTAATCCGTTATTGGTATTTGCTAACAGCTGGTCAGTTAATATGGTGCTTGAACGTAATGAGGGACTTAAGTTATCTGAGTTTGGAAAGAACAACTAAATTGCAGATTTAATAAGGAACAAGGTGATTAGATGAACGTAAGCTACAGAGAGATTATAAAAAAAGCAGTAGCCATAGTACTTATGGCAGTCATTCTTGTATGTATGGTGACAGGATTTTCGTATACATTTACCGCTAAAGCAGATGATACAATTATTGCTACAGGTTATGTTAATTATGATGTAACAAGCCTTAGAATAAGGACAGCACCTGTTAATGGAAGTGTAATTACAAAGGTAGATGGTGGATTTAAGTTCGATATATACGAAGAAGTGAATACGAGTGCGACATATAAGTGGTACAGCATAGGTTTTTATCTCAATGGTGAATACACAAGAGGATATATAACATCAGAGTATACTACTAGGGAAGCAAAGTCAGATTATACACCGGATAATAATTTTGAAGATTATCTTGAGGCACAGAATTTTCCGGCTTCATACAGGGAAAGCTTAAGGCAGCTTCACAGTGCATATCCATTATGGGTGTTTGTAGCAGACCATAATGGAAGAGACTGGGATACTATGGTTAATGCACAGAATGTATTAGGACGAAGTCTTATATATAGTTCGGCAGATGCTTCGTGGAAGTCTACGGCTGATGGCTGTTATGACTGGAATACAGGTGAGTATACAGAGCTTGACAGTGGTGGCTGGGTTCAGGCATCTGAGGGACTTGTGAAATATGCACTTGACCCAAGAAACTTTCTTGATGATACATACATATTTATGTTTGAAAGTCTTTCTTATGACTCATCAGTACATAATATAGACGGTGTGCGCAATATTATAAGCGGAACATTTATGGAGAATTCAAGCCACAATCTTGACGGCTATGACTATGCTTCACTGCTTATGTATGCAGGTGAAGTATCCAAGGTAAGCCCATATCACCTTGCAACAAGAATTATTCAGGAACAGGGTGCAGACGGACGAGGCAACCAGATATCTGGAAATGTAAGCGGATACGAGGGCTATTATAATTATTACAGCCAGAACGCTTATGCAAGCGGCGGTCTGTCAGCAGTCCAGAATGGTTTGAAATATGCCAGACAGACCGACAGCTCTAATATGAGGCCTTGGAATTCGCGTTACAGGGCTGTTGTAGGTGGTGCTGTCAATCTTGGAAAATGGTACATTAACAAGGGTCAGGATACTATATATTATGAGAAGTTTGATGTTAAGAACTTCTCACACCAGTATATGACCAATGTGCTTGCACCAAGGTCAGAAGCGACAAGGGCTAAGAAGGCATATAGTTCATACACGCTTAATAATACAACATTTAAGTTTAACATTCCGGTATATGATAATATGCCATCGTCAAGATGTATAATACCAGATGGCAACCAGAGTGCGAATAACAGGCTTAGTTCATTATCAGTAGATGGTTATACATTAACTCCTACATTTTCATCTGATAATACTGATTACAGTCTCATTGTAGAAAATGATATTACAAGTGTTAATGTATCGGCAGGACTTATAGATGGCAATGCAACAGTAAGCGGACGTGGAAGCCACAGCTTAAGCGTTGGCAATAATGTAATCAATATTACTGTAACAGCTGAAAATGGTGACATAAAGACATATGTAATAAATATAACAAGAAAGTCTGCACAATCTGGTGGTAATACAGATGGTTTTAAGACAGATTATAATGTCGATTCATCAAAGAAGATAATGACTAAGATAGGTGTCGGAAGTCAGGCATCAAGTGTTCTTGATAATGTATCATACAGCAATGGCTGTTATGGAAAAATATTAAAGAATGACGGAAGCGAGAGAGGCGACACAGTAGTTACTGGTGATAAGTTAGTTGTATACAAGGCAGACGGAAGTGTATATGATGAATATTCTATAGTTATATATGGAGATGTTAATGGTGACGGAGTTATAGATTTATATGATTTCGTGGCTATTAAGAGAGCAGTTCTTGGAATTGGACAGCCACAGGGCAGTTATAAAGAGGCTGCGGATATTAACAGGGACGGAGTTATAGATTTGTATGATTTCGTTGCTATTAAAAGACACATATTAAATATAGGATATATCCAGCAGTAGTGACTGCAAGAAGAGAGGACATATATGAATAAGGTTAAAAAGATAATTTCAGCACTGCTTATTATATGTATGTGTGCTGTAATGGCTTTTGTGAATAAGACAGATATATTAGCGGCAGGAACAGCAAGAGTATCAATTGGTTCAGCAAGTGGTACGGTAGGCGATACAGTATCCATAGATGTGTCAATCAGTGCATCGAGCGGAATAGGTGGAGCTACAATATATGTATCCTATGACCCATCAATATTAGCATTAAGCGGAAGCTCAAGTAATTCGGGAACTGCGATGGTCAGCTTTATGGACGAAAGTACAGCAAGCAGCCAGTCAAAGACAATAACATTTAAGATTATCGGAGCTGGTACTTCAAGCCTTAATGTTATAGGTGATTCCAAGGTTATTGATATAGATATGCAGGCGTGCAGTATATCCAAATCGTCAGGTTCAGTTACAGCTTCTGCACCAGCTTCATATTCATCAGATAATACATTAAGTTCATTACAGATAAGTCCTGGTGTGTTATCTCCAGCATTTTCACCAGATGTAACTACTTATACAACATCTGTTGGTGCTGACTGTGCAAGCCTTACAGTAAGTGCAGTTCCTAATGATTCAAAGGCAACTGTAAGCGTATCTGGTAAGAGAATGGATCCAGGATTTAACACAACAACAATTACTGTAACAGCAGAAAATGGCAGTAAAAGAACTTATACAATAAAGACAACCAAGGAAACTAATTCAGCTTCTAATGAAAATAATCAGGCAACAGGTTCGGACTCATCTAATGGATCAACAGACAATAATATTCCTGATGTGCAGGATCCTAACAGTGAAGCAATACAAGAGCCGAATATTACAGTAGATAATGCTGAATATAAGATTGTATCTGCTAATGATGAACACCCACTTCCAGATGGCTATACTCCAACAGAGTATGATTATAATGGAACAAAGGTATCAGCAGGTGTTGGAATTGATACAGGAGTAACAATTGTCTATCTTGAAAGTACAGATGGCAAAGGTGAGAGCGGTTATTATGTATACGATTCGGTGAGAAAGACATTTTCACAATTCGTAGAAGTAAGCCAGCCACAATTTACATACTGCATACTTGCCATAGATGAAGCGTCTATGGAACTTCCAGAAGGCTATGATGTTGGAAGAACAGTAATCAATGGCAAAGAAGTCGATGCTCTTCTTGATAGAACAGGCAACTACGCATTATTCTACGGCGTAAGCTCGACAGGAGAAACAGGCTGGTTCAGATACAATGTCAATGATGGTACAATACAAGGCTACGCCGGTTACAATATGGCAGATGAACAGGTAATTAACACCAACACAAAGACAGCTGACAGTGATAAGGCATTTAATACAGTCAGCAGTTATATATTCGTTATATTAGCAGTCCTTGCTGTTGTAATAATAGCATTAATAGTTGTAGTTATAGCCTTAAGCATTAAGCTTTCAAAGAGCAAAAAAGCCTTCGTAGGAGCAATGGACGGCTACGAAGACGAAGATATAGACGAGGAAGACTTAGACGATATGGAACTTGAAGATGATGAAGAAGATATCTTATATGATGACTTAGAAGAAGATATAGATGAAGAAGTATCTGATGATGCCGTTCCATATCAGTCATCAACCACAAAAGATCTCCCCGAAGAATACAATGAGTCTGAGGAACTGGAACTAGAAGAAATAGACGATAAATAATAAATATCTATCGTCCACCATAAACAGCCAGCAAATAGTTAAATCATAATCAGATAATAAATAGGTGACAATCACCACAACAGTCTGACAATAGAGCCTCAATCCCCAGTCCCCGCCTTACTGGCTTGTCCAGTAACAGGGGACATCCTCTTTTCGTAAATCTATTGTCCGGCTGTTTTTTTTACGCAAAAATCCCCTTTTTATATCTCCATTCCTAATTCCTATTTCTTTCCGCTAAAATATATTTAAAAGTTATTCAAATATAACATATTGACAAATATATTTCACTATGCTATAATATCTACTTAATAAATAAAATAAAATATACCAAGGGTTGAAAGAAAGCCAGCGATGCTAAAGCTAATAGAAGCATAAGAAGACGCTGGGGAGCCGCCGGTCCTTAGCTGGCAGTTCCAACTGGCAGCTTAGTACTGCTGCGGGCGACACGCAGTGCAAACGTGTCTTTGTTGCTTCTATTCGCTTTAACAACGCGTCCGGTGTCCGTCTATCTTCCACCCCCATCAATTTAAAGAAGGAGATGTACAAGAATGATATCTAAATTACACCAACTAAATTTACACGACAAAATAAAATACATTTACGCGACTGTAATTAAATTTATGATTTTATCAGGAATCGTAAGCATAATTGGTTTATCTCTTCTGGATATAAGATTTAATTCTTATGTAAAAGGGGCTCAGAAAGCAAATAATGCTGCTAAAGAAAGTATTATAGATATTAGTTCTGCTGCCCGCAATATAAGAGAGATGGCATTAAATGACGACAGTTCAACTTATGAGAATTATAAGAATAATGTTAAGACAGTTCTTACAGACTCCCAGACACAGCTTGATATTATAAAGAATACCAATATAATAGATGATGATTTGTATAACCAGTATGTTAAAGCACTTAATGAATGGGGCAGTATCGGTTACGATATAATTAACCAGATTGAAAAGGGTGACCTTGCAAGTGCCAAGAATAAAATCCACACAGTATGTACACCTGCACTTAACAATCTTATGAGTATTGCGGATAAAATGGAGGATGAAACCAACAAAGAGGCGAATCAGGCAATATTGTCAAGCAATGTTGTGGCTGTCATAGGCGGTGTGGCTATTGTGTTATTTATTGTAATAGCGAGCCTTATATCAAAGAAAATAGGTGCTAAGATTACAGAGATGATAATAGAACCATTAAGGGAAATAGATAATGTAGCTAAAGACCTTGCTAGTGGCAACCTGCACAGTGAGCTTACATACCATTCGGATGATGAATTAGGAGCATTAGCCCACAGCCTGCGTAAGTCAATAAGAACATTAAGTTCATATGTTGATGATATTAAAAGGTCTATGCAGGAATTCTCACATGGTAACTTTGATGTTAAGCCAGAGGTTGAGTGGAAGGGCGATTTTGAGGAAATATTAGATGCATTTATGAGCTTTGAAGCAAGTATGGCAGATCTTGTAAAGCACCTTCAAAGAGTAGCTGACCAGGTGGCAGAAGGTTCAGAACAGATAGCCTCAAGTTCAACAGAGCTTGCAGAAGGAGCGACTAATCAGGCGGCTTCAGTTGAGGAGCTTACAGCTTCCCTTGCAAGTGTGTCAGAAAGTGTTGCACAGAATTCACAGAACGCTAGAGCAATAAGTGGCAAGGTAAATGAACTAGGAACACAGCTTGATGAAAGTAACGGCAAAATGGGTGAGATGGTCACATCAATGAGTGAAATAGAAAAAGCTTCCAAAGAAATCAGCAAGATAATAGAAACTATCAACCAGATAGCTTCACAGACTAATCTTCTGGCACTCAATGCTTCTATAGAGGCAGCAAGGGCTGGAGATGCCGGAAAAGGCTTTGCAGTAGTTGCAGATCAGGTATCAGCACTTGCGGCACAGAGTGCAGAAGCTGCTAAGGAGTCAGCTTCATTAATAGATACATCTGTTGCGGCAGTTGAGAAAGGTATGGTTATTGCCAATGACACAGCTTCCCAGCTTGGTGTGGTTGTGGATAATTCAAGGCATATAGTTGATGAAGTTAATAACATTGCAGATGTTCTCAATACTCAGACAGAGACAATTAAGCAGGTTGATGACGGCATTGAAGATATCAATGATGTAGTACAGACTAATTCTGCCACATCACAGGAGTGTGCCGCTGCAAGTCAGGATATGAGTACACAGGCAGACACATTAAGGGGGCTTATTGCAACACTTAAAATAGCACATTTTAAGAAAAAATAACTCCTGATAATAATTATTAAAATGGCAGACAAAGATATATTTGTGAAATATGTATATGAGTGTTTAATAATATAAAAGTTTGTGATTAATAAGTACAAATAATAAATAATAAATAATAAAAAATAATAAAAGGCAGTAAAGGCACAAGTGGTTATCTAAAATATATTCGTTTTACAGGGCAGACAGGTAATGAGAATATATTAAAAAGCTTTTACTGCTTTTTTCTTGTAAGAATATATGTTCTGCCTTATAATGGAATTCAATGTATAAAGTATGTAAGCATATATAATGAATGCAAAAGAAAATTATTATATAATAAACATATATGTATACAATAGATTGAAATATAAGTTTTAGACAGGTTATGGACAGAACATTGAACAATATATTATATGAAACATCAGAATATGAAGATTACGAGGCTTTTGTCAAGGCTAAAGATAGGATAATTGGCAAGGCACATAATAACAAGGGGATAGGAACATTATCAGAAAAGACACTTCACGCTGTCCTTAAGCTGTATTATGAACCTGATGAGGACAAGCACGAGGTCGCTATGAGCGGTTATTATGCTGATATATACAATGACAAAGGGATAATAGAGATACAGACACGCCAGCTTAATAAGCTGAGGGATAAGCTTGCGGTATTTCTACAAGACTATCACGTTACAGTGGTGTATCCGCTTCCATTTAACAAATGGTTAAGCTGGGTTAATCCTGATAATGGGGAGACTCGGGGCAGGAGAAAATCACCAAGACATTTTACGGAATATGATGCATTTTACGAGTTATATAAGATAAAAAGCTATCTTAAAAATCCTAATCTTTCAATCAATCTTGTGCTTATGGATATGGAAGAATATAAACTTCTTAACGGCTGGAGCTATGATAAGAAAAGAGGCTCAACAAGATATGACAGAGTACCGGTCGGAATAAGAAGAATAGTAAGATTTGACAGGATAGAAGATTATATGCAGTTAGTACCGGCAGACTTGAAGGAAGAGTTTACGGTGAAAGATTTTGCCGCGGCGGCTGGCGTTGGCGTGGAGGCGGCAAGATATACGCTTAATATTCTTAATTATCTAGAGATAGTAAAGCGTATGGGCAGAGTAAAGAATGGATATGTATACAAGGTCACAGATGAATATTAATTATAGGTAATTGCGTAATTAGTGAAAAGTAAAGCACAAATAAAAATTGATTTTATTAAGTTTCGCAGATACCTGATATTAATTATTAAGGGAGGCACAGGCATGTATGTAATTAAAGATAATACATTTAATATATCAGTAAGAAATCTGGTTGAATTTATGTGCCTTGGCGGGGATATTGATAACAGGGATACAGGTGTTACTGACGTTAAGGTTATGCAGGAGGGGGCGAGGCTTCACAGGAAAATCCAGCACTCTATGGGTTCTAATTACAGGGCAGAGGTGCTTCTTAGGAATAAAGAGGAGCTGACATCAAAGGGCGGAATTGAATACGAGCTTAGAATAGAGGGCAGGGCAGACGGAATAATAGCTGATATAGAGGAAGATGAGGATGGCAGTAAGCTTCCGATTGGCGGGGTTACAATTGATGAGATTAAGACTATGCAGGCAGATGTAACAAAGCTTAAAGAGCCGGTATATGTGCATAAGGCACAGGCTATGGTGTACGCTTATATATATTTAACAAAGTATAATCTGGAGAGCATTGATGTACAGCTCACATATTGTAACACAGAAACTGAGAAAATAGTAAGATTTAAAGAACGGTATGATAGTGAGTCAATTATAAAATGGTACACAGAACTTGTAGCTGGCTTTAAAAAGTGGATGGATTATGTATTTGATGAAAGGGCAGAAAGGAATGCTTCAATTCAGAAACTGCATTTTCCGTTTGAGTACCGTGAGGGGCAGAAGAAGCTGGTTGCGAGTGTATACCACACGGTAAAAGAACAGAAGGTGTTATACATACAAGCACCGACAGGAGTAGGAAAGACTATATCAACAGTATATCCAGCCGTGCAGTCGTGCAGTAATGGCTTAACTGACAAGATATTCTATCTTACCTCCAAGACAATAACGAGAACGGTAGCCGAGGAAACATATGCGATACTAAGAGATGCAGGACTGCATTTTCGCACAGTGACACTGACGGCGAAGGATAAAATATGTCATCTTGATGAGCACAACTGTAATCCAGAGGTGTGCGAGTATGCAAGGGGGCATTTTGACAGGGTAAATGAAGCTGTTTACGATATAATCACTAATGAAGCGGTAATTAACAGGGATACGATATTGCAGTATTCAGTGAAGCATAAGGTGTGTCCGTATGAAATGTCGCTTGATGTTTCATACTGGTGCGATGGAATAATATGCGATTACAATTATGCTTTTGATCCAGATGCTTCATTAAAGAGATATTTTGGTGATGGCGGCAAAGGCAATTATGTATTTCTTGTAGATGAGGCACATAATCTTGTTGACAGGGCAAGGGAGATGTATAGTGCAACGCTTGTCAAGGAAGATTTTCTTGCCTGCAAAAGAGTAGTTAAGGATATGGACAAAAGGCTGACTTCATACCTTGAAAAATGCAACAAATATCTTCTTGAATTAAAGAGAGCCTGTGATAAAGAATATATAATAATAGATGATTACTGTGGCACATTTTTAGCTAATCTGCAATCGTGTTATTCGTATATGCAGAAGTTCTTGGATAAGAATAAAGGAAAGCCGGTGTGCGATGAGATAATAGAATTCTTCTTTAAGATAAGACATTTTATTAATATGTATGACTGCATAGATGAGAAGTATGTTATATATGCTGAGCATACCGATGATGGTGGCTTTGCACTTCATCTGTACTGTGTTGACCCATCAGGACAGCTATCACAGAGATTAAGTCAGGGAATATCGACAATAATGTTCTCGGCGACACTTCTTCCAGTGAATTATTTTAAGGAAATGCTATCAGGAAATGCAGATGACTATGCTGTGTATGCACATTCGCCGTTTGATACAGATAATAAGAGAGTGCTTATTGGACGTGACGTTACAAGCAGATATACAAGGCGTAATTATAATGAGTATGCTAAGATTGCAGGTTATATCCACACACTTACGCAGTCGAAGCAAGGCAAATATATGATATTCTTTCCTTCTTACAGCTATATGAGAGAGGTGTATGATATATATATACAAAAATATGCCTGCAATGTTATAGATCTGCACGATGTTGAGGATGGAAGCTACATTTATCATATCTCTGAGGGAGAAAATGTATTGATACAGGATAATAATATGACGGAAGCCGATAAAGAGAATTTCTTGTCAGTATTTATGGATAATACAAGTGGAAATGTCACGGGCTTTTGTGTGCTTGGCGGTATATTTTCTGAGGGAATTGACCTAAGGGATAAGTCACTTATAGGGGCGTGTATTGTAGGAACAGGTATACCTATGATATGCAGACAGCGTAATATATTAAGAAATTATTTTGACAGTATAGGTAAGAATGGCTATCAGTATGCGTATGTATTTCCGGGAATGAACAAGGTGCTGCAGGCGGCTGGAAGAGTTATAAGAACTGCAGATGACAAGGGTATAATACTTCTGTTAGATGACCGTTTTATGACACAGGAATACCAGATGCAGTATCCAAGGGAATGGGATAAAGTGTACCCTGTAGATATTAATAATACAGGAAAATGTATTGAGGATTTCTGGAGATTATAAGGCATATGGGGAATTATGAGGAAATTTGTCGATTACGGTGAAATTCGGCAAGTAATATGTTGAGAAATTGTCAGACATATGCTATTATTTTAGTATAAATACGGACTGTGACAATTAATTATATGATTATTTATATTGGAGAGAACTATGGGAGAGAATGAAATCAGGAATTTAGCGGATTCCCATGCGGGAATAGATGAATGGAAGAAAGCTGGATTTAACGAACTTCAGGTGCTTGAGATTACTAAAGGTAATGATAATGGCGTTGACATTTCAATATATGCCAGTCCCGAATATAATTCAAGGCAGATGAAGGTTATACGAATGGCACTTGAGGAAGGGATTGATGTAAGTGCTATGGCAGATCCGGAGTATAATTATATGCAGATGGAGCAGATTAAAGAAGGCATAAAAGAGGGTATTGATTTATCGCTTATATGCAATCCGAAGTACGATTATTCTGTTATGAGAGAGATTCGTCTTGCATTAAAGTACAGATTTGATCTTACAAGATACGCAAGGCTTGGATATTCTGGAGAGGTGTTAAGACAGATAAGGCTGGCTAAGAGAGATGATGTTGATTTAACATTTTTCGTTGATGAGAATTTCGATGCACACCAGCTTAACGAGATTAGAATAGGCTTGTTAAAATGTGTAGATGTATCGAAGTATATGCTTCATGAATATACAGCAGACCAGATGAAACAGTTAAGGTTAGGACTTGAGGCTGGAATAGATATTACCAAGTATAATATGATAGGTTTCTCCTCAGGACAGATGGAACAGATAAGGTTAGGAGAAGAAGAAGGGATAGATGTAAGTCCATATGCAGATCCATTTATCAATGCTGTCCAGATGAAAGAGATGAGAGAACAGATTGAGAATGATGGCAAGGTTCAGGAAGAGCCACAGCTTAATGAACTTCAAAGTCAGGAGATACTGCTTGGACTTCAGAGTGGTGTAGATGTAAGCGTATACGCCGATGCAAGATATACTTGCAGACAGATGGAGCAGATAAGAATAATGCTTGAGAGGGGTCTTGATCCTTCGGAATTATTAGTACATAAAGACCAGTAATTAAGGACATACATATAAGGGGAATTCGATTATAAAGATGACATAAGACAATGTGCTATGGTTGATTGGAGGAGTCAGAATTGAATGATGTACTTAGAGAACAGATACAGTTAAATACCAAAGAAGTAGTTGTCAATGTTGATAATGATCATATGAAAGCAAGTATAGTCCTTAATGGCATAGGCAGTGATGAAGCTTATACATACGAGGAGATTGCAGACAAGCTTTCACAGGCAGGTGTGCGTACAGGAATTAATGAAGCGAGAATACGCGAAGTTATTCTTAATAAGCTGTACGATATTGAAATCGTGGTAGCAGAAGGCAAAAGTGCAGTTAACGGTACTGATGGTTATTACAACTTCTTCTTTGATTCAGAGTATGAAAGAGATAATAAGCCTACATTAAGAGAAGATGGTTCTGTTGATTATTTTAATGTAAAGCTTTTTGAGAAGGTTAATAAAGATGATAAGCTTGCAGAGTATATAGAACCTACCAAGGGTGAATTTGGATATGATATATTTGGAAAGCTTTTAGTTCCAAAGCCAGGAAGACCAGGACCTAAGTTAAGAGGCAAGGGCTTTACAGTGTCAGAGGACGGCAAGTCTTATTATGCCCAGTTAAGCGGCAAAGTAGAATATCGTAACTACGACCTTAATGTAAGTAATGTATATAATGTCAGCGGTGATGTTGATGTTGGAACAGGAAGCATAGATTTTAATGGTGACGTAGAGATTAACGGAAGTGTCAGAGGCAGTGTCAAGATACACGCTATGGGTAATATATACATAGGCGGATATGTTGAAGATGCAGATATATGGTCAGGGCAGGATATTATTATACAGGATGGTGTTAATGCAGGTGAGAACGGAAGAATCGAAGCTATGGGCAATATATCAGCAAGGTTTTTCGAGAATGCACATATTATAAGCCATAGTGATATAAAGTGTGATTATATGCTTAATACAACAGCTTTGGCATATGGCGGAATATATCTTGAGGGCAAGAGAGGTTCTGTAATAGGCGGAGATGTCACAGGCGTAAGGGGCATATGTATTAAAGCTTGTGGAAGTGAGTCTTATTCTAAGACTGTATTAAGAGTTGGTGTAACTAAGGAGATAAGCAGTGAATATGCCAAGGTGCTTATGGTGCTTAAGGATATAGATACGCAGATAGACAGATTTAATCAGGCTTTACAGAAGCTTGATATATTAAAGAAGGCAGGTTCTGATAAGTTTGATGAAACACTTAACAGAAAGCTGTTGCAGTCAAAGATTGTTAAGACAGCAGAGAAAGCCAAATATGAAGAAAAAAGCCGTAATCTTTATACACTTGTAAGGGAGTCAGACAGGGCAGTTGTAAGGATTGATAAGAATATATATCCAGGAAGCCGTGTATTTATGGGCGACAAGACGTATGTTCCTAGTACTGTATTTACACATATTGCCTTAAAGAAGACTTCACAGGGTGTATTGATAAGAAATTATGATTCTATGTAGTGAGAATATATTTACAGAGGTTAGTTTATGATAGAAGAGGTTGTTTCAATAGAACTTCCTGTACATGAGAGAATGGTTATTAAGAAGAACAGGCTCACACCGAAAGATTATGCTGGCGAGCCTGTTCCAAGAATATCTATTGTTACAGGAATACATGGTGATGAGCTTGATGGGCAGTATGTGTGCTACGAAGTCATAAGACGTGTTAATAATAATCTGGAAAGATTAAAAGGAATTATAGATATATATCCAGATGTAAATCCCCTTGGAATAGATACAGGTTCAAGGGGAATTCCTATGTTTGAGCTTGATATGAACAGAGTATTTCCAGGTGATAATAATGGAGCTGTGGCAGAGAGTGTTGCGGCAGGAATTGTCAACGATATAATTGGAAGTGATTTCTGTCTTGATATTCATTCAAGCAATATTTTTGTAAGGGAGATGCCGCAGGTAAGACTGAATGAAGAAAATGCGGAAAGACTGCTTCCATTTGCAAAGATGTTAAATGCGGATTTTGTATGGATATTTTCATCAATAACAGTGCTTGATGCGACACTGGCATACAGCCTTAATCATCTTGGTGTACCTACGCTTGTAGCAGAGATGGGCGTTGGTAACAGAATTAACAGGGAATACAGCCAGCAGCTTATTGATGGAATATTTAACCTTATGAGTAATCTGGGAATATGGGAAATACCAGAGGCTGATAATAAAATAGCTGTCAGAGAGCCTATTATCTCAACAGAGGGAGAGGTTAATTTCCTGACAGCGAAGGAAAGCGGCATATTTGTTCCATCTATTAATTCATGTGGCAATATCCATATGGGAGATGCAATAGGCGACATAATAGAGCCAATAGAGGGAAGGATAATCCAGCATATTGAATCTCCGGTAGATGGTATTGTATTCACATTGAGGGAAAATCCAGTTGTATACAAGGGGGCACTTCTTGCGAGAGTACACGGAGGAAGGGTGTAATGAAAAAAGAAGTTTTATATAGTCTTAAGGGAATATACAGAGAGAATTTTGAGATAGAAGGCTACAGATTTGGACACGGCGAGAAATCAGCCTGTATAGTCGGTGCTATGAGGGGTAATGAGATACAGCAGTTATATATATGCTCACAGCTTATAAAGGTGTTAAAAGACCTTGAAATGAGAGGTGCAATATCGCATAACCACGAGATTTTAGTAATTCCGTCAGCTAACAGATTTTCTATGAATGTTGAAAAGAGGTTCTGGCCTGTAGATAATACAGATATTAACAGAATGTTCCCTGGTGATGAAGCGGGAGATACTACCAAGCAGATAGCTGCTGCAATATTTGAAAGCAGTAAGGGCTACAGCTATGGAATACAGTTTGCAAGCTTTTATATGCCTGGAGATTTCATACCTCATGTACGTATGATGGAAACGGGTTATCAGAGTGCGAGCCTTGCCAATCTTTTTGGACTGCAGTATGTTGTTATAAGAAAGCCAAAGCCTATGGATACGGCAACGCTTAATTATAGCTGGCAGATGAATGGAACAAATGCTTTTTCGATATATACGAACAGCACAGATATGGTTGATGAAAAGTCTGCAAGACAGGCAGTATCGTCAGTGTTAAGATTTCTTACGAGAATGGGAATATTAAAATATAATAATCACAGCGGTTACATAGCAAGTGTCATTAACGAGTATGATTTATCAGCCGTTAAGACATATGATGCAGGTTTTTACAAAAGGCTTAAAGAACCGGGGGATCCGGTTGTCCATAATGAGGTAATAGGTCAGGTTATTGATCCGTGTGAGGGATATGTCAAGAGTGAGATATTATCACCGACAGATGGCATAGTATTCTTTGCACATACAGCCCCTCTTGTTATGGGTAATGAAGTTGTATATAAGATTATAAGACGTATGCATGAATAGTGTATACAATATAGAAATATACACAACATTGTTCTTGTGTCTTGTTTCTTTAGTAATGATATGATAAAATATTCTACATTCTTGTTGAAATAGTAGTGACAGGAGTACAGCTGATTAAGAAAGGAAATAATTAAAATGAGTGGCGTTAAAAGAGTTTTTGTTGAGAAAAAGAAACCTTTTGCTGTTAATGCAAAGGAGTTACACGATGAAATCACAGGTTATCTCGGTATTAAGACAATTACAGATGTAAGGGTGCTTATCAGATATGATATTGAGAATCTTTCTGATGAGACATATAAGAAAGCACTTACAACAGTATTTGCAGAACCACCTGTTGATGATGTGTATGAGAATGAATTTAAGGCTTCAGATGATGATTTTGTATTTTCTGTAGAATATCTTCCGGGACAGTTCGACCAGAGAGCTGATTCGGCAGAGCAGTGTGTTAAGTTCCTTAATGAGAATGAAACTCCTGTAATTAAGACTGCAACTACTTATATTATATCAGGCAAGCTTACAGATGATGATAAGGCTAAGATTAAAAACCATTGTATCAATCCGGTAGATTCAAGAGTAGCTGATGAGAAGCTTCCAGATACACTTGTTACTAAGTTTGATACACCAGCAGATGTTGTTGTATTTGATGGCTTCAAGGATATGAGCGGGGACAAGCTTAAGGAATTATATGATTCACTTGGTCTTGCTATGACATTTAAGGATTTCAAGTTCATTCAGGATTACTTCAAGAATGAAGAGAACAGAGATCCATCTATGACAGAAATCAGAGTTCTTGATACATACTGGTCTGACCACTGCCGCCACACAACATTTGCTACAGAATTAAAGAATGTAGAATTTAAGGACGGATATTACAGAGCTCCTATGGAAGAAACTTACAATAAGTATCTTGCTGACAGAGCTGTTATATATAAAGACAGAAAAGATAAGTTCGTATGTCTTATGGATTTAGCCCTTATGGGTATGAAGAAGTTAAAGGCAGAAGGCAAGCTTGAAGATCAGGAAGAGTCTGATGAGATTAATGCCTGCTCTATAGTTGTTCCTGTTGAGATTGACGGAAAGACAGAGGAGTGGCTTGTAAACTTCAAGAACGAAACTCATAACCACCCAACAGAGATAGAGCCATTTGGTGGTGCTGCTACCTGCCTTGGTGGAGCTATAAGAGATCCACTTTCAGGACGTACATATGTATATCAGGCTATGCGTATCACAGGTGCGGCAGACCCTACAGTTCCGGTAGCAGATACACTTCACGGCAAGCTTCCACAGAGAAAGATTGTTACAGAAGCAGCTCACGGCTACAGCTCATATGGTAACCAGATTGGTCTTGCTACAGGTTATGTTAAAGAAATATACCACCCAGATTATGTTGCTAAGCGTATGGAGATTGGTGCGGTTATAGCGGCAGCTCCAAGAAGCGCAGTTAAGAGAGAGAATTCTGATCCAGGAGATATTATTATCCTTCTTGGTGGACGTACAGGACGTGATGGCTGTGGTGGTGCTACAGGTTCATCTAAGGTTCACACAGAGGAGTCTATAGAGACTTGTGGAGCAGAGGTTCAGAAAGGTAATGCACCTACAGAGCGTAAGATGCAGAGACTTTTCAGACGTCCGGAAGTAACTAAGCTTATTAAGAAATGTAATGACTTTGGTGCAGGCGGTGTATCAGTTGCAATCGGTGAACTTGCAGCAGGTCTTACAGTAGATTTAGATAAAGTTCCTAAGAAGTATGAAGGTCTTGACGGAACAGAACTTGCTATATCAGAGTCACAGGAAAGAATGGCAGTTGTTGTTGACCCAGCAGATGTTAAAGCATTTTTAGAGTATGCCACAGAGGAGAACCTTGAAGCTGTTGAGGTTGCAGTTGTAACAGAAGAACCAAGACTTGTACTTAACTGGAGAGGCAAGGATATCGTTAATATTTCAAGAGCTTTCCTTGATACTAACGGTGCACATCAGGAGACATCAGTACTTGTAGATATCCCAGATGACAAGGCTAATTACCTTGAAGCTAAGCCAGTAGATGATGTTAAGGGCAGATGGCTTAAGACACTTGCAGACCTTAACGAGTGCTCACAGAAGGGACTTGTTGAAAGATTTGATGGTTCAATCGGTGCTGGTTCAGTACTTATGCCATTTGGTGGAAAGTACCAGCTTACAGAGACACAGGCTATGGTTGCCAAGCTTCCAGTGCTTAAGGGCAAGTGCGATACAGTAACTATGATGGCTTATGGATTTGATCCATATCTTTCTAAGTGGAGTCCATATCACGGAGCTATGTATGCAGTAACAGACTCGGTTGCTAAGATTGTTGCGGCTGGTGGCGATTACAGCAAGATTAGATTTACATATCAGGAATATTTCAGAAGAATGACAGAAGATCCTTCAAGATGGAGCCAGCCATTTGCAGCACTTCTTGGTGCATATGAGGCACAGATTGGCTTAGGACTTCCATCAATCGGTGGTAAAGATTCTATGTCAGGAACATTTGAACATATAGATGTACCACCTACATTATGCTCATTCGCTATTGATGTAGCTAAAGAGCAGGATATTATAACACCTGAATTAAAGAAAGCTGGCAATGTACTTGTAAGATTTGACATTGAAAGAGATAAATATGACCTTCCTGTATTCTCACAGATTAAGGAATTATATTCAGCTATTCACGAGGCTATTAAGAGCAAGGCAATTGTGTCTGCATATGTTCTTGATGCTAACGGCTTAGTTCCAGCAATAAGCAAGATGGCATTTGGTAATATGCTTGGTGTTGCTGTTGAGCCATCTGTATCAAAGGAAGAATTATTCGCACCAGCATATGGCTGTATAGTAGCAGAAGTAGACAGCTCTAAGCTTTCAGAGATTAAGGCAGCTTATACTAAGGTTGGTACAGTAACAGAAGAAGCTAAGTTTACATATGAAGATGTTTCAATCAATATTGAGGAAGCATTAAGTGTATGGAAAGATACATTAGAGGGTGTATTCCCAACAAAGGTTTCTAAGGAAACTGATAGGGTTGAGTCACCTGTATATTCAAAGGGCAATGTATATGTATGCAAGAATAAGGTTGCGAAACCAACAGTATTTATACCAGTATTCCCAGGTACTAACTGTGAATATGACAGTGCCAGGGCGTTTGAGAGAGCTGGTGCAGATACTATTGTCAAAGTATTCAAGAACCTTGATGCTGCAAGCATAAGAGAATCTGTTGATGAATTTGAAAAAGCAATTAACCAGTCACAGATTATTATGTTCCCAGGTGGATTTTCAGCAGGTGATGAACCAGATGGTTCTGCTAAGTTCTTTGCAACAGCCTTCCGTAATGCTAAGATGAAGGAAGCAGTTGAGAAGCTCCTTAATGAAAGAGATGGTCTTGCACTTGGTATATGTAATGGTTTCCAGGCTCTTATCAAGCTTGGTTTAGTACCTAATGGCAAGATAACAGGACAGGATTCTAATTCACCTACACTTACATTTAACACAATTAATCGTCACATCTCTAAGATGGTATATACAAAGGTTGTTACTAATAAGAGTCCTTGGCTTGCAGAAGCAAAGCTTGGCGGAGTATACTGTAATCCGGCTTCACATGGTGAAGGAAGATTTGTTGCACCTAAGGAATGGCTTGATAAGCTCTTTGAAAATGGTCAGGTAGCAACACAGTACTGTGACCCAGAAGGCAATGTATCTATGGACGAAGAATGGAATGTCAATGGTTCATATATGGCTATTGAAGGTATCACAAGCCCAGACGGAAGATGTTTAGGTAAAATGGCACATTCTGAAAGACGTGGTGATTCTGTAGCTATTAATATCTATGGAGAACAAGATATTAAGATATTCGAGTCAGGTGTTAAGTACTTTAAGTAAATAGAATAACTATCTGTGCGTAAGAACAGAATATTGTAAATTATAAACTTCTGATGTATATTATACGGGTAAGCCTTAACTAACAAAGGTTTGTATAGTATACATCAGGAGTTTTTTATGTAGAATCAGGATAATAAAAAGTAATAAAAAGCTGTTGACAAAATAACTAAGTTAGACTATTATAATGATAGTTAGTAACAGCTAACGCATATGCCTTTATATTTATTTAACGGGTCCTCGACCCGTTTATTTAAAAGTTATAGGTTAGTAATAACTAACACAAGTTAGAATAAAACTAACAGTGAAATGTATACTATATATCTATTTAGCAGGATGAGGAGGACTAATATGAGTGTAGTTATAATTGGCGGTAATGAATGTATGGTATGTCAATATGAGAAGATATGTAAACAGCATGGCTGTAAAGCCAAGGTATTTGTTAAGGAGAAGAGTGGCTTTGGCAAGAAGATTGGCAACCCTGACCTTATGATACTTTTTACTAACACAGTATCACACAAAATGGTACATAGTGCTGTTACAGAAGCAAAGAGCAAGGACATTCGGATTGTGCGTTCACATTCAAGCAGTGCTTCATCACTTAATGCAGTTCTTCAGGAATATGTAGCAGACGGAAAGGCTTGTTAATTGTAACTGACACAGACAGCAGGCAGAGTAATGCGTAATATAAGGAATGGAGATTATATGCTTAGAAAGCTGGAGAATGAGATTGTAAAAGAATGTGCACCTACATTGGCTGGAATTAAGATGGCTAATCTTTTTAATTATAGATTTGTATCAGAAGATGAATTCGATTCTGAGATTAAGACTGCCAATATGAACCTTAATGAGAAGGGCGTATATATAGAAGTCTTAAGAAAGACAGATATGAGTTCATTGATATATGTATACAGACCAAGTATGTTATTTAAGGCAGTCAATAATGATGATGTATGGAATATATTATCCAGCTATGGATACATAGAACGAAGTATACAGGCATGTATTAATACACTTAAGGAACGTCTTATGACACAGCCCTGTTTTCCACACGAGATAGGTTTATTTCTTGGATATCCTGTAGAAGATGTAAAGGAGTTCATTTTTAATAAAGGACAGAACTGCAAATGTTGTGGTGTATGGAAGGTATATTACAATGAACAGGAAAGTGTCAGAACATTTGCAAGATTCAAGAAATGTTCTGAGGTATATCAGAAGGTCTTTATAGGAGGACGAACATTAAATCAGTTGACCGTGAATATATGATTCACTCAACATAAATATGCACAAGCATTAAATTAAAGTAGTAATGGAGGAATGATAATGAGTAAAGTTGCAGTTGTATATTGGAGCGGAACAGGTAATACAGAGGCTATGGCCAATGCTGTTGTTGATGGAGCAAAGGAAAAAGGAGCAGAGGTAACATTATTCACTGCTTCAGAATTCTCATCAGCAAAGGTTGCAGAATTCGACGGAATAGCTTTCGGATGCCCTGCTATGGGAGCAGAAAATCTTGAAGAGTCAGAATTTGAGCCGATGTTTACAGACTGTGAAGCGGCACTTTCAGGAAAGAAGATAGCACTCTTTGGTTCTTACGGCTGGGGAAGCGGAGAATGGATGGATGACTGGGCAGAAAGAAGCAGGAATGCTGGTGCTGACCTTAGCTGTGACCCGGTAATCTGTAATGAAGCTCCTGATGATGAAGCTGTAAGCAATTGCAAGGATCTTGGTGCTTCTCTTGCATAATCAGAGTGTATGTACAATTAAGAATATGCATAGTTAAAGTATGTGTATAATCAGATATGTGCATAATATAAAGTAATATAAAGTAATATAATGAATATATTAATAAGTGACATATTTATTCTGGACACTTCCCAATATAATATTAATAAGTGAGTAATGACCGCATACATATTAATTTTACTGTATATGTATGCGGTTATTATGTGAAAATTAATAATATGAAAATTTTCTTAAAATGGTAATTGACATCTAATAAGTGTTAGTATATACTAACACAGTAGCAAATGAAAAACATTATCAACATAGATACAGATAGGAGTGATAAGTTATGCCATTATCAATGATAGGTGAGGGAGAGACAGCAACAATCACAAGGATTGGTGGGAAAGAAGAGACGAGAAGATTTCTTGAGAATCTAGGCTTTGTAGTTGGAGCTATAGTGACGGTCATTTCTAAGACTGGCGGTAATGTTATAGTTAATATTAAAGAATCACGAGTAGCTATAGGAAGCGATATGGCTTCAAAGATTATGGTATAAAGACTTGAGTTTCAAGCCTCTATATAGATATTTACAATATTTTAATGAGAAGGAGAGATTAAGATGACTTTAAAGGAAGTTGCTGTTGGTCAGACTGTTAAAGTTGCTAAGCTTAATGGTGAAGGTCCGGTTAAGAGAAGGATTATGGACATGGGAATCACTAAAGGCGTAGAAGTCTATGTCAGAAAAGTTGCACCATTGGGAGATCCAATAGAAGTAACAGTACGAGGATATGAGTTATCACTTCGTAAGGCAGATGCAGCTATGATAGAGGTAAATTAATATTTATTTTTTTGCCAAAAGGTTAGCATTAACTAATTATAGCAAGCATAATCTAAATGAAGAAAGTTACAACTAATTATTAACTCATTAAGAAAAGAGGTAAAAGAATGTCAATTAAGATTGCATTAGCAGGTAACCCTAACTGCGGTAAAACAACATTGTTTAATGCTCTTACAGGTTCTAACCAGTTCGTAGGTAACTGGCCAGGTGTTACTGTAGAGAAGAAGGAAGGTAGATTAAAGGGACATAAAGATGTTGCCATTATGGATTTACCAGGTATTTACTCACTTTCTCCATATACATTAGAGGAAGTTGTAGCAAGAAATTATCTTATTAATGAAAGACCAGATGCTATCATCAATATTGTTGATGGTACAAACATTGAAAGAAACTTATATCTTTCAACACAGATTATGGAACTTGGTATTCCGGTAATTATGGCTGTTAATATGATCGACCTTTTAGCTAAGAATGGTATTGAACTTAACATTGCAAAGCTTTCAGAGAAGCTTGGCTGTGAAGTAGTTGAAATTTCAGCTCTTAAGGGAACTGGTATCAGGGAAGCGGCAGAAAAGGCTGTAAAGCTTGCTGAGTCTAAGAAGATTAATAAGCTTGCACATAAATTCAGTGATGAAGTTGAATCTGTTATCGAAGCAGTTGAAGATAAGATTGGTCTTGATGTAGTAGAAGAACAGAAGAGATTTTTCGCTATCAAGTTATTAGAGAAAGATGACAAAATCGGACAGCTTATGTCTAGTGTACCTGATGTTACAGCAGAGATTGATAAACTTGAGAAAGATTTTGATGATGATACAGAAAGTATTATCACTAATGAAAGATATACATACATTTCATCAATTATCGGAGAGTGTGTAAAGAAGGCTCATTCTAAGGATAAGCTTACAACATCTGATAAGATTGATAAAATCGTAACTAACAGAATATTAGCACTTCCTATATTCGCAGTAGTTATGTTCTTAGTATATTACATTGCAATGGTAACAGTTGGTACAGCAGCTACAGACTGGGCTAATGATGGTTTGTTCGGTGATGGTTTCCACCTTTTCGGTATCGGTACTTCAGCTTATGAAGAAGTAGAAGAAGAATATGGTGACTCAGATGAAATCATTGCAGCATATGTAGAAAGCCTTGGTTCTAAGGGCGAAGCAATAGCAGATGCTATTGATACAGAAGCAGAAGACTATGACTCAGAAGCTGCTGTTAAGGCTCTTACAACTCTTAAGTCTATGGTTAAGTCATCAGATTCAGTTGATTATACTGTAGAAGATGATGAAACACTTGCAACAGAAGATTTCACAGCAGATGCTGATGATATTAAAGAAGCTATTAACCTCGCTATCGAATATGATGGTACAGCTCCAGATCCAGCAGATTATGGCATATGGGTTCCGGGTATCCCAGTTCTTATTGGTGACGGACTCGATGCAATCGGTTGTGCAGATTGGTTAAATGGTCTTATCCTTGATGGTATTGTAGCCGGTGTTGGTGCTGTACTTGGTTTCGTTCCTCAGATGTTAGTATTATTCTTATTACTTGCTATCTTAGAGGCTTGCGGATATATGGCACGTATCGCATTCATTATGGATAGAATCTTTAGAAGATTCGGTCTTTCAGGTAAGTCATTCATACCTATCCTTATTGGTACAGGTTGTGGTGTTCCAGGTATTATGGCTTCCCGTACAATCGAGAACGAAAGAGACCGTCGTATGACAATTATGACAACAACATTTATACCTTGTGGTGCTAAGACACCATTCATCGCTATGATTGCAGGTGCTATCTTCGGTGGTTCACCTTGGGTTGCAACATCAGCTTACTTCATCGGTATGGCAGCAATTATCGTATCAGGTATTATTTTAAAGAAGACAAAGTTATTCAGCGGAGATCCAGCACCATTCGTTATGGAACTTCCTGCATATCATATTCCAACAGTTGGCAACGTACTTAGAAGTATGTGGGAGCGTGGCTGGTCATTCATCAAGAAGGCTGGTACAATTATCCTTCTTTCTACAATCGTTGTATGGTTCACAACATATTTTGGATTTGCTGATGACGGATTCAGAATGTTAGCAGAAGATGAAATTGATATGAGTATTTTAGCTAAGATTGGTAATGCAATCGGCTGGATATTCACTCCACTTGGATGGGGTAACTGGCAGGCAGCCGTTGCTTCAATCACAGGACTTGTAGCTAAGGAAAATATCGTTGGTACTATGGGTATCCTTTACGGTGGTGGAGATGTATCTCCATATGCAGCACTTGCACTTGCATTTACTAAGTTAGCAGGTTTCTCATTCCTTACATTCAACCTTCTCTGTGCTCCTTGTTTCGCAGCAATCGGTGCTATTAAGAGAGAGATGAACAGTGCTAAATGGACTTGGATAGCAATTGGTTACCAGTGTGGATTTGCATATGTAGTATCACTTTGCATCTACAATATCGGAAGCCTTATCGCTGATGGAGTATTTAGTATCTGGACAGTTGTAGCATTTGTATTAGTAGCTGGTTTCCTTTATCTTTTATTCAGACCAACAAAGGAAGCGGAAGAATACAAGAAAGCAGCAGCTAACTAAGATTACTTCCTAATCATAATTATATAAGTGTTCAATCCGTCACTAAGTGGCGGATTGGATATATATTTTATTCATCAGATATAGCGGCAGATGTCAGAGTTGGTGTAAGAATGGAGGATTAATATGGGTACAGTAATCGTATTGGTGGTATTGGTGGTAATTGTAGCCGCTATTGTGTATACAATGGTTAAAGGCAAGAAGAATGGCAAACATTCATGCGGTGGAGATTGTGGTCATTGTGGAGGCTGCCACTAGGATAGGAGGCATTAATGCAGAAATACTATTCATGTGATAAAAATGCTTCTGAAGTAGTTGGCTATGAAAGAAGCGAAATGCAGAAGGACATAATTCTGCAAAGATTAAGAAACAGGGGATGCAGAATAACGAAACAGAGAATGATGCTTTTAGACATTATTCTTAATGAAGAATGTTCGTGCTGCAAAGAAATATATTATAAGGCATCAAAGCTTGATCCTAATATTGGAACAGCTACAGTATACCGTATGATTAATACACTTGAGGAGATTGGTGCTATTAACAGAAGAAATATGTACCGTGTATCGTGTGGAAGTGAATGTAATATGAACAACACATACACAGTTGAGTTTGACGATAATTCAGTAATCAATCTGTCAGCTAAGAAATGGAACCAGATAGTGCAGAAAGGATTAGCTGCCTGTGGTTATATAGACAGTAAGACAGTTAAGAGTATAACAGGAGGGTCATGATTATAATGCCCCTCCTGTTTTTGATAAAGTTTCTCAATTAATAAAAAATATGTGGTAAAACTAAAAAGTATGGTATAAGATAATACCTAAACAAAAAATCAAAGTCAATTACATCAGGCAGATGTTAATTGGGAATGGAGAACATAATGAAAAACGTATTTAAGAAAATTGATGCAGTTAAGACAGGAATATTTGCAGCAGGTGTACTTTTTGGTACAGCAGGAATTAAGGTTTTATCAAGTCAGGATGCTAAGAAAGTATATACTAACTGTACAGCAGCAGTTCTTCGTGCTAAGAAGTGTGTAATGAAGACAGCTACAACAATTCAGGAGAATGCTGGTGATATCTATGCTGAGGCTAAGGCTATCAACGAAGAAAGAGAAGCAGCAGAAGAAGCTGTAGATGATACAGTAGAATTAAATGAAGTATCAGAAGAAACAGAAAGCACAGAGCAGTAAAATGCTATAATAATGTGCTAAGAGGCAGAATATGAAATTTTATATTAAACATAGTATGACTGGACGTTTAAGAGTTCATATGGATATGAAGCATATGAGCTTTAAACAGGCAGATATATTAGAGTATTATATTAAGAATATAGAAACAGTTACTTCTGTCAAAGTATATGAAAAAACTTGCGATGCTGTTATAGAATTTAGCGGTGATAAAGTGCAGATTATTAATGCACTTAAGCATTTTACATATTCGCAGGTGGCTGTTCCTGATGATGTTCTTAACAGTTCAGGAAGAGAGATGAATTCTTATTATCAGGATAAGCTGGTTAATAAGGTATTCTTAAGAGCTGCAAGTAAGCTGTTCCTTCCTATATCTGTAAGAAATGTTGTGACAGCTGTAAAGTCAGTAAAATATATTGGCAGCGGTGTTAAGACATTGCTTAAAGGAAAGATGGAAGTACCTGTGCTTGATGCTACAGCAATCGGTGTTTCTATATTAAGAAATGATTTCAATACCGCAGGTTCTGTTATGTTCCTTCTTGGAATAGGTGAGATTATTGAAGAATGGACACATAAGAAGTCTGTAGGAGATCTGGCAAGGACTATGTCACTTAATGTAAGCAAGGTATGGCTTAAGACAGCCGATACAGAGGTATTAGTCCCTGTTAATGAGATTAAAAATGGTGATGAGATTATAGTTCATGTAAGTAATGTCATTCCATTTGATGGAGTTGTAGTTACCGGTGAAGCTATGGTTAATCAGGCTTCACTGACCGGTGAAGCAGTGCCGGTAAGCAAGAATACAGGAAGCGCTGTATTTGCAGGAACAGTTATTGAGGAAGGTGAACTTACAATAAAGGTTAAGCAGAGCGGCGGTAACAGTAAGTATGACAAGATTGTCAAGATGATTGAGGAATCAGAGAAGCTTAAGTCTGGTCTTGAAAGCAAGGCTGAACATCTTGCGGATTCATTAGTTCCATATACATTAGGTGGAACAGCACTCACATATCTTCTTACAAGAAATGCAACAAAGGCATTATCAATACTTATGGTTGACTTCTCCTGTGCACTTAAGCTTGCTATGCCAATAACAGTATTGTCAGCAATAAGACAGGCTGGACAGAATGATATTACAGTAAAGGGTGGTAAGTTCTTAGAGGCAGTAGCCGCTGCAGATACTATCGTATTTGATAAGACAGGAACACTTACTAAGGCTGCACCAACAGTAAAATATGTATATTCATTTAGTGGTGATAGTGAAGATGAGCTTTTAAGAATGGCTGCCTGTATGGAAGAACATTTTCCACATTCTATGGCCAAGGCAGTTGTTGATGCAGCAGCTAAGAAGAACTTACGCCACGAAGAAATGCATACAAAGGTAGAGTATATAGTTGCACATGGTATATCAACTACTATAAATAATAAGAAGACTATAATAGGAAGCTATCATTTTGTATTTGAAGATGAAGGCTGTACTGTGCCTGAAGGCAGACAGGAAATGTTTGATAATCTTCCAGAAGAATATTCACACCTTTATCTTGCAATTGAGGATAAGCTTGCAGCGGTTATATGTATAGAAGACCCTGTAAGACCAGAGGCTAAGGAGGTAATTAGTTCACTTAAAGAGCTTGGAATATCTAAGGTTGTAATGATGACAGGAGATAGTGAACGTACAGCTAAGGCTATTGCAGGCAAGGTTGGTGTTGATGAATATTATTCAGAGGTACTTCCGGAAGATAAGGCTTCATTTGTTGAAAATGAAAAAGCTGCCGGACGTAAGGTTATAATGATTGGTGATGGTATTAACGATTCTCCAGCATTGTCAGCAGCAGATGTTGGTATTGCAATAAGTGATGGTGCGCAGATTGCAAGAGAGATTGCGGATATTACAGTAAGCGCGGACGATTTAGGACAGATTGTATATCTTAAAGATTTAAGTAACAATCTTATAAGGAAGATTAACCGCAATTACAGAACTATAGTTTCCTTTAATTCAGGACTTATAGCACTTGGTGTATTAGGTGTAATACAGCCGACTACATCAGCATTATTACATAATACATCAACACTCTTTATTAGTATGAATAGTATGAAGAACATACCATTAGCCGAGGAGCAGAAGTAATAATTTCAAATTACATATTATAAAAAATATAAAAAGGAACGCGTTAATTGATATATTTTATCAATTAATGTGTTCCTTTTTTATGTTATTGAGATTATAATACTAATAAGGGTTAGATGCAGCTAACTCAATATTATTAAAATATGAAGGAGAGAAAGCTATATGTTTCTTACTGTAAAAGATTTAAAAAAATCATTTGGCAGTGCTTCTAATAAAGTGGAAGTTCTTAAGGGAATTAATTTTGAAGTCAATAAAGGGGAAATATGCGTTCTGCTTGGACCATCAGGTTCGGGAAAGTCAACACTTCTTAATATAATAGGTGGAATTGATGATGCTGATTCGGGATATGTAAGCATTAATAATGAAAAGACTAAAGATATGAAAGAAAAGGAGCTTACAAGATATAGAAGAAAGCATCTTGGGTATGTATTCCAGATGTATAACCTTATACCTAACCTTAATGTTAAGGAGAATATAGAGGTTGGTGCTTATCTTAGCGATTCACCGCTTGATATTAATGAACTGCTTAATACACTTGGACTTTATGAGCATAGACATAAGCTTCCTAACCAGTTATCAGGCGGACAGCAGCAAAGAACAGCAATAGGAAGGGCTATTGTGAAAAATCCGGACATATTATTATGTGATGAGCCAACAGGAGCGCTTGATTACCATACCTCTAAGGAGATATTAAAGCTTATTGAAGATGTTAATAAGAAATATGGTAACACAGTAATAATGGTAACTCATAACGATGCTATCCAGAATATGGCAGACAGGGTTATCAAATTAAGAGATGGACAGATAAGAGACAATATTGTCAATAATAGTAAGATATCTGCTGCTGATCTTGAATGGTAGATTATGTGCAATATTAATATATTTAGTCAAAAGAAATTAAATAATGGGAGTCAGATATGAAAAATCCTTTAATTAAACGGTTGCCAAGAGAATTTGCTGGTGAAATTGCAAAATATATAGTCATATTTATATTTATGACAGCAGTTATAGGACTTATAAGTGGTTTTCTTATAGCTGATGGCAGTATGCTTGATACATATAATAAGAGCTTTGATAAATATAATATTGAAAATGGTAATTTTGAATTATATCCCAAGGCTGATGATAAGCTTATTGACAGGCTTGAAGAAGAAAATGTAACTATATATGAGAATTTCTATAAAGAAGAGACTGTAAAGGTACATAATAATGAGAAGTTGAGTGAAGACGACCAGAGCGTAATACGTTTCTATATCAACAGGAAAGATATAGATAAGGTTGATGTTATGGAAGGAAGACTTGCAGAAGATATTAATGAGATTGCTATAGACAGAATGTATGCGGTTAATAATAATATTAAAGTAGGAGACACAATTAATGCTGGTGGAAGAATACTGAAGGTGACAGGCTATGTTGCATTATCTGATTATAGCTGCCTTTTTTCCGACAATTCAGATACAATGTTTGACTCTGTAAAATTCGGTGTTGGGGTAGTGTCAGAGAGTTGCTTTGAAGCATATGATGATACACATATTCATTATGTATATTCGTGGAAATACGATAATGAACCAGCAGATGATATAGAAGAAAAAGAGATGGCAGATGATTTTATGAAAGTAATATCCAATAATGCCATACTTACTAATTATATTCCGGGATATCTTAATCAGGCAATACACTTTACTGGTGATGATATTGGAAGTGACAGAGCTATGATGATAGTGCTTTTATATGTTGTTATAGTTATTATGGCATTTGTATTTGCTGTGACAACTAATAATACAATATTCAAAGAAGCTAATGTTATTGGTACTTTAAGAGCTTCAGGGTATACCAGAGGTGAACTGCTGGCACATTATATTCTGCTTCCAATAATTGTTACAATAATTGGTGCGTTAGTCGGTAATATATTAGGCTATACAGTATTTAAGAATATATTTGTAAATGCATATTATGAGAGCTATTCGCTTACAACATATACAACACTCTGGAATGCTGAAGCTTTCTTACTGACAACAATTGTCCCATTTGTGATAATGGTTGTTATAAATGTATTGATTATAGGATACAGATTAAGATTGTCACCGCTTAAATTCCTAAGAAAGGATTTAGCTGTAAGAAAGAAAAAGAAAGCTCTGCGCCTGCCGGGATTTAAGTTCTTTAACAGATTCAGGTTAAGAATAATAATACAGAATATGCCTAATTACATTACACTATTTATTGGAATATTATTTGCTAATATACTGCTTATTTTTGGTCTTATGATGAGTCCGCTGCTTGCACATTACCAGAATGAAATACAGGATAAGCTTATAGCACAGCATCAATATGTGTTAAAAGTTCCTGTCGAGGTGGATAACGATGAGGCTGAGAAGTATTGTGCAAAGACACTTTCGACTATTGACGGACGTTTAAAGAGCGAAGATGTGTTAATATATGGAGCAGCCAATAACAGCAGATATATTGATATTAATAGTAATGAACTTAAACCGGGTGAAGTATATGTATCTAATGGTTATGCTGAAAAGTTCAGAATTAACAATGGCGATAAGATAACGCTTAAAGAAAAATACGAGGATAAGGAGTATACCTTTACAGTTAAAGGTATGTATGATTATCCTTCTTCATTTGCAATATTTATGAGTGATGACTATTTTAAAGATATATTTGATAAAGCAGAGGATTATTATTCAGGTTATCTTTCATCAGAAAAGCTTGATATTGATGAGAAATATGTAGCAACAGAAATTACATTAGATGACCTGACTAAAGTATCCAGACAGCTTGACCGTTCTATGGGAACATCATTTGAACTTGTAAAAATATTTGCTGTTGTATTATTTGCAGTATTAATGTTCTTATTAACCAAGCTTATTGTTGAGAAGAATTCAACATCAATCTCCATGGTTAAGATATTAGGTTATTCCAACAGGGAGATAAGCAGGCTGTATGTCACATCTACAACGATAGTTGTTGTTATATCTGTCATTATTAATATTATGCTGTCGGTTGTTATTATGAACTGGCTGTTCAGGGTATTTATGGAGCAGATGTCAGGCTGGATTTCCTGCTATTATGCGCCATATGTATTTGTACTTATGTTTGTACTGAATGTTGGTGTATATGCCCTGATTTCAGTATTTATGATGTATAAGATAAAGAAGATACCTATGGACGAGGCATTAAAGAATGTAGAGTAAC
>ERZ791794.201-NODE-201-length-52397-cov-4.251442_pt1 | contig 52397 bp, 49 predicted proteins | sample MGYA00510312_ERZ791794 | MGnify/ENA primary metagenome ERZ791794 (study PRJEB30046, sample SAMN00791977) | human gut metagenome | study: EMG produced TPA metagenomics assembly of the A metagenome-wide association study of gut microbiota in type 2... | reverse complement strand
AATCTCCTGCTTATTCTTCTATTGTTTTTGGAAATAAGCATAGATTCTAGAAATGTGATATCATTCAAACTTCATTTCTGTTGATTTTGATATACGGATATAATGGTAACGAAATGTTCATTAATGAATTTTAGATTTTGATTCAAACAGTTCTGTCATATGCTTAATTTGATTTGTGAAATCATCATAGCAGAAATCAAGATGTGCGGCAATATATTTTGGTAAAAATTAATAATTTTCTGTGGTTATCTCCAATAAATCATGTTATATTCCGTCATTATGTACAAAAGATGACCGAGCAATCTCCCCACTATCGCGGTATCTCCAAGTAAAAACCCAGACTCTGAAAACGCCTGAACAATCTGAATTGTATGAGTAAAGTCTCACTTTCCGATTGTCCAGGCTTTTCTTTAGTTAAACCCGAAAAACTTTTGGCAGATCTTATATCCTTCCACGGAAATCATGCGGCCGCCTTTACCTGGAAGATTCATGCACTGGCCTAAGAGTCCGAAGCGGAGTCTTTTATATAGCACCCAGTCCTTCTTCTTTAGGTACTCCCAAAGCTCCTGCTTCTTCTGCAGGTTTTCTTCTGTACCGGAACGGATTAAGAGAATCGAGGAAATCGTTGTAATGATATCCAGATAGCTTAACATGTAACGGTATCTCTTCTTATTGGAATTCACCAGAGAGCGGTTCTCAACCATATAATCGATCATCAGCTTATTTACACGGAGCTGCTGGTCAATACGGCTGATCATCACACTTTCATGTACGGACTGGTCTTCTCTTCCAATATAATAACGGTAGAAATTCACATCCATATAATACATATTCCGTACAAAGGGAAGCGGCTCGAATACATAAATGTTATCCACATAGAACGTATGCTCCGGAAGCTGAATTCCACATTCCCGTAACAGCTTCGTACGGAAAATGACGGAATGCATGAGGATATACTGTCCCTTGTGGAAATGATGCACATCATCCCAGGTAAACATCTGGTCCACCGGGAGTGCGTGGCGATAACGCATCACCTTCCTGCGCTTCTCACCAGCCTTTTCATAAACAAAGTTGCTGATCAGCATATCCAGTGTGGTCTCACCGCCGGTAAGCTCATGGAGCTTTGCAAGAATCTGCCGGTATACCTCTTCCTTAACCCAGTCATCGCTGTCAACCACCTTAAAATACAAGCCTGTGGCATTTGCAATTCCTGTATTCACGGCCGAACCATGTCCCCCGTTTTCCTTATGGATTGCCTTCACGATCGTCGGATACTTTTCGGCATAGCCATCAGCAATCTCTGCGGTACGGTCCTTCGAACCGTCATCAATAATCAGAATTTCAACCTCTTCTCCACCAGCAAGAAGTGACTCAATACACTTTTCCATATATGCTTCGGAATTATAACATGGTACTGCAAACGATAATAATTTCATGTGCCATCCTCCAGATAATTTTGCACTGCTGCCATTCATTTCCAAGCCTTCAGCAGCAGATACTTCAGGCCGTACTCAATTAACCCTCTTCCAGAAATGCCTTCAGATATGCCTTGTAGGCTGTTGGAATCGGATATCTTTCCCGTGCCTCCTGCTGCTCTACGAACACCAGGGAATCCTCCGGATTTCCGGTTGTTTCTGCCAATTCATCCACCTTCACTGCATAGCCGATCATATGCCATTCCTTATGGGAAAAGATATGCCTGCTTTGACTAAGCGGCTCAATCCGCAGCACGGATAAGCCCCTTTCTTTTAAAAATAATAATACTTCATCCTGTGAAAGATGTCCAGTAATGCTTGGGAACTCATACATTCCTGCAAGGAGTCCCTTTTCCGGCCGCTTTGTCAGTGCTGCTTTCCTATCGTCCTTGATAATCAGAACCGTTTTATCCTCGATCACCCGGGCCTTCTTCGGAGGCTTACAGGGAAAATCCGTCTCACGCCCTTCCCGATGTGCCACGCACAGCTCCTTCCATGGACATTCCCCACACTTTGGTGCTCCATTCGGCGTACAGACCATGGCTCCAAGCTCCATCAGAGCCTGGTTAAAATCTCCCGGCCGGTCATCGGGCATGATCGCAAGAAGCTCCTCTTCGATTCTGTTCCGCACAGACTGCTGCATGATATTCCCTGCATCCGCACGCAGACGCGACAGAACCCGCAGTACATTTCCATCTACTGCAGGTCTTTTGATCCCGAATGCAATGGAGCTGATGGCTCCCGCCGTATAGCTGCCGATTCCCGGCAGGGAAAGGATATCTTCATAGGAAGGAGCCATTTCACCGTCATACCGGTCAACCAGTATTTCCGCTGCTTTTTTCATATTACGGACACGGTTATAATATCCAAGTCCCTCCCACAGCTTCAGGAGCTTTTCCTCCTCTGCCTGTGAAAGGCTCCGGATATCCGGCAGTGCCTTCATAAAACGGTCGTAATAGGGCTTCACGGCTTCTACCCTTGTCTGCTGCAGCATAATCTCAGACACCCATACATGATAAGGTGTCGGTTCTTCCCGCCATGGCAGTATCCTTCGTCCACGGTCATAAAATGCAAGAAGCGGTTCCACACACTGCTTCAAAATTTCGTTGTCACTCATTGATTGCTATCCTGTCTGATTTATTCAAAACTACCATAACTGTTCCGTACCCTCACAGCTACAAACGATCCTCTTACTTCCATATTCAACCCATTTCTATCCAAGGGGCCTTATCCCATGGGTTCTTATCCTATGGATCCTTATTCTGCGCGGCTTTCTTTTTATAGGGCACTCTGGCAGACGGCACCACCTGGGATGCCAGCTTCGTATGTACTGCCTGATCATCAAAGAAAATCTGTGCTCCAAATGCCTTCAGCACATCACTCTTTGAAATTCCTCCCAGGAAAAAGGCTTCATCAATCCGCACGTTCCATGCGCGCAATGTACGGATCACCCGTTCATGCGCCGGTGCACTTCTAGCAGTAACAAGTGCCGTCCGGATCGGTGCCTGATCCTGCGGAAAGTCCTTCTGGATATCCGAGATGGTTTTTAAAAACTTGGCAAACGGTCCCTGATTCATCGGCTGGTTCGCCCTAAGTCTTTCATTCTCTTCAAAGGCTTCCAATCCCTGTTCCTTATAAAGCTGCTCCGATTCATCCGAAAACAGGACAGCGTCCCCATCAAATGCGATCCGGATCTGTGAAAGCGGTTCCGGATTTTCTCCCACCGTCTGAATCCGGTCACAGCAGATAATCCCGGCAGCAATTCCGCTGTCAATCGCTGCCTGTACATCCGCTTCATCCGCAGACAGATAAAGATCGGTGTGAAAGGCATTTAAGTACGGCGCTAACGATGCTCCGCTTGCCAGTACTGCTCTCGAAATCTGCAGCCCGTAATGTGCAATGGAATTAAATACCCGCAGTGAGGTGTCCGGGCTGTTATGGGACATGATGATGACCTCCACTCTGCCCTCCTGCCCCGGAATTTTATTAATATTAAGAAGTGCTTCAATCAGCCGGAAGCCATTGCCCGGCATCAGGTAATCCTTCTCATGCTCTACCTGATATCGGCAGTAAGCCTCCACCCCCTGCGTTTCAAACAATTCATTCTCCACGGACAAATCAAACAATGCCCGCGAAGACACTCCGATTACCAGCCGATGCTCCAAATCATATGCCATCGCGTACTCCTTCCTGATTTCACCACTGTTTCTGTTTCAGGCTTTTCAATTCCCTCATCGGAATTGAAATCCAGTCACTATTAAGCAGATCAGCTTTCATATGGTACAGGTACACTCTGACTCTTGGGCTTCCTTCCGCATCCGGCGGTCTTTTACCTGAGCCGGTTACATTCATACCGTTCCAGAGTCAGAAGACAATTCTTCAACTCTTCATAACGGTCTTCAAGGTCTCCGTCCTTGATCTCCAGATCGACGGAAAGTGCCATGGTATTAATCATATCATCCGTAACCCGTGCATGCAGTTCATGGAGAATATTCAGTCTTTCTTCAAAAGTATCTGCCTCCAGAAACTCAAGTACCATAGGATCAATATTTATTTCTTCTGCTTCCTGCTGATTGTTCTCCTGTACCGATTCAAACCGGTATTGCTGCCGGATATCCGGATACTTCGTACGGTCTACCATCTCCGTGAACATCAAAAGGGGACGCGCATACACCTGATGATCTCCATACTGCGCCTCATAAATCACCAGCTCTTCTCCCGTTTCACTGTGCTTTGCGATGGCAATTACCCGATACAGATTTCCTTTAAAATGACGATAAAGCTGTCCTGCCTGTGGTCTCATCTGTCAGATCCTCCATTCAGATATATATATTTAAGTATAACCCTGTTTGGAGTTCTTGTCATTCTTTTGCTTTACTTTTCCATTATCCGAATAAAATTTTACTCCAGCCTTTACTTTTCTTTACAGAAAGATATAGGTAATTACCCCTTCCATTTTCTCTCTCCTGATCTGCAAAAGCTCCTCCTGCAGCTGCTCCTGTTCTTCCTGCTGCAGATTTCCGATCCCACGATGATGAATGGTCATGGTATAGCTTCTGTTTTCTTCTTCATCAATCACCTTCGTCATGGTAACGCCGCTGTTTGAATACCCCTCTTCATTCAGGAAAAACCGCACCTCCTTCACATATTCTGCTTCTATCTCACGGTAGTACTTCTCCCGTTCCCTGCGTTCCACCTTTTCACTGCTGTGTACTGTTCCGGAAATACAGAACGCGGTAATTCCGATTAATGCCAGTGCACTGACGGTTATAATTACTCTCCTTGCTCCTTCTCTCATGATGACTCCTCCATTCTGATTCTGTTGAATCTGTTTCCCAATGTTTTCTCATTTCCATGATCCCAGTCTATCAGAAGATGTGTCCCATAAATGTCACTCAAAAAGCAAAAAGCCAGATGATTTCTCACCTGACCTTCTGCCTGCTTATTTTCAATTTATACCTCTATTACTTTTACTTATTTCATCCACTCCTGCGGGCTCTGCGACAGATTATCCTGCTCCTGTCCCTCCACAAGCGCAGATGCCGGAATATCATCCGGAACCACCCACGTTCTGGCTTCCGGAATCAGAAGAGAACTGTCACAATAGGCACAGACCGTATCATTTTCACCTGCCGGTGCCCCGCAGTTCGGGCATTCTTTATAATATCGTAAGGACGCCTGATGCTCCTTCTTTTTAAACTCATATTCATCCTTCTGCTTCATAGCCTGATAGTACTGGATCATTTCAAGGCAAAAGGCTCGTTCCATCTGGTCAGCTCTTCTGACTGCCCAGCCTTTCCATGAAATCAGCAGTACCGGAAGGAGCCATTGTCCAAAATAAATCAGCTGGTCTGCAGCATAAAATGCCCCATCCGTCATGGAAATATTTTCAAAGAAGGGAATCAGAAGCTCATAAAATAGATTCAGAAAGGTTCCAAACATCGCAAGAATCAGCACAACATCAAACACTCCGCTGCAGCGCATCGGCCATGGAATTTTATCCTCATCAAAATGATTCTTATAATATTCATCATTCGTATTAATGAAATAATCCTTCCCAAACATCCATGTCCCGTGATAGCTCTCGACTCCGGAAGGTGCCATTCTAAGCGGATTCTCCAAATTATTATAGGCGCCCCTGTGTGAATGAAAATTCGGGCTCTTATGGGAATGATAGCCTGTGCTCCTATGATAGCTTCTGTGCGATGAGCTGTGATGTGAACTGTGGTGGCTTCCGTGATGACTGCCGCTGCTGTGGTGACTTCCTCTTGCCATGACTTTCCGTTTTACCGGCACATACCGGGGCTCCCCCTATGTACCATTTCCTCCTGTCTGTAATGCAAATCAGCTGCTTTATCCGTTTATAACTGGCTGAATACTTCTGTGCGCAACGCCGCATCCGTCTTAAATGCCCCACAGGAAACCGTGGTTGTCGTAACCGTTCCGGGCTTCCGGATTCCACGCGCTGTCATACAGCTATGTTCCCCTTCAATGTGTACCAGCACATCTTCCGTTCCAAGTACCAGCTGCATAATCTGTGCAATGTCCGAAGTGATCCGTTCCTGTAACTGCAGCCTTTTACATACCATATCTGCGATCCGCGCAACCTTGCTTAGGCCGATCACCTTTCTCTTCGGAAGATACGCTACTGAAATCTTCATATTATACATCAGCGCCAGATGATGCTCGCAATAGCTGAATGCATCCATATTTTTCACTAAAACCATCTCTCCGGAGGACGGTTCTTCAAAACACCGGGCAAACATCCGGGCAATCTCTTCATTGGTATAACGCATTCCTTCGAATACCTCATCATACATCCGCGCCACGCGCTCCGGTGTATCCACAAGGCCTTCCCGATCCGGGTCATCCCCAAGAGCTGCCAATATATTTCGAACCGATTCTTCAATCGTACGTTTCTGTTCTTCTGATAAATGTCTGTTTTCCACAATATGCCTCCATGATTACCATTTCCCTGGTTACTGCTCACTCCTGAACAGGCTTCACCCATTTCTTCATTTACGAACGGCAAAGATCTATCTTATCTTTTTGTTCCGTTTATGCTACAATGGTTTTTGTTCGGGGACAGAACCCCCATTTTATAATAAGAAGGATTTCCAATTATGCTACAGACATTATACCACGTTTCTGAATATAAAGAAGAGTTACTTTATCCCGCTGTCTGCAAAGCCATGGATGCCTTATCCATCGCTGATGACCTGCGCTCCGGTCTTAAGGTCGTCATCAAGCCAAACCTTGTCATGGCGAAAAGCCCGGACTTCCCGGTGACCACCCATCCTCTTGTGGTAAAGGCTGTCGTACGTTACTTACGGGAGCATGGTGTGACTGACATAACCCTTGCCGAAAGCTCCGGCGGGCTTTACAATGCCGAACATATGAAAAATCTCTACCGTGTCTGTGGCATGTCTTCCCTGGAACCGGATATCCGCATGAACATGGACTTTACTGCCCGGACGGTTCCTACCCGTGATGGATTTAAAAACCACAGCTTTCATCTGATCACCCCGATTGTGGAAGCCGATTATGTCATTAACATCTGTAAACTAAAGACACATTCCATGACCGGCTATTCCGGTGGAATCAAGAATCTTTTCGGTACCATTCCAGGTCTTGAGAAGCCGCAGCTGCATTACCGCTGGCCGGATATCGGGGACTTTTCGAATATGCTGGTAGAGCTGGCACAGACTGTCTCTCCCCAGCTTACCATCATCGATGCGGTAGACGCCATGGAAGGAAACGGTCCTACCGGCGGCACCTCCCATCCGCTTAAAATGATTCTGGCAGCCCGTGATTTTTATACACAGGATTATTTTGCTGCCGGATTAATGAAGCTTGACCCCATGAGCATTGTAATGATCCGTCAGGCGGTAGAACAGGGCCTTGCCCATCCCGGAGAGATCCAACTCGTTGGTGATGCGATCCCTGAGGATCTCACCCCTTTTCAGATACCGGATACCAAAAAGCTTGATTTTTCAACAGCACTCCCGGGCTTTTTGCGTAAGCCTGCGGTATTTGTTATGGGGAGATTATTGAAATCCTATCCACTTCTTAGCAAAAGCAAATGTGTCGGCTGCGGCAAGTGCGCCGAAAGCTGTCCGGCACACATCATCAGAATTAAAGAAGACCGGTCCGGAAGGAAAAGGGCCGTTTTTCAGAAAAAGGGCTGCATCTCCTGCTTCTGTTGTCAGGAGATGTGCCCTATGAAAGCAATTGAAGTCCGCAAGGCCTTGTGATGTGCAGGTGCGGATCTTCTACCCATATCAAACTTAAACCTCCAGTTTTTCCTCTTCTTCGATCTGAACCATTTCCCTGCTTTTTAACAGGAAGTGGTTTTTCTTTGCCCTGAAATAAAAGAACAGGGAAAGCATGGTTCCAAGTGCCCAGCCAACCGGCCATGCACTCCAGATTCCTATACTGCCAAGCTTCGAAGATAAAACTGCCGCAATGCTCACACGCAGAATCAGATCCGTAAACGTTGCAATCATAAATGCTCCCATCATGCTGCTTCCGCGAAGCACTCCATCGGTCACAAGCTTCACCGATACCACAAAGTAGAATGGTGCCAGAATTCTTAAGATCAGAATTCCGGTGTCCATTGCCGGTCCGCTGCTGCTGTCCATAAACAGATAGACCAGCCATCTTCCGGCAATCACATAAAGCAGTACCAGTGGAACACTGAGTGTCCATACCATTTTAATTCCGGCCTTAAAGCCATCATGAATCCTTTCATACTTACCGGCTCCCAGATTCTGCGAGGTATAATTCGAAATTCCGTTGGCCAGTGTGGTAAAGGATGTGATCACAAGGTTATTGAGCTTGATGGCTGCCGCATAGCCTGCTATTACCGATGCACCGAAGCCATTGATGAGGCTCTGGATAATGATGTTTCCGACAGAAACAAAGCTCTGCTGCAGAATACTTGGAATCGCCACCGTGCAGATCTGTAAAAAAACCGGCATGGAAAACCAGACGGCTTTCTTTTCGCTCTGAAGTGCTCCAAGATGCCGGAACACAACCACAATGGCAAGTACGCAGCTGATTCCCTGACAGATAAAGGTTGCCCATGCCACTCCGGCAACGCCCATCGCAAGAAACCTCACAAAAATGTAGTCCATAATAATATTGGCAACCGATGAACACGCCAGAAAAACAAACGGCGTCTTCGAATTACCCAGTGCTGAAAAAATTCCCGTGGCAATATTATAGAAGAAAAGGAACGGCAGTCCTGCAATATAAATCATCAGATATAACCGGGAATCCACCATGATTTCTTCCGGTGTATGAATCATCGTGAGCATCTTGTGGCATCCAAAGAATCCAAGCAGCATCAAAAGTGCACACAAAACGGCACCGCTTAAGAGTGTCGTATGTACTGTTGTCCTGACATTATGGTATTCCTTCGCTCCAAAATATCTGCTCACAATGACCGAACAGCCGATATTACAGCCAAAGGCAAATGCAATAAAAATCAGCGTGATTTCATAGCTGTTTCCAACTGCCGCAAGTGCATTCTCCCCCACGAACTTTCCGGCAATCAGACTGTCTGCGATATTGTATAACTGTTGGAAAATAATACTTCCAAACAAAGGCAGACAAAACCCCCACAGTACCTTCTCCGGTTTTCCTGTGGTTAAATCCTTATTCATCTCTTATCCTTCCCGCTCATGACCTGAGAAGGCTTCACCAGTCCTTTCTCATATATATGACAACCTGACATATCATGAGCTGTAGTATATTCCTGATGCAATGGTTACGCTAATATTTCACCGACTATCCTGTTGACTAAGGAGCCGTCTGCCTTTCCTTTGACCTTCGGCATAAGCTCCTTCATTACTTTACCCTTGTCCTTTGCGGAGGGTTCGGTAATGCCAAGAGCCGTAAGTACGGCCTGTACTTCCGCACGGATCGCATCCTCACTCATCTCTTCGGGTGCAAATTCCTGATAAACAGAAAGACGTGCCGCACATGCTTCCCTGATATCCTCACGGTCAGCGGGAGCCAGATCCATGGTTTCCTTCGTCTGACGGATCTCACGCTTTACCACTTCAAATTCCTCTGCCTCGGTCAGATCTGCCCGCTTATCAATAGCCTTGTTCTTCAATGCAGAAAGCAGCATCGAAAGTGCATCCTTACGTGTCTTGTCCTTGTTTTTCATGGCTTCCATCATCTGGGAGCGTACGGTATCAATCATACTCATATTTTCAATCTCCTTTACTTTGCAATCTTTATGGAACAGTTCCATTGTACGTTTCTGATTTTCATTCGTCAAGATACGTCTGTTGTATCAATCCTCATAATACTTAACAGTTCAGCCATGCCCATTCATAAGCTGCCGGATTGTGGTGATTGACTGAACTGTTACTCACAATATTCCTGATAATCCTCTTCACTTGCAAACAACATATATCCACCATTCACATATCCCATATATCCTGCAGTCACTACATATCCTTTCATAACAATACCTCCTGTTAAACTTTCCTGTAACATATTTTCTACCTTAATTTTCATTTCAGGTTCCTTACAGGTATTAATTTAACAGAAGGTATGTCCCATAAATGTCACTCTGACTTTATTAAAGTTATTGTAAATGCATGCTATTCTTACATAGTCCGACTACTGTGTAAACAATCACATATCATTTCTTTATAATTACTGTATTTCTTCCTGAAAGCGGCGCAGTCTCTCATTAAAAGCTTTCGCCGCGCGCCGGTCATTTAACCACATTATCACATGAACCACTCCATAGATTCCTGCAACAGCACCGGCCAGTAAAATACATATGGCCGGTGTGTAGTTCTCGGAACTGCCTACCAGAATATTAACAGAAAAAACCATGACCTCAATTACAAGGAGTTGCAGAAACATCCGGAATGCCATCTGACCCATGGACAGCTCCTTTTTGGAAATCAATACCACGTTTGAGAGCACCGACAGGATTCCAAACAGGGGTGGGAACAAAAAGGCGTCAAATCCGAACCGTGCCTCCGGCCAAAGCAGCGTTCCTACAATTCCCTGTGCAGTGGTTACACAGGCAGTTACAATAAAAAAGATTAATAATAATGAAGTTGGTGTATTCTGCATTTCTCTTTCCCGCATCGCTTATACCCCCATAATGATTTCTTTGATGAGTGGGGCATACTGTCGTGAAATCACCAGCTTTTCCCCATTTTTCATATGTGCATAGAAACGGCCATTGAGTGCCGGACTGATGCTTCCAAGCTTCATCAGATTCAACACCACAGACTTTGAGCATCTTACAAAATGACATGCCTGAAACTGTTCCTCAATTTCATAAAGCCGCATCCTGACCTCATATTCCTTTTGCTCTGTGTAAGCAAATACATGCTCATCCACCGCTTCAAAGTAATATACCTCCTGGAGCGGAAAACGTTCGACATGGCGCTCCGGCTCCTCATCCATTGTCAGTTCACAGCTCGTTCCCGTAAGTTCTCTTCCGCTTCCTTCGACAAAAGCGCAGATATCATCAATCTGAGATGTCACTTTCACGCACTCAATAATGACCTTTTCCGCCTCCTTCGAGGCTATTTTTCTGATCTCAACCCTCATAAATCGTACTCTTTTCTTTCCCCTGAAACTTCTTATTCCATTTCCATCCCGTCCGGTACTTCAAATGCGGAAGCATCCTTCAGGTAGTAGTTATAATAATTTAATACAAGTTCATTGATATTGGCAAGACATTTCCAGGCATCTGTTTTCCCTGTACCGAGCAGTCTTGCACCCAATGGGGAAGCAACCGCCAGATCACAGAAATTCATATGTCCTGCATCTTCTACCACGATCTCCCTGAAATCCTCTGCATGATCTCCTACATAAAAGTTCACATACTGCTCCTTCGTATCCGATTTTGTAAGTTCATAAACCTGCCTTGAATTTACATCCAGAAGCGGCAGAGGATAAGATGTCTCGTAATAAGTGTGCCTTCCATCTGCATAGCCCTGATACTCACCAAGCATCGTTCCTTCCAAATCAATTACCGCCGAAATATCCTCCCGCTGTCTGCCGACTGCAACAACCGCCGCTCCTCCGAGAGAATGACCGAATAATCCGATCTTTTCCGGATCAATACGGTCAAAGGGGGCTTCGTCCTGTTCTTCTGTGCGGCTCAAAATAGTATCCAACACAAAATTGATGTCTCCGGTACGCACCGCCAGCCACTCCTTCTGTATTTCATAAACCTTAACCTCATGAGCCGGATTGTCTGAACCGTTATCGGTCATCACCCCACTCATAAATTCCGGATCCACGGTCGTGATCTTTCCATTGACATCCTTTACAAATGCAGCCTGATAAGGGTGTGCAATGGCCGCCACCACATAACCGTTCGAGGCAAGATTCATGCAGGTTGATGCATTACTTTCAAGTACACCGCCTGCTCCATGGGAAAATACAATAAGCGGATAGATTCCCTCATCCTCCGGATACCAGATTTCAAGCGTCACTGTCCGGTTTTCTCCCGTATCCGAATAGGTCTCCAAACGGTTCTCATCCGCCCAGGTATAAATCGTACTTGACACCTTATGTTCTCCTGTAACAGGAAGCGGCTTAAACTGCGGTGCCAGAATGGTGGGAAACAACGCAATCAAAAATAACAGCATCGTTCCCGATACGCGTAAGAGCCGGCGTGGAATTGTAAGCGATTTTTCCGGTAATTCTTTTTCATCTGTTTCACCTGTTTCAGCTGATTGTCCATTATGCCACCTCTTCATGCGCCTGTTTTCGGCACGCCACCTGAAAAACAGCAGCACTCCCTGCAAAAGCAGAAGTATGATCAGCATTCCATAACGTGCCTCGCCTTCCAATACCCCACACAACAGTAAGATCTCCAATGTGGCAGCCAGTCCCAGACGCCAGATCATCTTTTCCCTGTCATGCCGTATCTGCATCTTTACATTCCATGCTGCAAAAACAAGCTCTCCCACAAATAAAACAGCCAATAAAATTATGGTTATCATTTCTCTTCTCCTTTAGGCAAATAAGGTTCTTTTCGTCTTCTGGAAGAAACAATACCATATTCCGGACATAAAAATACCACGCAGACGCCAAGTTGCAATCTGCGTGGATAAGTTGCATTTCAGGCTGCCGTACTATAGCGGATAATAATCATTTCAAGCCCGATGTTATCGCTGATTTTTCCTGTTTTAATGGCTTCCTCCGTAGAAACACACTCTTCCAGTGCCTGCCGGATCATACTTTTACTGAAATGGGAAGCCTGCGTCACATATTTTCCGGCAATGAAGCCCGGAAGCCCGATTTTCTCCCCGATTGCTTTATTTCCGTAGCCTTTCTTCACCAGTTCCTTTACCTGCAATAGAAGATTAAACTGTCTCGCAATCAGGAACAGAATCCGCATCGGCGGCTCCTTTAATGCAATCAGTTCATAGTAAAGCTCCAGGGCCTTTTTCTGATTCTTATTGGCAATTGCCTCGACCATATCAAAAATGTGGCTCGTGATTCGTTTGGTACAGATTGCTTCCACATCCTGTTCCGTAATCACATCCTTATCAAGACAATAGCAGAATAACTTCTCGCATTCCTTATGGATATTCTCCATGTCCGTTCCGGTCTTTTCCAGAAGCAGGTTCAGGGTACGCTCCGAAATATTCTTATTTTCCTTCTTGATCATCTGGAGAATCCAACGCTTCAACGTTGTTTCATCCTGCGTGGCAAACTCCACTGCGCAGCCATTCGCCTGCACAGCCTTAAACAGCTTGCTTCGCTTGTCCACCTCGGTCTCCACGAAAAGGAAATTCACACTCTCTGCAGGGCTTTTCAGATACTCTGCCATCTGCTCTCCACCCGACTTAAACAATCCGCTGTTTTCAATCAGAATCAGTCTCCTGTCTGCAAAAAACGGCATCGTCTCTGCCTGATCAATCACTTCGCCCACCGTAAAGTCCTTGCCTTCATAATAACTGAAATTCATGGTGTCATCACCAATCATCGCTTCCTTCAGCTTGTCCTTATACTGTTTGCGTAAGTAAGCCTCCTGCCCGTAAAGCAGATATATTTTTTTGAAATCCCCGGACTTTAAGTCCTGAATCAATCGCTGCATGTCTTCTCCTGTCTGCTGGTCATCCCATATACTTCTACTTTATTTTTAACATGACTGCACATAATTCTGCAATGCCTTTTCAACTACTGCATTTAACGTCTCGCCATTCATTTCTGAAATTCGCACAAGTTCCCTATGAAGCTTAGGCTGTATCCGTACATTGAATACTCCTTTATAAACCTTGCATGGTTCCTTTCCAACCTCTTTGCAAAATTCCAGATAATCATCCACCGCCTGATGAAACTCCTGTTCAATATTTTCCACCTGATCGCTGGAAAAATCTACATAATCATCAATTCCATTGATAACGCCTCGTAATTTCCTGGCATGTGCATCATAACGTATTAATGTGTAGTAACCCTTATACTCCAAAACATTATCTTTCATTACAATTCTTCCATCCTTTTCTCTGTAAAATTTTACCCGTGAACCTGATGTTTTGCCTTTATTAAATTCTTCAACCCCCATCTTTCCCAATAAATATCGCGCTTCCAAATATTGATAATCCGATGGAATGTTTAAAATCCTCTTCTTTGCTTTTTCATATTTACTCATATAGTACCTTTCTATGTAACTATATGATAGTTACATTTTATTTCTTTCTCTTGAAATTGTCAATTGAATCTATCCATAATTAAGATTTTCTATTAATCTGCAATATACCCTCTCACCTGCACACGGCTCTTATCATCAACCGTCACGGTGATTGCCCCATAATCTTTTGTACAAAACCATGGAACATCTGCCTTTTCAAGGCGTTCCAGGGTTTCTTCATGCGGATGCCCGTAACGGTTTCCTTCCCCGCAGGAGATAATGGCAAGCTTGGGATTGGCTGCTTTTAAAAATTCTTCTGAAGTGGAATTCTTCGATCCATGATGTGCAACCTTGAGTATGGTCAATTCTGTCTCCGTATGATTTGCCCCCATTTTATTCTGTGGTCTCTTTTCTTCAATCTGTCCCTCTATTCTTTCATCCTCTATACTCTCTTCCTCTATACTCTCTTCCTCCATACTCTCTTCTTCCCCTGATATTCTTATGACATCCTGCATCTGCGTCACTCCCGGTTCTTTCCAGTCCTGCAGTTCCTGTGTCAGATGCTCTTCTCCTGCTCCCTGCACATCACCGGTAAGAAGCATGGAAAATTCCCGGTAAGTCACAAGCAGTACCATGGAAGTTTCATTGAGATCTTCTGCCCGGTAGCCTTTTGATGGATGTAAGCACTGGAATAGCAATTCACCATCCTGAAGCTGCTGTCCTTCATGCAGGAGCTGAACAGTAATTCCATTCTGCCCTGCCAGTTCAACCAGTTCTTCATACCCTTCACTGCGGCACTCATCTGCAATATCCGTAAGCACCAGATTTTCTACCCGGATTCCTTCAAGCTCTGCCTGCTCCAGTAATTCCGCAATTCCATTGTAATGATCACTGTCCGCATGGCTTACAAATACGGCCTTAATCTGTGATGCCCCCTGATATTTCAGAAAAGGAATCATCCGATACTTTCCGACTTTAGAGACTGAGGAGCTTCCTCCATCTGTCAGATAAGAAGCGCCATTCTCCGTCTGCAGGAAAATACAGTCTCCCTGTCCGACATCCAGGAAAGTAACCTGTAATTCCGGTCGGAAACGCCAGGTAAGTATCACTACACCAAGCAAGAGGAAGCCCCAGCAGATTCCTACAGGAATTCCATATGTTGAAATCCACTTTCCACCATGACATGCTATTCTTCTTATTCTTTTATTCTGCATTTCATACTGTGGTATTTCATATTGTGATACTTCATACCGTGGTATATTATATTGCGCCATTCCGTGTTGTGATCTTTCGTACTGCGACATTTCATATTGCAATACTTCATGACATGGCGGATCCTCTTGCAATATTTCTTTTGCGCAGCCACCTCGTCTGTGAATACAGTCCTTGTGAATATACTCCTTGTGAATACAATCCCTTTGATACAGCACTGCCTTACGCTTCGTCCGCCCCAGAGCTGCAATAATAATCAGTATCGCCACATATACTGCCAGCTGCCATTTTGCAGGACAGCCCGGCGTCCAGTAATGATGAGGCAGCTTCTCTGTAAACAGTCCTAGCCTTTCGTATACCATAAGGATCCCTGTAATCAGCCATGCCGCAGGGATAGCAAGCGGCATGCACAGGAAGGCTGCAAGAATCATCACAATTCCTGCACCCATTAAAATACTCATCATGGGAAGTACAATGAAATTTAAGAACATCGAATAAACCGGAATCTGATAAAAGACTCCCAGATACACTGGAAGCGTCACTGCCATCAGGGCAACTCCTTCAAACAGCTTTTTCCCCTTTCTGACATTGCCAAGAACTGGAAGAATCAGGGATATGCCCAGAACACACAGAAAAGAAAACTGAAAGCCGCTGTGAAAGAGATAAAGCGGCTGTTCCACAAGCACCAGAACTGCCGCAACAGCAAGTGCCGTGATCCGGTCATAGGTTCTTCCGAGAACCTGTGCCAGCATTTGCAGCAGAAACATGGCGATTGCCCGGATTGCTGAAACCGCAAAGCCGGTCATCATTCCATACAGAACAATGATCATGGAAGCCAGTATGGCACTTAATTTTATTTTTAATCCTGCTCTTCGTAAAAGCTGATAGAGCCCCATTCCAATCATGGAAATGTGAAGCCCCGAAATAGCAAGAATATGTGCAATGCCATTCCTCTGATAAAGGCCTTTGATTTCTTCGTCTAAGATTCCTTTTTCTCCAAGCAGCATGGTCTTCATTACCGAGGCTTCCTGTTCCGGTAACAACGCATCCACTTTACTGCCTGCTTTTCTTCGTAACTGATATAAACCTTCTGCTATTTTATAAAACCTGTCTGATTTTACTTGAATTTCTGCCTGATTAAGGCGAAAAGAGATTCGAAGTATCTGATAATAGAACGGGGCATTGAATTGCCCTGGATTCGTTGGTTGTTGAAAATTTTTCAGCGTTCCCTTCAGGATAACCAGGCTTCCGATTTCCGGTTCCGGGACACCCTCCCTTAAATAACACAGGATATTCTCTGTGGCTTTTGTGTCAGCTGGCTTTTCTGCACATTTCCCCTGTACGAGTAACTGCTTTTCTGCTGCTTCCTCCTGTACAAGTAACTGCCTTTCTGCTGCTTTTTCCTGTACAAGTAACTGCCTTTCTGCTGCTTCCTCCTGTACGAGTAACTGCTTTTCTGCTGCTTCCTCCTGTACAAGTAACTGACCTTCCGCAGCTTCTTCCTGTACCACTGACTGACCTTCCACCGGATTGTCTCCAGCAAAAGAAACCTGCTTTAAGTAGACTACCGTTTTATCCTGTCCACCCTGGGTTTTCACTTCTTTCTGATAAACCCTTCCCTGCACAATAACCGTCTGCCCTTCCAGCTCCGGGCAGCTCCACGGTTCCTTTCGTGACAGGGAAGTTACAATACAAATCAAAATCACCACTACCAGACACCCCACACTTAAGGGGCGCTTTCTCATTCATTTCCTCCTCTACTCCACAAGATCCAGATTCCGTTCATACGATGGCTGCAGGCTGGCATGATCCTTGAGATCTACCGCTCCCTCCGTATCAATGGTAATCTGTACACGATTCACACTGGACAATTCTGTCAGCGAATTTACAATTGAATAAATCATCACATCTGAACTGACATTATAGGACTTCGTCCAAAAGGATGTATCAAGGTTTACATAACACGTTCCATCTTTTACCGTCACACTTAAGATCTTCGTAGACGGGTTTAACACCGCATAACCGGTTTCATTCTTCTGCGGTCCTAAAAGGAGCTGTTCCACTACAAGCCGCTCCATGGAAATGTTACTGCTGTATACTACATTTCTTTTTACCGCACAAAGCCTTGTTCCATCTTCATTTGCAAAATAAAGCAGCAGTTTTGCCTTCTCATAGGTATTGATTTCATTGCCATCGTTATCAATAAACATATCGGCATTCATTACCCCGATTACATTTCCGTAGGTATCCGTTAGTGGCTCTTCCTTTACCTGGAAGGAAATATGCGCCACACCATCGATCTGGGACAGAGTCCGCACAATTGCCGCCCTGGTCAGCACCTCGGTTGTCACCGGCTGACGGTAATATTCTTCACTGAAATCAAGCAGAAGCTGCTCCTCGGTGATCGATTCGGAAAGCAGCTGCACATTTCCACTTAACGGTGCACGATACTGCAGCTTATCTGCAGGCGCCGACAGCTGTTCCAAAAGCTCCTGCAGCAGGATTTTCTGGTCGGTGGTTTCCGTCCGGTAATCATGGCTCGTAATGGCAGTCTCTTCATTATTCAGGCTGTAAATGTGATATATTTTTCCCGTTTCCTGCTCCTTCTTTCCACAGGCACACAATAAAATCATGGAAAATAATACTGACCAGAACATCACCTTATGAATCCAGCCAGATTTCTGTTTTCCATATGGGTTACCCCTGTGCTGCTGTGTAGCCTCCAGCGGATATTCATATTTATTCTGTTCAAAGACAATCCTTTTCTTTCCCATACCACTATCCATTTCTATCCTACGACAATCCTTTTTCCCATACCGCTATCCATTTCTATCCTGTTTCAAAATCATCTTCAAAATCATTCTTTTCCTTTTCTTCCCTGCCATACAGACTGTGCCTGTTTTCCCTGTCAGGAACAGGTATTGATTCTGTCACACAACTGTCTTCTGTGATACATCAGATCATGCTGCTTTCTGCCGGACATCATGAACCGTTACAGTTCAGCCATGAACCTGCTTACGCCAGCGATCTTGTCAATGGAATCTTCACTGTAAAGACGCTGCCCTCGCCCTGGATACTCTCTACCTTAATCGAACCGCGTAACAGCTGTACGGCGCCCTTCGTAATTGCAAGTCCAAGTCCCGTTCCACCGATTTCTCTCGAGTGGGACTTGTCTACCCGATAGAAACGTTCATAAATATGCTGGATCGAATCCTCCGGAATTCCAATGCCTGTATCCGCAACCTGTACCGTAAAGAACTGATGGTCTGCGTCCAGAATAACATTCACCTTTCCCTGCTCCCGGTTATACTTAATGGCATTTTCAATCAGATTGGTTAAAATCAACGAAAGCTTCACTTCGTCCACTTCTGCAATAATTTCGCGCTTACTGATGAGTGTCAGTTCAATATCCGTTTTCTTGGCAATTGGTCGAAGCCGCCGTAAAATCAGTTCCGTAAGTGCATTGATATCGACGGATGTGATATTTACGGACGCTGCAGACTTGTCCATCTTCACAAGTGCAAGCAGGTCATTGATGATTTTGTCCTCACGCTCAATTTCCTCTGCAATATCTACCATGAATTCCCGGTACAGCTCCACCGGCACATCCTCCTGCGCAATCAGGGAGTCCGCCAGCACCTTCATGGAGGTAATCGGTGTTTTCAGCTCATGGGAAACATTCGCCACGAAATCCTGTCTCGTCTCATCAAGTGCATTCATCCTTTGCAGCACACTGTTAAATGCATCCACGATATGCTCTGTTTCTATGTAATCCGGCACACTGATCGTTTCATTCGTGTAGCCCTCCTGCACCTCACTGATCGCTCCCGATACCCGGTCAAAGGGCCGGATCAGAATTTTAGCCAGGATAATTGCCAGCGCCAGAATACACAGAGCCATAATAATCTCGATAATCAATGCTTTCCGGCTCAGAATGGAAAGCGTCATGGCAATACTGTCGGTGGAAACACTGGTCAGCATCACGCCACGTACCACTTCCGTTCCCTCCGGCTGTTCTGGCGTTGCGTTCTGTTCCGAAATGGTCTCCATAATCGGAACCGTAATCTCAATAAACCCGTTCACCCGGTCATAATTTGCCGTATTGGAGCCCTTAAAACACTTAATAACCTCCTCGGAGACAATCGTCTTTCCTTCGCTGAGTCCATAGGTATCCTTCACAATTTTCAGACTTCCGTTAATAATCATCACACGCCCGTTATACAGATTGGAAAGCTGCTCGAGCTCTGCATTAATCACTTCCGATGAACTGTCCGGCAGATAATTATAGGTAATCAGATGATCTGCAATAACCTTCAGCTGATTCTGCACATCAGAAATCCGCACCTTAACGGCACGGTCTTCATAGTTGCTCAGAATAACCTGGTAAATAATCGTACACGGGATAATTCCCACAAGAAAAATAATGATAAACAGACGCAGCTTTAAGCTGCGTCCAATCTTTAATCCTGGAAAAGAAATTTTTGATTTTTCTGACATTACTTCCGATTCCTCACGAATAATAGTAGCCGACGCCCCATTTCGTATGTACATAGCGTGGATTGGACGGATTCTCTTCGATCTTTTCACGCAGACGGCGGATATGAACATCCACGGTACGCACATCCCCCGGATAATCGTTTCCCCAGATCAGCTTCAAAAGACTCTCCCTGCTATAAACCTTGTTGGGATTTAAGACCAGAAGCTCTAACACATCAAACTCCCTGGCAGTCAGGTTCATCTCTCTGCCTGCCACAAATGCCCTGCGGTCATCACAGTAAAGCTTCAGATCCCCATCTTCAATCACCTTGGCTGCTTCCTTCTGCTTCGGGGTTGTTCTACGCATAATGGCCTTGATTCTTGCCTTTACCTCAAGAATGTTAAACGGCTTCGTAATATAATCATCCGCACCGTATTCAAGCCCCAGAATCTTGTCCATATCCTCCCCTTTGGCAGTCAGCATCACAATCGGCACACCGGAAAACTCACGTACCTGCTGGCATACCTCAAATCCATCCTTCTTGGGAAGCATCACATCCAGAAGAATGATATCATATTCTTTACTCTGAATCATGGCAAGTGCCTCCTCACCATCATAGGCACAGTCCACTTCCATTCCATCCTGTTCCAGACTGAACCGGATTCCCTTTACAATCAGCTTTTCATCATCCACTATCAAAACTTTCTTCGCCATTTCCCTTTACCTCAACCGTATCTCCCAACGCTCTATACGGTAATATATGCTTTGATTTTCTGAAACAATCCATCCTTGATTCCGGCCACATTCATCACGCTCTCAATCCGGTCAAAGCTGCCGTGCTCTTCCCGATAGGCAATGATGCTCTTTGCCTTGCTGCTGCCAATTCCGGGCAGGGTACATAACTGCTCCTGTGATGCCGTATTCAGATTCACCAGACAAACGTTCTTCTGTCCGTCCGCATTCTGTGAGTCTGACACTGCAGTCCCTGAGATTGTGCCTGTTTCTCCGGACTGTGTCATGACATTCTGCAGCGGGAAATCCATTTCTGCGACTTCTTCACGGGTAGGTACGTAAATCTTCTCCCCATCGGATACAAAATCTGCCTGATTTAAATAATCCGGATCTGCTTTGGCACTTAGTCCGCCTGCACATTCAATCGCCTGATAAATGCGGCTTCCCTGCGGCAGTTCATAAACGCCCGGCCGTTCCACTGCTCCGCAGACATGTACCATTAAGGACACCTTCGCTTCCTTTTCTTCCAGCATCCCTGCACCATGGATACCCACACTTGTATCTGCAGATATACCTGCATCAAAACTCCCTGCATACTCACCTGTCGTCCCGACTTTTCCAGTATCAGATTCTTCCAGTGTATTTCTATCAGAATTTTCCAGCATGAGCTCACCAGACTCCACACTTCTGCCGGCTTCCTGATTCTCTTTAGAATCCCCGGACAAATCAGCCGGATCCTCTTCTATGATCTTCTCCGTATCCTCAAACAGCAATTCCGCTTTTTCCTTACGGCACCCGAACAGCGTACATAGCAGAATCACCGGAATAAGAACCAGAGACCGATATTTTTTCTTCATTGTCATCCTTTCCGATTCCGGAAGGAGCCCTTATAACAATTACTAATTATTTTAATAGAAATTTTCAATATTTACAAGCACTATTCCGCTTTAAAAATGATCATTCCGGCGATGGCAATGATCGCACCGATCACCTTTTTCCACTCAAACGGCTGCTTCTCCACACCAAACCAGCCAAACACTTCAATGATATAAGCAACGATAAGCTGTGAAATAATGATCATCATCACGGCCTTTGCAGGACCTGCAGATTCCATACTCTTAATGACCGTGTACGTGATAAAAGCACCGATTGCCCCACCAAGGAGCATATACTTCGGCTCGATCTGCATCAGCTTTCCGAAGGAGCTGCGGTCGGTAATCAGATATGCGGCAAGACAGACAAGCAGCGCCGTGAACTGTACAAACACATTTGCCATCCAGATACCGGTGCTTTTCGTCACCTGTGTATTAAACACTCCCTGCACGCTCATCAATGCTCCCGAAAGCAGTGCAATAAAAATTCCAATCATATGAATTCCTGCCTTTCTGTCCATCCGGACTTTATCCACAGTATCTCCACATGATTGGAATCTCATTCTTACCTTTTATTCACTTTGATTATCCAGAGCCTGCTGCCGATAATAATCTTCATCCAGGTATTCCACCTCATCCTCTTCGCCATCTCCGGCCGTATCCTCGATGTAGGTCTCTTCGATCTGCTCACCGGTAATCTGGTACTTGATCTGTTCGGAAAGCGTCTTCAGCTCCTCATTCGCATCTGCTCCATTCCAGATCTCTGCAAAAAGTGCCTCCAGCTTCAGCCAGTAATTTCCCGTTTCAAGCATCTTCGGAATCGGAACGGATGTCTCGTATTCCCTGGCAAAAACCTGCAATGCATCATATGGATATTCCATATCCTTCTGCGCCGAAACCTTACCGGAACGGTCATAAAGAATTTCATTGTACTCACAGGTTAAGTATCTTGCAAAATCATTTGCCACTTCCTGATTCGTCGAATAACCATTAATTGCCACACAGTTCGTCACTGAAAGGGAACTGGACGGCTCCTCCTCTTTAAAGGATGGTGTTGTCACAAACCCATATTCATAAGAAAAGGTTCCATCCTGCTTCGCCTGCTCCAGGGCAGCAACGGCATCGGAGGTTGCCACGGTAAATACCACCTTCCCCTGCATGAAGTCATTCAGAGTACTCTCATAACTGATCGCACTTGTATCAATTGAGAAGAAGTTATTCAGATTCTGATATGCGGTCATACTCTGGATTGCATTCAGATTATAAATGTCCACCTGTTCTGTATCCCAGCCGTTCTCACCGCCCATATTGATGGCATTGCCGATGAAAAAGTAATTGTAGAAAATATCGGTAACATCCCACTTAAATACGGATTCCACCTGCTCCGGTGCATCGTACATATCACCAAAGGTCTGGATATCCTCAATTGTCTTCGGAAGATACTCTGCAATCTTTGCCTCAATCTGTTCTTCTGTAAAAGGAGATTCCTCCTCAACAGCTTCTTCTGTTGTCTGCGAATCACTCCTGTCAGAAGCTGTGTCTGAACGTTCAAACTCTGCAGCTTTCTGTGCATCTCCGGCACCAACACTACTCTGTGCCGCATCTGCACTTCCGGTATCCGAACTACTCTGCGTTGTATCTCCACTTGCAGAATCCACGTTCTCCTGCATTTCCTGCGCCGCCGCTTCCTCCTGCTCCTGCAATAGCTGTGCAACCGCCAGATCCCGCAGATACGTCTTGTTATAAAGCAGGGAACTGGTCTCAAAATAAAACGGATATCCCAGGAGCTTATCCTTATAGGTTGCAGCCGCAAGTCCCTTTCCGATAAAGGTTTCTTCCATGTTTACAGTCGGTTCGACCGGGACTGCCAGTCCTGCCAGATAAGCTTTTTCCAATGCATCATTACTGATCACATACAGATCCGGCACATTGGATTCCACCGAATTCCGGTTGATTGTCTCCACATAATCAAGTCCCGATTCCAGCACCGGCACAATCCGGGCGTCATGTGTTTCGTTATAGGCTACTGCCGCACTGCTTAAATAAGTGGTTAGCGCATCGTCAGTATACCAGAGATAAATACTGTCTTTGTTATGATTGGAAAACAGAGATGAGTCCTCGCTCTGCTCCTTTTCCTTTACGGGCATTCCCGATTTTCCAATCGCAAAAATACCTGCTGCGGCCAGGGCAATGAGTAAAATTGCCATGAGTCGTTTCTTCATATATAAACTCCATTTCTACAGACAGCCATCCGGTATCGTTTCCTACCTTCACAGCTGCAATTTTCATTACGATTCACATCATTGACAGAACAATCCACCATAAGACTACTAGGAAAGAACCTCGTCAATGCTCTGCGTAAGAATAGCGATCATCTGATCCACATCCTCCTTTGTAATTACAAGAGGGGGAACAAAGCGGATAATATCAGTTCCTGCATTAATCAGGATCAGTCCCTTTTCCAGTGCTTTATTAATCACAGGTCCAACCGGCACCTTAAAGACAAGTCCCTGCATCATGCCGATACCACGGCGTGTCTCAATGACATCGTACTTATCTGCAAGCTCATTTAACTTCTCTTCCAGATATGCACCTGTTTTTTGCACATTATCTATTATATGGTTCTCCCCGAATAAATCAAGTACCACATTAATGGCTGCTGCAGCAAGCGGATTTCCACCGTAGGTCGTTCCGTGATCGCCGCTTGTCAGGGAATGCTGTGCAACCTTTTCGGTCATCAGGAATGCACCGACCGGCACACCACAGCCAAGCGCCTTGGCCGTGGTCATAATGTCGGGCTTTACTCCGTACTTCTGCCAGGCATACATAGATCCGCATCTTCCCATTCCGCACTGAATCTCATCGAGAATCAGCAGAATATCCTTTTCCTCGCAAAGCGCCTTGATCTTCTTCATGAATTCTTCTTTAGCAGGATAAATACCGCCCTCGCCCTGTACGGTCTCAAACAGAATCGCGCAGGTCTTGTCCGTCACCTGGCTTAACACACTTTCAAAGTCATTCATTTTTGCAAAACGGATGTTGCCGATCATCGGTTCAAAGGCCTCCCGGTATTTCGGGTTGCCGGTAACGGAAAGTGCACCCATCGTTCTTCCATGGAAGGAATGCTCCATGGCGATAATTTCATGATCGGTTGTTCCATCCTTTAAATACGCATATTTTCTGGCTGCCTTAATCGCGCCCTCAATGGATTCCGCACCGCTGTTTGTGAAGAATACACGGTCCATACCGGATACTTCCTTCAATTTTTTTGCCGCTTCAATCGCCGGAACATTGTAATAATAATTCGAGGTATGAATCAGCTTGTCAATCTGTGCCTTCAGCGCATCGTTGTATCTCTGATTATTGTAACCAAGTGCAAATACTGCAATTCCTGCACAGAAATCAAGATATTCCTTTCCATCCATGTCATAAAGATGAACACCGTCACCATGATCCAACACGATCTGAAACCGGTTATAGGTATGAAGCAGAGCCCGTTCTGCTTCGTCAATATATTCCTTCATTGTTCCCATTATTTTCAGCTCCCTGCTTTTAATTTCCTGTTATTCACTCATCTGTATCCCTACAGTTCTTCCGCATCTCTTACTTTTCATCACTGATTGGATCATCATCCGGAACGATGGCTGTTCCGATTCCGCTGTGGGTAAAGATTTCAAGCAGCATACTGTGAGGGATTCTGCCATCAAGGATATGTACCCGGCTTACCCCATTCTTCACTGCAGAAGTACAGTTATTCAACTTCGGAAGCATGCCTCCGCCAATAATACCTTCCTGAATCAGCGCATCCGCTGCGGAAACCCGGATTCTTGAAATAAAGGAATCCTTATCATTGATGTCCTTATATAAGCCCTCGATATCCGTAAGGAATACCAGCTTGTTGGCTCCGACGGCCTTCGCAATGGCGCAGGCTGCATCATCCGCATTGATGTTATAGGTATCAAAATTCTCGTCATATCCGATCGGTGCAACAATCGGCAGGAAATCCTTCTCTAACATATCAAACAGAATCTTCGGATTTACTTCGGTAATATTACCGACAAAGCCAATGTCCTGTCCCTCGGAATAACGCTTCTCCACCTTTAAGAGTCCGCCGTCCTTACCGCTTAAGCCAACGGCATTCACGCCAAGCTCTTCCACCATGTTCACAAGGCTCTTATTCACCTTATTTAAAACCATTTCAGCAATTTCCATGGTCTCTGCATCGGTCACACGAAGTCCGTTCACGAATTTTGCTTCCTTACCGACCTTACCTACCCAGCGGCTGATTTCCTTACCGCCGCCATGTACGATGATCGGCTTAAAGCCAACCAGCTTTAACAGCGTTACATCCTTAATGACATTCTTCTTCAGTTCCTCGTTGCTCATGGCAGAGCCACCGTATTTTACAACGATGATCTTCCGGTTAAACTGCTGAATGTACGGAAGCGCCTCGATCAGAACCTCCGCTTTTTTTAAAACTTCCTGCATATCCTTATCCATGTCATGCACCATCCTTTACTCTCTTCTGCTTCTATATGATAGTAACAGTTCAGCCATGCAGAAATGATTGTGCAAGATGACCGTGGGAGCTTGCTCACTAAGGGCAGCTTATACAATCATTTCTATAGGGCGGACGCCCAACATGAAATAAGCTGCCGAAAAGCACGTATATTTGTTAGCCAATTTATACAATCCGGCAGCTTATGAATGGGCATGGCTGAACTGTTACATATGATAGGTAACCTTCTCCGTCAGCTCCGGTAATCTGCATTGATCTTAACATAATCATAGGTCAGATCGCAGCCCCATGCGGTAGCCTCGGCTTCGCCCATTTTCATATCTGCCAGGATCTGTACTTCCTTCTTTGACAAAATATCACTGGCCTCTTCCTCACTGTAACCGGCATCCCCGCCATCCTTATAAATGAGAATCTTCCGGTCACCTGCTGCATAATACAGCTCCATATGCTCCGGATCAAACTGTGCCCCGGAATAACCAAGTGCACACAGGATTCTTCCCCAGTTGGCATCGTGTCCGTAAACGGCTGCCTTGGTCAGGCTGGAACAGATGACGCTTTTTGCAAGAATTCTTGCATTTTCTTTCGTATCTGCATGATATACATGACATTCTACCAGTGCTGTTGCACCCTCGCCATCTCCTGCAAGACGCTTGGCCTGTGTTTCATTTACATAGTGAAGCGCTGCCCTGAACGCTTCATAATCTGCCGTTCCCTCCTGAATCGTGGGATTGCCTGCCATTCCGTTTGCAAGCACCAGCAGCGTATCATTCGTTGAAGTATCTCCATCGACCGAAATCATGTTGTAGGTATCCACAACATCCTCTCTGAGCAGCTTCTGTAAAACTTCCTTTTCAATCACTGCATCCGTAGCCACATAGCCGAGCATGGTACACATATTCGGATGAATCATGCCGGAGCCCTTACTCATTGCACCGAGTGTTACGGTTACACCGCCGATTTCCACCTGTACGGCCAGCTCCTTATTCACGGTATCCGTTGTCATAATTGCCCTGGAGGCATCGGTTCCGGCTTCTAAGGAATCGTTCTTAGCCTCGGCAAGTCTGCTGATTCCTGCCTTGATCCGGTCGATGGGGAGCTGCGCCCCGATGACACCTGTGGATCCGACGAGTACGGCATTTTCCGGAATGCCAAGCACCCTGGAGGCCTCCTTTGCCGTTTCTTCACAAAGCTTCATTCCCTCTGCGCCGGTTCCTGCATTTGCAATTCCGGTATTCACAATCACTGCCTGTACATAGGGAGATTCCTCCAAAAGCTTCCTGTCCCACTTTACGGGAGCTGCCTTTACCACATTGCTGGTAAAGGTTCCTGCCGCCACACATGGCTTTTCACTGTAAATAATTGCCATATCCTTACGGTTCTGATATTTGATTCCCGCTTCAATACCTGCTGCCTGAAATCCCTTTGCAGCAGTAATTCCACCTGTAATCTGTTTCATTTTATCCTCCTGTTCATCCTCGCAGCTGTTCTGTACCCTTCCGGCTGCTCACTCTTCATTGTAACGGATGATATTCTCTGTATTTAATGTAAAATCATAATAATTCAGGTCTTCCCGCTTCGTCCAGCCGATCTGCTTCCAGAACGCATTGCCAATGTCGTTTACGGTAAACGCAATGAGGGAAACCTTGCTGATGTGCTCCTTTTGCAGCTCCTGCATGCAGAACACCACCATGCTCTTACCAATGCCGTGCATCCGGTACACCTCGTCCACACATACATGATACAGACAGCCTCTCCGTCCGTCATGTCCACACAGAATGCTTCCTACGATTTTTCCATCGGCCACGGCAACCACACTTGTTGTCGGATTTCTTTTTAAAAAGGAAGCAACGCCTTCCTTAGAATCATCAATACTTCTTATGGCAAAGCCCTTAATCGTCATCCACAGATCATGAATGCCCTGATAGTCTTCTATGGTCATGGTCCGTATTTCAAAATTGTTATTCATCATTTTCCTTACTGAGCCGTTCCTGAAGCTTATAAATTCAGTCCCTTCTTCTCGTCCACACCCATCACGATATTCATACACTGGATGGCTGCACCCGAAGCTCCCTTTCCAAGATTATCAAACCGGGAGGATAAAAGAATCCGGTCTTCATTTCCTGTTACGAAAATTTCCAGTCCATCCCAGCCGCTTCTTGCATTTCCCGCAAGGAAGCCGTTCGTTTCATCCTCACTGCCAAGAGGCATCACCTGAATAAAGGGCTCTCCTTCGTAGAATGCGGCCAGCTTTTCCTGTACCTCCTGTAAGGACGGCTTTCCATTTAATAAGTCAGTATAAAGCGGCAGGGTCACAATCATACCGCTATAGTAATCACAGACCATCGGGGAAAACAACGGCGTTCTTTGAAGTCCCGTGATCTTCGTCATTTCCTTTAAATGCTTGTGCTGCTGGGAAAGTGCATACTCTCTCGGCGCATCAAATTCCGGTGCACGGTCTTTTGATTCATAAACAGCAATTGCTTTTCTGCCGGCACCACTGTAGCCGGACATGGCGAAGGTTGCTACCGGATAATCCCTCGGCATAATGCCGCTCTGGATCAGCGGATATACTAAGGAAATAAAACCGGTCGCATAGCAGCCCGGAACCGCAATCCTTTTTCCTTTTGAAATTTTATCCCGGAATTCACCGGACAACTCCGGGAATCCATAGGCCCATCCCTCTTCGGTACGATGTGCCGTTGATGTATCAATAATACGGACATTCTCATTTTCAATCAGGCTTACCGACTCTCTTGCCGCCACATCCGGCAGACAAAGAAACGTAATGTCCGATTCGTTGATAAGACGCTTACGCTCTCCGGCATCCTTTCTTAATTCTGATGCGATCGGAAGAATCTCCACATCATCTCTTCCTGCAAAGCGTTCATGGATCCGTAATCCTGTCGTTCCTTCGCTTCCGTCGATAAAAATTTTCGTCTTCATATCAAAATGATTGTCCTTTCCTTATTACTATTGTGGTTACTGTTGCGATTTTGCATGGCTCTGAATAGTTATCATCATCTTATACCAAGATTGGAAATGCCGCAACTGTTACTATAGAAAAGTATAACTTTCAGCATGTATAACAATACAACTTTTATGCATATTATTCAAGCCTTTTTTGGGTTTTTCTGCAAATTAATTTATATAATCCCATCTTTTATGCAAAAATATGCAAAATAGGTGTTGCATTTTTGCAGGAGATGTTGTATATTAGCAGATGTGAGACAGAACAATTTAAAATTTGTAACTATTCAGAGCCATGCAAAATCTGATAAATATGATCGGAATGCTTGCATTCCAGAGCATATTTGACAGATTTTATATGGCGAAGTAACCACATGAGCAAAACATAAGCTGTGAAACAGCGGTTTTGCGAATGGAGTTCTGAATAGTTACCGTAATCTAAAAAATAACATGGAGGCATCTCAATATGAAAGAAAAAGTAATTCTTGCGTATTCCGGTGGTCTTGATACTACCGCAATTATTCCCTGGTTAAAAGAGAACTTCGATTATGAAGTTGTCTGCGTATGTATCGACTGCGGACAGGAAGAAGAACTCGACGGCCTTGAAGAAAGAGCAAAATACTGCGGAGCTGAGAAGTTATACATTCTCGATGTAACCGATGAATTCTGTGACGATTATATAGTTCCCTGTGTACAGGCCCATGCCGTTTACGAGAACAAATATTTACTTGGAACCTCTATGGCAAGACCGCTGATTGCCAAGAAGTTAGTGGAAATTGCACGTAAGGAAGGCGCTGTTGCCATCTGTCATGGTGCTACCGGTAAGGGAAATGACCAGATCCGTTTCGAACTTGGTATCAAGGCATTTGCTCCGGATCTTAAAATCATCGCAGCATGGAGAAGTGATAAGTGGACTCTCGATTCCCGTGAATCCGAAATCGAATACTGCAAGCAGCACGGCATTGATCTTCCGTTCTCCGCAGATTCCAGCTACAGCCGTGACCGTAACCTATGGCACATCAGTCATGAAGGCTTAGAGCTTGAAGATCCTGCCAATGAGCCGAACTACGATCACCTGTTGGTTCTTGGTATCACTCCTGAGAAGGCTCCGGAAGAAGGCGAATACGTAACCATGACCTTTGAAAAGGGTGTTCCGAAGTCCGTAAATGGCAAGGAAATGAAGGTTTCCGATATTATCCGTGAGCTGAACCGTTTAGGCGGCAAGCATGGTATCGGTATCGTTGATATCGTAGAAAACCGTGTTGTCGGCATGAAGTCCCGTGGTGTATATGAAACTCCCGGTGGAACCATTCTTTATGAAGCACATCAGCAGCTTGAGGAATTAATTCTTGACCGTGATACCTATGCAGTCAAGAAGGATATGGGCAACAAGCTGGCTCAGATCGTATACGAAGGAAAATGGTTTACTCCATTACGTGAAGCCGTACAGGCCTTCATTGAATCCACCCAGAAGTATGTAACCGGCGAAGTAAAGTTCAAGCTTTACAAAGGAAACATCATCAAGGCCGGAACGACTTCTCCGTACTCTCTCTACAATGAGAGTATTGCATCCTTTACAACAGGCGATCTTTATGACCATCACGATGCAGAAGGCTTCATCAACCTCTTTGGTCTTTCTACCAAGGTACGTGCCATGAAAATGCAGGAGCTTGGCGAGCTGAAATAAGTGTTACTGTTCCTGCCGGAACCGCTATTAAGAACCGCCATATGGAAATTGCAGATAGACAGTTTCCGTATGGCGGTTTATTATATATGAGTAAGCCCTGCGCTGTACAGCAGTGTTTTTATAGATGTGCTTCTGAATTGACACTATGAATATCTGTTCAGAACAATAGTCAGAAAGGACACCATTATGATTCATGTAACCACTCTTCTCATCATTTATCTTGCCGCAGTCAACCTCCTCGGCTTTACAATCATGGGAATTGACAAATACCGTGCCCGCAAAAGAGCCTTCCGCATCCCTGAGGCCACCCTGTTTACCATCGCCCTGATCGGAGGGAGCATCGGCTCGATCCTTGGAATGTATACCTTTCACCATAAAACCAGGCACCGCAGCTTCACTTTTGGCATGCCTGCCATCTTGATCTTGCAGGTCATTCTGGTTATACTGATAATATCAGCACCGTTTCATCTGGTAACTCTATAACAGGAGGGAAACTTATGCACATAGCTATTTGTGATGATAATATTGCAGACCGCAAGCAATTGGAACGATTACTCGACCGGGAATCCGACCGGCGCAAGGACACCTCAGGCGTATTCTTCTGTGACTCCTACGGGAACAGCGAGCACTTAAGCCGCAATCCCATGCCCTATGAGCTTTTCTTTCTGGATATGACAAGTGAAGAACCGGACGGCCTTTCGTTTGCCATCGAACTGCGGCGTCTCGGTGTCACCGCTCCCATCGCTCTGTGCTCCTCTTCCATCAATTACAGGGAAGCGTTAAATAAACTCCCCGAACAGGAAAGGCCTGCCGATCTTCTGTTTATCGACAAGCCCATTAAGGTTGCAGATCTTACTGCCATTATTGACGAAGCACTTCACCTTGGTTTAAACCGTGCTTCCACAATTGAACTGCGCAGCGACCGGACTACTGTTTATGCGCACGAAGACGACATTGCCTATGTCACCTCGAAAAATTTCTATCTTACCGTTCACTTAACCGATGGCCGTGACGTCACCATGCTTGATACGGTTTCGAACTTTTACTCCATGATTAAAAGCTATAAGCATCTTGTGCTGGTTTCCGAGCGCACCATCATCAACGCTGCCCATGTAGAAAAAATAAACGGACTGAAGGTCACAATGGACGATGGAAAAAGACTTTCCTGTCCACTGTACTCCCGCCCGTTCTTAAGCTATGCAAGAAAGAATCTTGCGAAACTGTAAGGGTACTTTACCAGCCACCGGCTTACAGAGTCACAATAATACCGCCATCATTAGCATACATGCTGCTGATCCCTGCGGTATCGAGAATATATACCTTTTCAAAAGAGGCCTGGGACAAAAACAGCTTCTTCACATATTCAGCACGATCCCTGCAGTTACAATGGGAAATCATCAGAACACGTTTCGCCGTATCCGGCACTTCATGAAGCATCAGCTCTGCCATTTTGGCAAGGGCTTTTTTCATGCCGACTGCCTGTGCCTGCTTCTCGATTTCTCCCTCGCGTCCTGCCATCACAGGCTTAATGCTTAAGGTAGAAGCAACTAATGCTTTAACCCCTGTAAGGCGTCCATTCTTGCGAAGCGTTTCCAGATTATCCAGTACAAAGTAAGTCTTCATCTCATCCCGGAATGCCAGCAGCTTTTCACAGATTTCCGCAAAGGGGAGGCCTTCTTCACTCCACTTCGCCGCCTTCAGGGCAAGCTGTGTTTCTCCGACACTTGCCGAATGGGAATCACATACGAATATATTCTTTTCACCATGCTTTTCCTCATACAACGTTTTTCCGATCACTGCACTGTTATAGCTGCCGCTTAATTTCGATGAAAGGGTAAAAACAAAGATATTCTCCGCATCGGTATCGTACGCCCGCATATATTTCTCCGGAGAAGGACAGCAGGAACGGGGACAGGTTTTCGAAGAAGCCACCTTCTGAAGGAAGGAGGCCTGATCAAAGGTCTCATCGTCCCACAGGTGTTCACCTGCCACATCAAGTCCTAACGGTATATTTACAAATCGTGGATCTTCCTTATATTCTTCGGGAAATTCACAACAACTATCTGCAATAATTTTATATGACATTTCAGTTCTCCTGTTCTAAATCACTATTTTATGTAGTTTTCATTACTACTTATATTAACATTATACTCTATGCTTGTAAAGTAATACTGGAAAACTTTCTTATTTTATACTACAATAAAAATATATATTACATAAGCAAAGGAAGGAAGCTACTATGAATATTTCAGAAAAAGCACTCATGCTTCATGAACAGTGGAACGGCAAGCTGGAAGTCGTATCCAAAGTCCCTGTTAAATCAAGAGAAGATCTCTCAATTGCATACACGCCCGGCGTTGCCGAGCCCTGTAAGGCGATTGCACAGGATAAGGAAGCTGCTTACAAATATACCATGAAGGCCAACACTGTCGCTGTCGTATCCGATGGAAGCGCAGTCCTTGGTCTTGGCAATATCGGTCCTTACGCCGCCATGCCCGTTATGGAGGGAAAGGCCGTACTGTTCAAGGAATTCGGTGGAGTAAACGCTGTTCCGATCTGCTTGGATACCCAGGACACCGAAGAAATTATCAAGGCTGTGACCTACCTTGCACCTGCTTATGGCGGTATCAATCTGGAAGATATCAGTGCTCCCAGATGCTTTGAAATTGAAGAACGTTTAAAAGAAATTCTCGATATCCCGGTATTTCATGATGACCAGCACGGTACAGCCATCGTCGTTCTCGCCGGAATCATCAATGCCTTAAAGGTTGTCGGCAAGAAAAAAGAGGACTGCCGTGTCGTTGTAAACGGTGCGGGAAGTGCCGGTGTTGCTATCACAAGACTCCTTTTAACCTATGGTTTTCCGCATATTACCATGTGTGACAAGGTCGGTATCGTTTCCAAAAAGACCGAAGGTTTAAACTGGATGCAGCAGAAAATGACCGAGGTTACCAACCTTGAGCAGCAGACCGGTACGCTTGCAGATGCCATGAAGGATGCTGACATCTTCGTTGGTGTATCCGCTCCCGGTATTGTTTCTGCAGAAATGGTCGCTTCCATGAATAAGGATGCCATTCTGTTTGCCATGGCAAATCCGGTTCCGGAAATTATGCCGGATGTTGCAAAGGCTGCCGGTGCCCGCGTAGTTGGTACGGGACGCAGTGACTTCCCGAATCAGGTCAACAATGTCGTTGCCTTCCCAGGTATCTTTAAGGGTGCTCTGGAAGGACGTGCTACAAAGATCACTGAAGAAATGAAGTTGGCTGCTGCCAATGCCATTGCTTCTCTCGTTCCGGATGACGAATTAAGCGATGACAACATTATGCCTGAAGCATTTAATCCGAAGGTTGCCGAAGTCGTTGCAGCCGCAGTAAAGGAACATATTGTAAAATAATGAACAACCAGACTTTCTGGCATGGAAAGCCCTACTATTCCCTGAACGCCTACTGCAAAAACACCTACGGCGAGAAGCTTTCAAAGATTGCCTTAAACGCCGGTTTTACCTGTCCGAACCGTGATGGAACATTAGACCGGCGGGGTTGTATCTTTTGCAGTGGTGCAGGAAGTGGGGATTTTTCCATGTCTCTTACTTCGAATCAGAGCATGGCTCACATCATCCATTCCTATCTGGAGCAGATGACCTGTCAGCATCCCGGCAATCGTTATATTGGATATTTCCAGGCATACACAAACACGTATGCTTCTGTTGACGAGCTTATGCAAAAATATACGGCGGTGCTTGACTTTCCGCAGATTGCAGGCATTTCAATTGCTACAAGACCGGACTGTCTTCCACCGGAGGTTTTACAGCTTTTTCAGGATTTAAAACAGCGCTATCCGGATAAATTCATCTGGGTAGAGCTGGGACTGCAGACCATTCACGAAAAGACAGCCTCTTTTATCCGCAGAGGCTATCTGCTTTCCTGCTTTGAAGATGCGGTTACGGCACTGCACAGGTTACAGATTCCGGTCATTACCCATGTAATCTTAGGATTGCCCGGTGAAACCGCAAGTATGCAGCTGCAGACGATTTCCTATCTGGATACGCAGCCCATATGGGGTATTAAATTACAGTTACTTCATATTTTAAAAGACACTGATCTTGGGCTTTTATATGAAAATGAACCTTACCGTTATCACTCCTACGAAACGCTGGAAGATTATGTTTCCATGGTGATTCTTTGCTTAGAGCATCTTCGTCCGGATATCGTTGTACACCGGCTTACGGGAGATGCACCGAAGGAGCTTTTACTTTCACCAATGTGGAGTCTTGATAAACGGAAGGTATTAAACACACTTCATCACGAGATGAAAATTCACGAAACATATCAGGGGAGGCTATATGCAGGATCCATTGACACTTTATAAATTAATTATTCTTTATATGCTGCAACGGGTGGATTTTCCACTGACGAAGGCGCAGATCAGCGACTTTATTTTAGAAAAGCAGTATACAAGCTTTCTGACGCTCCAGCAGGTGATCAGCGAGCTGATTGATGCGGACATGATAACCGCACATTCGATCCGGAACCGGACGCATTTAAGCATCACGAAGGAAGGACGCCAGACCTTGGATTTCTTCAGTAATGAAATCAGCGATACGATTAAGGAAGAGATTAACACGTATCTCAAAGAAAATGAAATGACGCTCCGCAATGAGGTATCGATTCTCGCGGATTATTATAAGTCAACCTCGGGGGAATTTGAGGCGCATCTGACAGCGAAGGATAAGGAGGTTACGCTGCTGGATATTATTATTTCGGTACCGGTGGAGGAAACTGCAGCTTCGATCTGCGATAACTGGCAGAAAAAGAATCAGGAGATTTATCAGTATCTGATTACGGAACTGTTTTAAAAGTGTAAGTAATTGGATATTGGTTATATATAGGTTATTGAATCGGGCGCAACGGTTTTTGATTTTGTTCATTCCTACGGGGCTAACCCCTCCGCAAAATCACAAAATCAAAAAACATTGCGCCCTTTCTACGCTGTGATATCATCTTAATTCAAATCATACAAATTTCTCTTATAAAAATTTATCGAATGATTTCGCTCCAACTGGAAATGCCTATGATGGATTTAGCGAAGTCTGTGTAGGCGGCATGTTCGGGTGTATCAATGTACTTGAAGACATTGTAAATCTGCTTCTTGGTGCCACCACCGACGTGGTTTAGACCGAAAGCAAGTCCCTGGGCAACCTCTTCGGGGGCATCCGTCTGGCGGTTTAACAGGAAGCCGTCAATATCGCCATAAGCTTCCACTTTATAGTACGCATAGGCAAAGGCTGCTGCCTGGTTGGCCTCTCCGCCCTGAGAGGTGTATCCCTGTTCGGAAAGAAGGATGCTGCGGACCTCACCATCCGGATTCAGGAAGGTATCCTGATTCATGTAATTTACAAGTACTTCAATATTTCCCATAGACATCATGGAGGTGCCGGCATTGTGTTCAATGTACTTGGAGCTCTTCCATGGACAGGTTTCTGTCAGGGGCACGTTATACGGATGCTGGGCAAGTCCCCAGTCAAGGTTTCCCCCGGCCGTAATGTTCTTATTGAACTCATCTAAAATATCCCGTCCATCGTAGTTCGTGTTGTTCCTAATGTTCCGATCCCATTGCTGGTCAATCGGCATATAGACACGTGCGGAACTGCTTACACTCTTAATCGCGTTATAGAAAACACGGAAAGCCTTGGCATATTCCTCGACGTAGGTTGCCACATCGGTATATTCCATATAGTTCCATTCCTTACGGGCATTGATTTCGTTGGCAATGACCCAGTTGGAAATTCTTCCGTGCTTGCTTCCCGAATAACGTTCTGCAAGGAAGGAGCCGATGGCTGCCATGTATTCCACGCCACCCTCTTCTGCACCGTTAAACATATAATATGGTGCGGAACCACCTCCCCGGGCCTTGGGATGAATCAGCTGGGAATATGCGGAGGAATAATTGTTCAGAATAATCGCTGTCGTACAGATTCCCTTGGAGGTCAGCGTACTGAATACCAGATCATATTCTGCAATCACCTGTCCGTTAAAGGTGTAGGTTTTGCCGTTATAATTATAATGAATGGTCGGATAAGCGCTGTTCGTACTCGGTCCCAAAATCCGGGCTACCGGAATGTTATAGGCCGCCTGCTTCACGCCAAGATCATCCAGTTCGTTTCCTCTTAACTTATTCGGATCCACAAGCAGTCCCTTCTTGGATGCCGGTGTCTGGTATACACCGGTGTACTTCGCAATCGCTTCCGGATTCGTGATGTACTGCGGCGTGTTGAGGGTGATATATTCGCCACCCTTTTTCACTGCAACTATGAATTTCTTATAAAGCTTACTTGCAGCCGTATTATAATTCAGCGAAGTCGTAAGCTCCACGGTATCATTCTTATAAATCCGGTCAAGATATTCTGCCCCTTTGGCTAAACCATTGTCATAGGTATTCATCGCAAAGAGATAATAATATTTGTCATCACTCTCCGGAATTCCATTACTTTCCGCAACCACCTTAATCTTTCCGGTTTCCGTGTCAATCCTGCAGCTTACAATATTGGCAAAGTCACTCTTATTTCCATCGGTCAGTACCTTTTCCTCCGGCCGCTTATGATAAGCCTCTTCCACGGACATTCCACCCTGTACCAGACTTTCCAGTACACCGTCACCAAGCTTCGTTGCCTCAGGTGCCGGAGCTGCAGTTGGCTGCATCATGGTTTCCACGGTATCCGGAACGGGTATTTCCTTATTTTGGTTCAGGAGCACAAAAGCAGATCCTGCACCAATCAGAAGCACCACGATCACAATAAATAAAACAACAAAGCCCTTTCCACTCTTTTTTCCTTTTTTCTTATTGACCGGTTTTCTCTTCGCCGGTTCCTTCACCGCAGCTTTCGGTTCTGCTTCTCTGCCTTCCACCACTTTCTTCTTAAATGCTTTCTTCTGCTTATCACTCATCAAACTGTGTTCCTTCTTGTTTTTAATCTTTGTAACTGGTTCAGTACCCTCACAGTTACGATGCAAAATCCATTCCAAATCATCATCTTACGGTCTCAGCAGCAAGTGCTTCGACCTATATGGAAGAGTTCCTAATCTTCTTCATGTGCTCTCTGATCTTTACCTCATAGCCGTTTCCTGATGGGTGATAAAATTCCTTTCCGTTTAACTCATAAGGCAGATACTGCTGCTTCACATAATTATTTTTATACTCATGGGGATACAGATATCCTGTTCCATGTCCCAGCTTTGCTGCGCCCTTATAATGGGCATCCTGCAGATGGGGAGGGATCGGGAGATCCCCGGATCGTTCCACTTCGCTCATGGCTTCTCCTATTGCCTTAACACACGCATCACTCTTCGGCGCACATGCGATATACATGGCTGCCTCTGACAAAATAATCTGCGCCTCCGGCATTCCTACACGTTCTACTGCAAGAGCTGCATTCGTTGCGACCTGCAAAGCCTGCGGATCCGCAAGTCCGACATCCTCTGCTGCGTGAATCATCATTCTTCTTGCGATAAAGGTGACGCTTTCTCCGGCATACAGCATTCTTGCCAGATAATACACGGCTGCATCCGGATCCGACCCCCTCATACTTTTGATAAAAGCAGAAATCGTATCATAGTGATTGTCCCCGGTTTTATCATAGCGCAGCACACGGCGCTGAATACATTCCTGCGCAACCTGCAGGGTCAGATGAATCTTCCCATCTGCCGAACGCTCCGTTGTCATAATCCCAAGCTCTACGGCATTTAAGGCATGCCTTGCATCGCCCCCGGAAAGCTGTGCAAGAAATGAAAGGGCATCCTCCTCAATCACGGCATTGTATGCCCCCATTCCCTTTTGCTCATCCTGCACAGCACGCAAAATCAGCTTCCTGATATCTTCCTGATCCAAGGGTTTTAATTCAAAAATGACAGAACGTGATAACAACGCTCCATTGACTTCAAAATAAGGATTCTCTGTGGTTGCGCCAATCAGAATAATTGTTCCATCCTCTACAAAGGGAAGCAGATAGTCCTGCTGTCCTTTATTGAAACGATGGATTTCATCGATAAACAGAATGGTCCGCTTTCCATACATCCCCTGCAGCTCTTTGGCCTTCCCGACAACCTCCTCCATATCCTTCTTCCCGGCTATGGTTGCATTGATCTGGGTAAATTCCGCCTGTGTGGTATTCGCAATGACCTTCGCAAGGGTGGTTTTCCCGGTTCCGGGCGGTCCGTAAAAAATGAGGGAACTCAGCTTATCTGCCTTAATTGCCCGGTACAAAAGCTTGTCCTTCCCGATGATATGCTGCTGCCCTACCACCTCATCCAGTGTGGACGGCCGCAGTCTCGCCGCTAACGGGGATTCTTTTTCTTTATTGGTATTCCTCATATATTCAAACAAATCCATGGCTTAATACTCCTCGGCACCATCGATTTCTTCCTGCTCTGCCTCAATTGGTTCTGCAAAGCCCGGGGTATGACGCAGGTAGACTGCCCAGTAGCCACAGCCTACAATTCCCGCTCCACCAACGATGTTACCAAGGGTAACAGGAAGTAAATTCTTAAGTAAAAAGGCAGCTGTTGTAAGCTCCGGTGCGGAGATTCCGTATTTGTCCATTGTCAAAAGTCCGGATACTCCAAAATAAATATCCGCAATGCTGTGTTCAAAGCCGCACAGTACGAAAAGCATGACCGGCCAAAAGCTCATCAGGAGCTTCCCGGATACCTTCTTTGCTGCAAATGCCGCCCATACGGCAATACATACTAAAATATTACAAAGCACTCCTCGTGCAAAGGCCTCTCCAAAGGACTGATTTACACGGAAAAGTGCAGCAGCAACCATCTTTTCTCCCAGCACACCGCCATACAGTTCGGGGATTCCGGCATAAACCACCATGAAAGCCACAAAAGAGGCTCCGATGAAGTTCCCCAGAAAAACCATTCCCCAGTTCTTCAGCATCTGAAGCCAGGTAACCTTCTTTTGAAGAACAGAAATCATAATCAGATTATTTCCGGTAAAAAGCTCACTTCCGGCAATCAGAACCATCGCCATTCCGGCAGGGAACACACAGGCGCTTACGAGCCGTGCTACCGATGCGTTCTGGATCGTTGCAGAGGATGTCGTTGAAGCAATTCCTGCAAACGCAATATAAATTCCTGCAAAGATACCGAGTGCCAGCATTTTCAATGCAGACATCCTTACCTTATGGATTCCGATTTCAACAAAATTCTTCGCTATTTCTAACGGTGAATGCATATAGAATTCTCCATCTGTCTTTTATTCTGAGGTATGCTCTGATATACAGACCCACACTTCTCTTAGTATACAACAGATTTTGTATGACTTTCAACTGCTAATCAAACAAGATTTCTTCCACCGTAACAAACACATACCCCTGCTTTTGCAGATCATCCACAATCTGTAATGCTGCTGTCACAGTCGACGGATACGAATCATGAAGCAGAATGATAGCATTCTCCTCTGCTGCGCTCTCTACCTTACGCACCACACAGGCTGCATCATCACAGCACCAGTCCAGCGGATCAATGCTCCACAGCACCGGTATCATATTCAGCTCCTTTTCAAAGGTTTTATCCCAGCTTCCGTATGGCGGGCGTACATAGGTCACTCCCTGTCCGGTAATCTCCTCAATGATGGTGTTTGTCTTCATAAGCTCTGCCTTAAACTGCTCTCTGTTATCCTGCGTAAGCTGGATATGGCTGTAAGTATGGTTGCCAATCAGATGCCCCTCCTCCTGCATCCGTTTTATAAGCTCAGGACAGGCTTCCGCATTTTCTCCGGTAATAAAAAAGGTTACTTTTACCTCCCGTTTCGCAAGTCCGTCCAGCAGAACCGGTGTATAGACAGGATGCGGTCCATCATCAAACGTGAGGGCAATTTTCTTTACATTTTCCGCTTCCGCACTTCCAATCACCTGCACTGTTCCGAGGCTCTCTGCTCTGACCGCACTTCCAATAAGACACAAGGCAGCGAATGCTCCTGCCATCCATAACCAGACATTGAAACTTTTTTCCATAAAAATAGAGTGAGACCTTTCCATAATCTCACTCTATCCTATGCACGTATGCGTTATGACATGCATGGCACGAACTGGTTTTTCTCCGGATCATACCCATAACCGATTCCGGATAACTTTTCTTCAATCTGCGCCCTGCTTTCGTCCAGATCCTCACACATGGCATCCAGACTTGAATAAAAGTCACGCAGCTTCAGATTCACATAGCTTAAAAGGATATTCGCATCCTGTGGTAATTCCATACTCCGTTTCTCCCTTCTGTTCATCCTGACATGGATAATCCTTACCGTAATGATTCAGTTCCCTTTTCTCTTACAGACATGGGCTCCTCCCTTATTACAGTATTCCGTATTCTCAGAAGAAATGCTGTACCTGTCCACAATCTGCTCACGGTTTCCTCACACCTGCAGTCAGATGATCACCATCCACATCAATGTAAATGATATCTCCCTGATCGACCTTATCCTCCAGAATCAGCTTTGCAGAAAGGGTTTCTACATATTTCTGGATATAACGCTTCAAAGGTCTTGCACCATAAACCGGATCATAAGCCTCTTCAATAATAAAGTGCTCTGCTGCATCGGAAAGCTCTACGGTGAGCTCCCGGTCTGCCAGACGCTTATTCAGATCGGCAATGATCAGTTTGATAATACCACCAATGTTATCCTTCGTCAAAGGCTTGAACAGGATCGTTTCATCCAGACGGTTTAAGAACTCCGGACGGAAATGGGCACGAAGATCATTCATAACCATCTCTTCCGCTTCCGGTTTAATGTTACCGTCCTGATCAATACCGTCTAACAGGTATGTTGCTCCAATGTTGGAGGTCATAATCAAAATCGTGTTTTTAAAGTCCACTGTACGACCCTGCGAGTCGGTAACACGTCCGTCATCCAACACCTGAAGAAGAACATTGAATACATCTGGGTGTGCTTTTTCGATCTCATCAAATAAGACAACGGAGTAAGGTTTTCTTCTGACTGCTTCAGTCAACTGTCCACCTTCCTCATATCCGACATATCCCGGAGGCGCTCCGATCAGTCTGGACACGGAGTATTTCTCCATATACTCACTCATATCAATCCGGACCATATTGTTCTCATCATCAAACAATGCAGCTGCAAGAGCTTTGGCAAGCTCTGTCTTACCAACACCGGTAGGTCCTAAGAACAGGAAGGAACCGATCGGCTTACGGGGATCCTTAATTCCTGCCTTCGAACGGATGATTGCCTCGGTTACCTTCGTAACCCCTTCATCCTGTCCGACAACACGTTTGTGTAGCTCTTCATCCAGATGCAGGGTCTTATTCCGTTCACTCTCAGTAAGCTTCGCTACCGGAATACCCGTCCAACGGGAAATGATTCTGGCGATTTCTTCCTCGGATACACTCTCGTGAACCAGTGAAAGATCCTTATTCTTCACCTGCTCCTCTTCTGTTTCCAGCTGCTTCTTCAAGGAAGGAAGCGTACTGTAGCTTAATTCCGAAAGCTTCTCATAGTCGCCTTCACGCTGTGCAATCTCAATCTGATTATTCACATTATCAATTTCCTCACGGATCCTGTGCAGCTTCTCTATCGAAGCCTTTTCATTCTCCCACTGTGCCATACGGTTGGAGTATTCCTCACGAAGCTCTGCAAGCTCCTTCTGCAGGGTTTCCAGACGTTCCCGACTCAACCGGTCATCTTCCTTTTTCAAAGCGGTTTCTTCTATTTCCATCTGTAAAACCTTACGACGAAGCTCATCCAGCTCCGTCGGCATGGAATCCAACTCTGTCTTAATCAGCGCACAGGCCTCATCCACCAGGTCAATCGCTTTATCCGGAAGGAAACGATCCGAAATATAACGATTCGAAAGAACGGCAGCACTGACCAGTGCATTATCCATGATCTTCACTCCATGGTATACCTCATAACGATCCTTCAGACCACGAAGTATGGAAATCGTATCTTCTACGGTAGGTTCTTCTACCATAACCGGCTGGAAACGACGTTCCAGAGCCGCATCCTTTTCAATATACTGACGGTATTCATCCAGTGTGGTCGCACCGATACAATGAAGCTCACCACGGGCCAGCATCGGCTTGAGCATATTACCGGCATCAAGGGCTCCGTCTGTCTTGCCTGCACCGACAATCGTATGCAGCTCATCAATAAACAGGATGATCTCACCATCACTGTTCTTCACATCCTCAAGCACAGCTTTCAGACGCTCCTCGAATTCACCACGATACTTCGCACCTGCAACCAGTGCACCCATATCCAGCGCAAAAATCTTCTTATTCTTCAATCCTTCCGGAACATCACCATTTACAATCCGCTGTGCAAGTCCTTCTACAACCGCGGTCTTACCAACACCCGGTTCACCAATCAGAACCGGATTATTCTTCGTCTTACGGGAAAGGATACGAACCACATTCCGGATCTCCTCATCACGTCCGATAACCGGATCCAGCTTCTGCTCTCTTGCTTTCTCCACCAGATCCTGACCGTACTTCTCCAGGGTATCATAGGTTGCTTCCGGATTATCGGAGGTTACCCGCTGATTGCCACGTACGGTAGATAATGCCTGTAAAAAGGTCTCTCTGGTGATTCCGAACTCCTTGAACAGATTCTTAATTGTGGAGCTTGGATGCTTGATCATGGCAAGGAATAAATGCTCTACTGAAACATATTCATCACCAAACACCTTCATCTCATCCTCTGCAGAAATCAGTACCTTATTCAGATACTGTCCCACATAAGGCTGACCTCCCTGTACCTTCGGACGCTTCTCAATCAGTTCCTCCACCCTGTTTAAAAAGGTATTGGGATCGATTTTCATCTTCTCAATCATCTTGTAGATCAGACTGTCTTCCAGCGTCAAGAGACTATACAGGAGATGCTCCTGTTCTATTTCCTGATTGCCGTAATCACTGGCAATCTTCTCGCAGTTCTGTACTGCTTCCATGGATTTCTGTGTAAATTTATTGATATTCATAAGCCCACCTCCTACTCATGGTATCCTCTGTAATCATCATAAAGTCATTTCCAGTTACCTGTTTTTCGTAGAACACACTGTTCTCATGTTCTATAGACACTATAACACTAGTTGTTAGCACTGTCAAGTGGTGAGTGCTAATTTCTTTGTGAAGATTTTGTGAATCCGTTGATCCACCACTTTCTTTCGCTTACCTTCCATATAGGAAAAGGCGCAAGTCTCATTTCCACGACTTACGCCTTACTTTACATCCGTTTATGATCTGCAGACAGGTATTCTTCTACTGTAACTGTTCCGTACCTTCACAGTTACCTTCTACTGATATTTTGCGACCAGTTCTCCGGTATTTGCTTTCACTTCATCCGAGACAAATCCCGGGAATTCCTCACCCAGTTCATTTAAAATATTCAGAATATTTTCTTTACCCTGATCGGTGCTGATGACTACTTCACAGTAGTTGATCTTCTCCATACCGGCCACTGCCGTCTCCAGCTGCATGATATAATCCACATGCGGATTTTCATACAGGCGGATCAGATCCTCCTGTGATCTTGCTTTCATCTTGAAGTTCAGTGCATACTTCAGATTGCGTTTCATACTGTAATTCTTATCTGTTCCGAGAATACTGTCCACAAAGATGGAAAGCGGATTTCTTCCTTCCATGGCTGCCGTTGTCGTTGTCATGCCGGACCATCTCGGATTGATCTCAATGATATACCACTCCCCGTTGCGGTAAACCAGATCTACCTGTACGGTTCCCTCAAACTTCAGCGTCTGCGCCATATTAAGCAGTACTTCCTGTACCTTTTCAAAATGATAGGAAGGATCGGTCACCGGACCAAACTTCACGGAACTCAGCGGATCTGTAATTCCATCCTTATTTACCGAAAAGGCAATCGGAGGCAGTACACTGTAACGGCCTTCAATTCCATGAATTTCCGTACCGAACTGTTCTCCCTGAATCAGTTCCTCTACCATGACATCGGAAGCATTCTGATCCGAATTGAGGAAGTCTTCCACCTGCTCATAGGAATTCATGACTTCCACACCAATAGAGCCTGCCCCCAGCGTATCCTTTACGATCACCGGGAACTCCATTTCCTTAATCCTGTAAAAAATATATTCCTTATAAACATTCGTGCTGACACTTGGATTTTTCTTCTCGGCAAAGAACAGCTCATGATGAATGTAAATTCCTTTTGCCGCCTTCACAAAACTCCGGAACATGATGTTGCTTCTCCACTTGTCAAACGCTGCCACAGAAACCAGGGTATTATTGGCAACGGTCGGGATTCCCTTTTTGTTCAGTTCTTCCGCAATCAGTCCGGTCTTGATCGGTACCCAGTCAAACGGAACTGCCCCGGATGCAATGGCTACCGCAATATCCGGCTTTTGTTCTGCAATCAGATCTGCTGTCTTCTCAGCACTTGTTCCGCTCTCCAAAAGCACATATTTCACATTCTTAGGTCTTCTGCAGATTTCACCGTCTGCTACGTCGAAGATGTAGGATCCGTTTAACGGTCCTACGACAACAAACTCACAGTCCGGATAAAGCCGATCCATCTCATCCCAGGTATCTGCCCGGAATGGCTGGTAAGTGGTTTTCGTTGATGAATTGGCATGTGCCGATGTGGATGCACTATAAAATACGATTCGCATATTTTTCCTCCGTTTTTGTTTCTTATGCTTCAAACTGCGCCTGATAGAGTCTGGCATAAGCTCCCTGCGCGCCGATCAGTTCCCGGTGATTTCCCTGCTCTACGATATGTCCGTTTTCCATAACCAGAATCACATCTGCATTCCGGATCGTTGAAAGTCTGTGGGCAATCACAAAGCTGGTTCTTCCTTCCCTCAGCTTATCAAGAGCCTGGTCGATCATGGCCTCCGTTCTTGTATCCACTGAGCTTGTTGCTTCATCCAGAATGAGAATATTGGGCTTAACCAGAAATGCACGGCATATAGTAAGCAGCTGCTTTTCTCCGGCTGACAAACTTGACAGCTCGTTCGAAATCACCGTCTGATAGCCCTCCGGCAAAGTACTGACGAACTGATCCACAAAGGTCTCCCTGCAGGCTTCCTTAAATTCCTCATCCGTAATTTCTTCCTTCAGTCCGTACTTCAGATTTTCTTCAATGGTTCCTTTATATACCCAGGTATCCTGCAGAACCATGGCGATGTTCTTCCTCAGGCACTCTCTTGTAAGATCCCGGATCTCCATCCGGTCGTCAAACACGATTCTGCCGTCGTTTACCTCATAGAAACGCTCAATCAGATTAACCAGCGTCGTCTTGCCGGCACCGGTTCCCCCTACAATTGCTACCATCTGTCCCGGCTCCACCGTCAGATTCATATGTTCTATCAGCTTCTTTTCGGGAACATAGGAAAAGCTCACATCCCGGAATGCAATTTTTCCTTTCAGCCGATAGTCTGTTTCTGCGTCCTTCTTTTCGGCAATTTCATTTTCACTGTCCAAAAGCTCGTAGATCCTGTCCAGAGAAGCGATTCCCGACTGCAGGCTGGAATAAGCCTGTGACAGCTTGGAAAAAGGTGTCTGGAACTGCCTTGTGTACTGGATGAATGCCTGTACATCACCTACCGTCATCTGCCCCGACAGCACTCTCATCGCACCGCCAAGAGCCACGATCACATAATTCAGATTCGTAAAAAAGCGGGACAGGGGCTGGATCAGATTCGACACCGCCATTGCACGGAAGGAAGCTTCATACAGATGACGGTTCTGCTCCTTAAATTTCTCTGTAAATTTTTCTTCCTGCCCATAAAGCTTTATGATGTTGTGTCCGTTTACACTCTCTTCCACATTTCCGTTGATCATGCCGGTATAATACCACTGCTTTTTGTACTCCTTACGGACAAATTTGGAAATCAGGGTAACCACCCATCCGGAAACCGGAATGATCACTACCGTAATCAGAGCCAGCCGCCAGTCAATCGCAAGCATCATCACCAGCATACCCACAAGCTGGAAAATACTGTAAATGGTATCTGCTCCCGATGAGTTCAGTGTGGTCACCACATTATCAATGTCATTTGTGGTACGGCTCATAATATCCCCGTGACTGTTTGTATCAAAATAATTCAGCGGCAGCGTCCAGAGCTTATCTTCCACCTGACTGCGAAGCTCTCTTGCCGTATCCGAAATAATCCGTGTGGAGAACCAGCCGGAAAGCCACTTGGAAACGAACTGTACCAGAAAGATCCCCGCAGATATTGCCGCCCAGTAATAGAAACGATCCCAGTGAATATTACTGCTGACAGGATTTTGCATATCCTGTACCACCGAGTCTGTAGCATAGCCAAGATACTGTGGTCCCAATGCCGTCGCAATGGCGGATACAACAATGCTGAAAAGCATCAGAAAAGTCAGCATTTTATTTTTCAGGAAAAATATCTTCAAAAGCCTCTGAAAAGAGCCCCTTTGTATGGTTTTTTTCGATTTTCCGCTCATGCTTCCGCCTCCTTATCCACCGGCTGTGATGCCACGATTTCCTGATAAGTCCGGCTGTTTTTCATCAATTCTTCATGAGTTCCTGCCGCTTCGATCCGTCCCTGGTTCATGACAAGGATCTGGTCAGCTTCCCGGATCGTACTGATTCTCTGTGCCACGATAATTACCGTCGCATCCCCGGTGATCTCCTTCAATGCCTTTCGAAGCTGCTGATCGGTCCGGTAATCCAGTGCGGAGAAGGAATCATCAAACAGATAAATTTTAGGTCTTCTGACAATTGCCCTGGCGATCGCAAGACGCTGTCTCTGACCACCCGAAAAATTAGTACCTCCCTCCGAAACCTTCATCTGCAGACCCTTTTCATTCTTCTCCACAAATTCTCTGGCCTGGGCAACGGAAAGCGCCTCCCACAGTTCTTCCTCTGTTGCATCTTCCTTCCCCACTTTCAGGTTTTCCGCAAGCGTTCCGGAAAACAGAAAGGCCTTCTGTGGCACCATGCCGATATAACGGTCAAGTTCTCCGGGCTTCATGCTCCTCACATCCCTGCCGTCGATCTCTACCTTTCCCTGCGTCACATCCGCAAGACGGGGTATCATGGAAAGAAGTGTCGTCTTGCCACAGCCGGTGGAACCGATGATGGCGGTCGTTTTCCCCGGTTCTGCCCGGAATGAAATGTCCCTCAGAACCGGCTCCACCTGGTCGTTATCAGGTGCATATGAGTAGGTTACGTGTGAGAACTGCACTTCTCCACGAACATTCTTAAGTTCCTTTGCATCTTCCGCTTCGTGGATCTCATTTTCGCTGTTCAGGATCTCTTCAATACGAATCACGGAAACCTCCGCTCTTGGCAGCATGATAAATACCATGGAAGCCATCAGGGTTGCCGTCAGAATAAAGGAGATATACGTCACAAAGCCAATGACCTGACCAATCTGTACCTGACCGTTTCCGGCCATCCGTCCTCCGATCCAGATCAGGGCAATATTGGCAAAGCTCATGGTCAGGGTAAAAATCGGCTGCATCAGCCCGGTGATCTTTCCGATACTGGTATTGATTCCTGCCAGATCCCCGTTAATCCTTTCAAACCGGTCCTTTTCTCCCTCTTCCTTCGTAAAGGCCTTTACGACCCGGACACCGGAAATCTGATCCCGGAGTACCGTATTCATCTCATCAATCCTGGTCTGCTGTGCTCTGTAATATGGAAGAATCTGCTTTAGAAACACGACGGAAACCACAATTAAAAGTGGAATGGTAATCAGCAATACCACAGAAAGACGTACGCTCTGTGAAAGAGCAAGTACCAGCCCTCCGATAAACATCATGGGAGCGGCAATGATTGCCGTAAACAGGAATGTAACAAACTGCGTCACCTGCTGCACATCATTGGTCGCCCTGGTAATCAGTGTCGGCGCTCCCATCGTGCCGATCATTTTTTCCGAGAAATGCATCAGTCTCGTGTATACCTGCTCCCGAAGATCCCGTCCTGACATCAGCGCTACTTTAGCCCCGACAATCCCTGCTGAAGTTGAAAACAAAAACTGGATCAGGGCAATTCCCATCATAAGAATCCCCTGCTTCAGAATATACTCTCCATCTCCGTTCGCCACGCCATAATCAATCACCCTTGCATTGATCGTCGGCAGATACATGGTAAGAAACGACTGTCCAAGCTGCAGAAGAATCACCAAAATCAACAGTCCCCTATAAGGTTTCAGTGTTTTTTGCAGGAATTTTGTCATGCCTTACCCTCCAGGAAATGATCGATAACAGAAGCATATGCATCGACCATTTTTCCTCCCGGCATTCCCGGAAACGCATTGACTTCTGCCAATACATATTCGCCATCCCCGATCATCAGATCAAGCCCCAGAATCGGAAGGTCAAAAATGGATGCTGCCTTCTCGCAGAATGCCTTTTCCTCATCCGTCAGGGTAACAAGGCTCGTCGTTCCTCCCACATGGACATTGGACCGGAACTCCTTAGGATCCGATGCCCTTCTCTCCATGGAAAAATAATACTTTCCATGCAGAATTACCACACGGATATCCCGTCCCTTTGAAGTAGCGATATACTCCTGTGCCACGTAGGCCTGTCCATAGGAAAGCTTTGCAAAGTAATCCTGAAGTTCTGCTTCGTTATGAATCAGTTCCACGCCTTCGCCGCCAAAACCGCTGTCCGGCTTCACCACAAACGGATAACCAAACCGGTCCGCAAGCAGCTGTCGTTCCGAATCTTTGAAGAACACCACGGTATCCGGCACCCGGATTCCATGCTGTGCAAAACGCTGATAGGTGGCAATCTTGCTTCTTGCAGTCTGAAGTTCCTTAAGATCCAGGATGCTTTCGATTCCCGCATTCTGCAGCATATTTTCCACGATAAATCCGTCTGTGGCACTTAAGACCGGCCAGAAATAGTCTGGTTTGTCGATCTTTTCTCCAAGACATGTGATAAAAAGCTCCCCATCTCTTTGAATCTCAATCGTGGAATATTCACAGAAAAGCAGTTCCTTGTCCTGTCCGAGAATAGCTCTCATTTTCTTTTTCCCGTCTGTTCTCACACTTTCCAGAGTACTGTTCGGACTTGATACCAAAACCAATATCTTCATTTGTTTCCTCCTTTTACAGTCAACCAGATCACCAATAGGTGACCCTTGCACTATTTTACAAGTTCAACCCCATATTCCGTCTGGCTGAAAAAGAATTTACGCTGCAGTTCATTCCGGATCACACGTACCGGCTTTAACTGGGCAGACGCTGTTCCCTTCATCACCATCAGATCCCGGTACAGACTGTAGGTTTCCGGTTCCAGGATATTCAGCTTTGTCGGTGCACAGATGCCCTTTGACACCTTGTCGCCCATAGAAGGATTGGCTTTTGCCAGGTTCTTTTCCAGTGCAAAACGGATTTCCTTTGCTTTCATTCCCTCCGGCATCTTCTCAATTTCCATAAAGTAAATATACCGGGGCGGAACATTATTTACATCGGGATAAACGGTAAAGTCTGTCATTTCAAAGCCAAGCTGCTTTGCCGTATCCTCCGCTGCTGTCCGGAGTGCCACTTCTGTCGTTTTTTCTCCCATGACACTGACCGTCTGGTCAATACGTCCAACGAACTCCATAATCGGCAGATTCTTAAACTTCCCGGTAATTCTGACGGCATCACGCATCCGATAACGGTAAAAGCCGGACAGATTGGTAATCAGAATCTCATACTCCCTGCCAACCTCCAGCTTATCCATTGTCACTATTTTGGAAAAGTCATCTTCCGCATCGGTTGGAAGGAATTCATAAAACAGACTGTCCGGAATCGGTACACTCTTTTCATCATTCAGTTCGTAGGGGACACTGATGATTCCCTCCGAAGCATTGATACCGGTAAAGTAACGGGCAATCTTTTCTCCCATGTACTTTTCCTTAATTTTGTCTGCATATACCTTAAAGCCGCCGGAACCAACGCCGGTAAGGAACTGCAGCTTCGGCCAGATCCTGGGAACAATCGGCTCTTCAAAGCCCTGCCTGAAGATCTCCCTGAGTTCCTGCGCTCTTTCGGGCATGGGCTTAATCTTCTTTAGAAGACTACTCCGTGTCTCCTCTGACATTTTAATATCCGGATCAATCGTACCCTGCTCGATATCTCTTACCAGAAGCTCCCAGTTCTGCTCCATATACCGCAGTATTTCCATCAGATATCCAAGGAAATTGGCTGCCATGTTCGTAAGATCCCTGTCCATCAGTCCAAATCTGGCATGCAGATAACGGGTATTGGTTTCCGCCTCCGGAAAGATTGCCTCATCCGGAGAAGTAAAGGCCAGTTCCAGATAAGGACGGAACTCTGCAATCATCTTGACAGACAGTGCTCCGTAAGAAACTCCGCTTTTCGTAAAATGCTTTTCTGCGGTTGATTCCGCAACAGACATATTCCGTCCGTTAATCCAGTCCTCACCAAGTTCTTTTGCGATCAGTCCCATACGATAGGGACCATTATACTTCTGGAAAATCTGAAAGGATTCCTCGGTAAGCGGTATCCTCTTTGGGTTTCCGACCGTACCCGATGATTTGTTATAATGCACCACTTTGCCGGATGTGATCAGGTTTTCTTCCCCATTCTCACTCATTCTTAATATGTAGCCGGCATAATCGTCATAGACACTGACCGGTACCTTTTTCTGATAATCTTCGATCGAATGTATCTGTGCAAAACCGTATTTCTTTCCATACTCGGTATCCTTATTCTTTTCCAGAATATGAAACAGCAGTTTTTCATTCTCCTTTATCGGATCCTCTGCCATCTGAAAAAGTGCCTCAACAATCGGTTTTCCTGCTTTGATCTGCTGCAGATTTCCCTGTCCCGCCGGGGTAAGCTGTTCTGTAACTGATGCCATACTTCCCGTTCCTCCTTTAGTCTTCAATGGTCAATATGCTGTCAAATCCTGTTGCTTCAAAAACTTCCATCACAATTTCATTCACATGCTTCACAATCATCGTTCCCTGTGCTGCCGTCATTTTTTTCTGGCAGGAAAGGAGCACACGGAGTCCTGCACTTGACAGATAAGCCAGTCTGTCAAAATCAAGGATCAGTTCCGTGATCCCTTCAAGCTTCGGGAATACCTCTTTCTCAAATTCCGGTGCAGTAGAAGAATCCATTCTTCCATCCAGCATTACCTCAAGCTTGTTTCCTTCTGTTTTTAATTCCAACGTCATCTCTGTTTCCCCCTTCTGATTTCTTTTTTGTTTTATTATAACTATAATTATTTCGTACCCTCACAGTCCGTCAGTACACCTGATCTTTATGTTCTGCTGCATTTTCAGTTCTTTGACTGATAAAGCTTCCTTCTTACCTGTGTGTCATGGCCTTTAAGACATCCTCCGCACTTACTATCCGGTAATACAGCTCCCGGATGCCCTCTAAATCCCTTACCATACCACAGGTCTTTATCTGCTGCAGATTGCAGGTGATAATAGCCGCCCGGTACGATATAAACAGTTCCAGATCATCATAGAAATGATCATCCACTTTCATGTGCAGCTCTGCGCTGTGTCACTGATACCCGGATCATAAAAGGGGTTTCCGGAAAAATAAACGCATAGTTGCTGGTAGAGAAGTAAGCCTTTGCCTCATTGATGTCTTCTCCATAGCATTCCAGTAAAAATTCTCTCAGTTTTTCTCTGATCCGGTCGTCCATTCTGTCCCTCCTCGTGCACACTAATTTATTTAAAATCATAGCATAAAAAGAGCCCTCTTGTAAATTGAACAGACGAAAAAAGGGCAGACAAAAGTTACAGTTCAGCCATGCCCATTCATAAGCTGTCGGATTGTACAGATTGGCTAACAAATATACGTGTTTTCCGGCAGCTTATTTCATGTCGGGC
>ERZ791794.165-NODE-165-length-59183-cov-25.445796_pt1 | contig 59183 bp, 99 predicted proteins | sample MGYA00510312_ERZ791794 | MGnify/ENA primary metagenome ERZ791794 (study PRJEB30046, sample SAMN00791977) | human gut metagenome | study: EMG produced TPA metagenomics assembly of the A metagenome-wide association study of gut microbiota in type 2... | reverse complement strand
TGATAAGGTATGCTGTCACGCATAAGCCTTTTATGTATTTCTGAAAGATACTTTCTAAATTCCTCGACATCTAAAGTGGCTTTATAGTGATTGCAGCTCCTACAAGATGGCATGTAATTTGAAATGTCGTCTGATCCACCTATCCTAAGTGGTGTTGCATGGTCTACCTGCATATCTTTGTAAGCTATTTCTGTGCCACAATAAGCACAATGTCCGTTATACATGAGATATACAGATGTTCTTGTACTTTTAGATATTGATTTTCTCTTATTCATTGTTACCTCTCAATTCTTTCAGTTTTGCCTCTGCTTCGGATTTTGTGAGGAATAATGTTTTGCCAATTTTGTTTATGTCTGACAAATCAAATGTACACTTATCTATTGTACATGGTGTTTCATTTGGAATACCTAAGATGTAATAAACATCATCTCCCACCTTACAAGGCAATTTCAAAAGTCTGCCCTGTTCTTCTAAGTCCTCGTAATCGGCAAGTTTTTCAAGTGCATCACTAATATACTTACATTTTCTTGGTGGAATATCACAATTACAACATATGCTACAAGTAGGACAATCTTCTTCCTTGTCTATGCTCACTCCAAGTTCAGTTCTAAAAGTTAATCTCTCCATTACTGCTCCTTTCCAAATTCAATATTCAAATTCTCTGTTTGAAATAAACTTTACAATTTCTCCATTTTCGATGATTACAAATTCCGCTAAGAACTTATCCCAATCTTTTATTGATTTATCAACATAATCATCTGTTTCTTCATCATAAACACTGAACCAAGATTCCACATTGTCATCAACAGAAGTATTCTTAAAAACAAAATAAGGATATTCTTTCTCGTCTAAAGCGGATATGTCATCTGCAATTTCGTTAAATCTTTCAATAATATGTTCTCTTTCTAACACTGATAAATTATCTTCATCAGATTTATCATAGCCCTTATTCTGCTCAACAAATTTGCGGATATTGTAAGCAATACAATCTTTGTCTTTTGTAAAGAAAATCTGCTGATTGCTTAATTCCCAGCAAATTCGGTCTGATGTATTTGTGGAATTGTTCATTTTTGTATTTATTTTCTTCCAAACATCTACACCGTGCATTCCAATAACGGATTGAATATATCCCATAACTTTAGGAAGTGTCTTGTCCGAAAGCACGCTCCATACAACAGGACTAAACCACCAAGAATTTTTATACTCACAAAGTGTTTCACCTGTATAATCAGCTTTAATTCCATATAAACTACTATAACTCATATAATCTCCTTTCTAAAACGGACACGCATTTTTAATATCCGTTTGCTTCTTTCATAACTCATTCAAATTCTTCATCAGAAATGCCATATATCTCGATATATTCGTATTCAGGCGCAAACAACACAAGTATGTCATCTTTATCATAAATAGGCATTCGGAAATCTGGCATAATTGACGGCGTATCAAACATTTGTATTCCACTTTCAAAATGCGCCTTTAGAAATTCAATTAGCTTTTCTATTCTCAAAACGGACATTCATCTCCTTTCCTTAAACTCCAACTCTTACCCTGTTCCGCAACGTCTACATTTGCTCCATTCACAGCATTTTTCATATTCTCAATAAAACTATCCTTATCAGCATTTTCGCTTGATAAATGGCACATTATGACGTTCTGCAAGCTGTCTGAATTGTTTGCCTTAACAAAATCGCAAGCCGTGTCAATGCTTAAGTGACCTCTGAAAACGTGATTGGCTTTCGGATTGTCGGTATCGACTAAATCCTTGTCATAGTTCACACCTAAGAGAATGTGGTTTATGTCTTTGAAACGCCACTTAATCAGCTCTGTGTCGGTTATGTAAAGTAACTTACCCATTTCCTTATGTGCTATCAGAAATCCGTAACAAGGGCATTCCGTTCCGTCTGCGTTGGTATGTGTCCACCTGCCATCTACTGTAGTTAGGTCAAAAGGTCTAATTGTGAAATCGCCAAAATGCGCCACATCAAGAAAAATATCAAGTGCCGGATTAAATACACGAATACCCATATTTCTAATATCAGCTACCGATTTGCTGTGGTCTTGATGTTGGTGGGTACATATTGCACCCACAACATCTTTAACATTCCAATTCAAGCCTTTTTTAATCTCCTTAATCGGTATTCCGCAATCAAGGATAAGTATTTCTCCGCTGTTTGCCTGTAACAGATAGCAGTTGCCGCTACTGCCTGTAGCAATACATTTAAGCTTCATAAGCACCCTCCACAGCAACCATAAGGCACATTAGCATTGAATGTTTCGTCTATTTCCTCTGCATATTTCTTAAAGCAGTCAGGTATCTCATTAAAATCTATCTGCCATTCTCCGTCTGTAACATTGCTGTTCCAATTATTGTCAAATGAACAACTACCGCCGCTTTCCCAAAACTTAGGATAATCAACTGTACTATCTACATACCTACTGCCAAATCTGATTGTTTTTCTGTCAATTTCAAGTGTTAAAATACCGCTGCAAAGATTGGGGTACTTGCCTGTATATGATATAAATTTAACGTGTTCAGATTCACTATTTTTATTGATTATCATACTTCTACCTCATCATCTTTCGGGAACTGAAAATAATTCCGTGTCATCTCATCAAATTCAGTTATCGACAAACGGCTTGCGAATGAAGTGCCTTTTTCAGTATTTATTATGGTTTTAAGAAAAGCGACCTTTTCGTGCTGCTCTCTCAACATTTCCATAGCTTTTAAAGCCTTTTCTTTGCTTGAATACTCTGCAATAATTCCATTATAGATTTCATATGGCGGTGCTACGCATTCTCTGCAACAAGCAATTTTGTTATCTTTTGTTATTCCAAACACAAATTTCTCATAAGGCAAATCAACATTTCCATTCTGACTAATTATTCTCATGCTTATTGTCTCCTTTGGCTATTTCTAATATATCTGTAAGAGCAATAGTCCTATTAACAATATCCTTTCCTAGCCTTTCAACAAGTGTCGAATAAATGCAGCCAAATTCAGCCAACACTCCTTTTGCGTCTCCCTTTAAAATTACTTTCCCTTTTTCGCTTTTAATCATGTTATATTCTCCTATCTATTCTGCCTGCATAAATGGTGGCAATGTGCTGTCTGCCTGTTCTTCAACCACTTCTCCCTGCACAGCCTCTGTATCTGCTACAACATCCACATCCTCAAATTCAACCGAATTGGCATTGCTTGCAATATCATATTCAACATCTGCCTGCATACGCTCATCATAACTAGGCAACTCTTCCTCATTATCGTAATTTCCGTCATAGAACGAACCATAAGTATTGTTAATCTGCTTTAACAGCCTATTCTTAACAGTTTTCATAGCCATCTGGTCTGTGAATTTCTGATGTGTGCCGTTTCCGTTCTCTTTATAGCCAAATCCCTGTTTCCAAGCCTGCTTAATCTGCTTGATATTCATAACCTCTGTGAGAATACTTCCGTCATCCATAGTGGCTATTGCGTAAGCACCCTTGACCTTATCGTTGTCGATGTTTTCAAAATCCTGTTTGTGAGTGACAATGTGCTTCTTGCCATTAACAATCTCATATTCAAATGTATCGCCATCATAGATAACTTCTGCTGTTATATCTTTAAGTCCGTATCTCCTAGCAATACAAGTATTTCCGTACACTGATTTCTGGCACTGTAACTTACCGCCATAAGCAACCGGATAGCACTGCTTCTTCTGCATTGATAAGCCACTTGTAACCATTTCTACAAGTGCGTTTTCGATACTTGCCCTTGTACAGCTCTGTAATACAGGTTTTTTATTTGAATCTACTGTGTCCTGTAAAATCAGCATTGCCGACATAAACTCATTTGTGTAATTGTAATCTTTAGGGAATGTAAGTCCGAATTTCTCTTTCTCTCTGACTTTCATTACCATTCCCTCTGTAAAATCCTTAGCGACAAGTTCTCTTTTTTCGCTTTCTGCTACTGCTGTTGTTTCTGCCATAATTAGTTTTCCTCCACTTCTTTAAATTCGCCATCTACCAGTTTATAGAATGTATCTTCCTTGATACGCTCTCCGTCAACGTATTCGGTCTTAACGCATTTAGGAATCCAAATGCAGAAGCCTTTTTCATCATCCGTTCTTACCCATTCAGCAAGTGTTATCCAGCTACCTTTTTTAGCTTTTGCCTGCGACTGATAGCCTGCTGCCATAACAACTGAATGTTTACCCTTGGATGTTATCTTTGCGTAATCTCCACTTGAACCTATCTTTGCGGAATATCCACTTGAACCTATCTGTGCGGAATATCCACTTGAACCTATCTGTGCGGAATATCCACTTGAACCTATCTTTGCGGAATATCCACTTGAACCTATCTTTGCGTAATATCCACTTGAACCTATCTTTGCGTAATCTCCACTTGAACCTATCTGTGCGGAATATCCACTTGAACCTATCTGTGCGGAATATCCACTTGAACCTATCTTTGCGGAATATCCACTTGAACCTATCTTTGCGTAATCTCCACTTGAACCTATCTTTGCGTAATCTCCACTTGAACCTATCTTTGCGGAATATCCACTTGAACCTATCTTTGCGTAATCTCCACTTGAACCTATCTTTGCGTAATCTCCACTTGAACCTATCTGTGCGGAATCTCCACTTGAACCTATCTGTGCGGAATATCCACTTGAACCTATCTGTGCGGAATATCCACTTGAACCTATCTTTGCGGAATTATTGCCATTGTCATTTTCTATGCCATCTTCAATTTCCTCAATCTTCGTTTTCTCCAGAGTAAAATCTACGCAAGCCTTAATAAAACCTTTTAAGCCCAACTTGGCTTTAATGTGAAGCTTATTAGTTGCACATTTGTTTTCTCTTTTAAAAACTTTTCCCAGCGGCTCAACTTCTGCAAATTCTGAAATCTCGCCATTCTCGTTTACAAGAGGGTAATAGTCCAGTACATCAAATGGATTTTCACAATAATGCATCACACCAGCTTCACATATCTCATTTCCGTTTTCTTCATATGTTGTGTTTTCTTCGTACTGTTTACCTTTACAAGTAAAATCTGGATTAAATGCTTTATATGCCATAATTATCTCTCGCTTTCTATTCAAACTCTTTTAACTGCTCCGCTAACTTCTTACACTCTTCCGCAACATATTCTTCAGTGCGGATAACATCATCAATCGGATATTTACTTTCAACCATTTTTTGTAGTTCATACTCTTTTCTATGGCTTGGAAACTTCTGTATCGCATAATCTAAATCCGACTTATCTCTTGCGTGTTCGCAATCGAAACCAAACCACCACAAATCGCTTTCGATTGGATAACTTGAATGTTCTCCACCACCTGCATATGTAATGCCACCGTGACACTGAAAATATGCTTCAATGCGGATTCTTTCATCTTCATCCAGCCAAGCACCAAGCAAAGGAAGAATCCCGCTTACTTCTCTGTCTCCGACATCAGCTTTCTTGATTTCAAGGTAATCGCTGTAATCCTTTCCGTATAATGGATGATTCTTTGGAATCCCGACATATCCGCATCTATGTCCCATGTGTGTAAATACCACGACACATTTATATCCTGTGTGTTCAAATTCACGCTCTACGATATATCTATCATTCATATTATTCCTCACTTTCTTCAAAATGCTCTCTTATATCAAGTCCATTATCGTCATACCATTCGCACCACCCCTGCTCTTCTTCGTCAAAATATTCAAGACCAGATGCATTGCAATAGTCAGGCTTTATCTTATTCTCATACTGAAATAAATCATAATCCCATAATGTATTAAGGATTTTCCAAGCCTGTTCAATGCTTTCAACTTCAACATAAAAGTTTTTAACCGCTCCTACTTGGCAATTATGCCAAACTCTCATTTTACTCATGCTTATCCCTTCACAATCTCTAATTTCTCGCTATCATTGACAATCAGCATAATCAACTGGCTATCGACCATATCAGCAACTTTCTTCTGATTGGTGCTGTCAAGGCTCTCACTATCATCTAAGATAATAGGCACTGACATACCACTAATCTTCTGAATAGAGTTACAAATATCAACTCTGCCTAAAATCCTGTTGCCCTTATTGCTCATAGTTGTAAGAATTGACTTTCCATTAACTGTAGGTATGCAAACTGGCTTGTAACCGCCAGATTTGTTCAGTTCAAACAGCTTCCACTTAACAAGCGAGAAGTGGCTGTTAATGCTGTCAGACAATGTTTCATTCTTTGCTTTGTCCAGTTCATCAAGCAAATCAAGGATTTTTTCGGCATTAGCTTTATTCTGTTCAGAATCAATCCTTGTCTGCTTTAATTCTTCAAGTCGCTGTTCGTCTGCTGCCGTATCAGACTTTGCAATCTGGCTTTCACATTCTGCTAACTGCTGCCTAAGCTCACTTTCCTGTGCCTTTAATTCAGCCTTGACACTCGAAATGTCATTAGCCTTGTGCATAGCTTCTTCCTTTTCGGCTATCTGCTGTTCAAGTGCCTTGTATTCCTCTGTGACTGTCACATCAATTTCCTGTGGAAGTTCAGATAACTGCTTTTCAAGGTCTGCAATGGCTGTATTCAGCATTTCAAGGCTTTCTCTATGCTGTGGTAACTCTTTTTGTAAATCTTTAAGAATCTTCTTATTCTTATCAAGTTTGTCTTTAAAAAGGTTGCCATTGTATGTGATAAGCTTTAATTCTTCTGCCTTGTGGCTATCAAAATCGGCTCTTAACTGTTCTTTCTTATCCTCTGGATATTCCTGCCCGCAATAACTGCAAATAAGGCTTGCTTCGTCAAATTTGCGTTCATTCTCTGCTTTCCATTTATCCCTTATATCCTGCAACTGCTTATTGATAATATCCACAGTAGTCTGCTGATATGTAATGTTATTTTCTGTATCAGTAATAGTCTTTTCTGTCTGCCTAACAAGGAACTGCTTATCAGAAATCTTTCCCTCAATCTCTCTCCTAGCCTTAACATTTTCCTCATTCGCCTTGCGTGATAAATCTCCCTGCTTAAACTTCAAATCGAGAATATCGGCACTAGCCTTATCATATTCAGCTAACAGCTTGTCATTGTCTGTCTGCTTAGCCACGCAATCAGCAATCTGTTCTTTAAGGCTGTTCTTCTGTAATTCAAGGTCAGATACTTCAACAGCCTGCTTAAGCTGTATATCCCTTTCCTTTTCCTTAATCTGTCCGTCAAGAATAGGCAAATCCTTTGTAATCTTTGTCTTGGTAGCCTTATTCATAGCGGATAATTCTTCCGTTGTGTATTTCCCTAACAGCGGTACTAACTCCGCTAATTCAGCCTTAGAATGTGCTATATCAAGGTCTGTCACATTCTCAACAAGACTGAATAAATATTCTCTCATTTCAGCCGGCTTCTGATTAAGAAATGCGTTGATGTTACTGCACATCTTGAATACGCTCATATCAATGTCAAGATATGCGTTGAAGTCCTTTAATGTCTTAGGTACATCATTGATGAAATACTTGTTATCATCCTTATAACTGCTGCCATCCTTGCTGTAAGTACGCTTCTGCACTTTCTTAATAGTTACTTCTTTTCCGTCAACATCAAGTGCAAGTTCAACTGATACATCCATATCATCAACTGATACTCCGTCAACCTCACGTCTGACAACCGGATTATCCTTTAACTCATAATCACAGTTAAACAAGCACCATAAGTATGCTGTTGCTATTGTTGACTTACCTACGCCATTCTCAGCCATAATCTTTGTTATGTCGTAAAAATCAAATGTTCTGCTTGCATAGCACATAAAGTTTTCTAAAACTACTTTTTTTAAAAATATTTTCATAAACAATACCCTTTCCTTATTATTTAAACATTCATTACAAATACGCCATCTTCAATCTGGAAGCTATCAACTATACTATTTGCATATAGACAATTTTTAGCTTCATTAAACGAACCATCAAAGATTGTTCCGCGTAGTGATGTCCATATCTGACACATCGCTTCTTCATCAAGAGCCATACCTGCTAACTCTCTAACTGTAATATCACTACACATCAGCTTCGCCCTCCTCTGCATAATCAATCTTGCTTACCGATACTTCATAAGCAGTTCTTGTTTCAACTTCATTGTCACTTATCTTCTTAGCGTATTCCCTGCTCTGGAATCTTCCCTGGATCTGGATATGCTCCCCTGTTTCAAGTCCACCTACAAATCTCGCATTTCTTCCCCATGCTATACATGGTATGTAATCTGACTTGCCATATGGTCTGTTTACCGCTACTAAGATATCTGCAATCTCTCTGCCCTTTGGAGTACATCTGTATATAGGCGGCTTACAGATATAAGCGTCAAGTGTAACCATATTGGCATTATCTTCAAATGGTAATTCTTCTGAATCCTGTGTCAGCACTTCAAATTCTCTTGCAAAAACCGTTAGAATCAGCTTGCTCTTCATATTGTCAGTATGCTTATTGAAGCTTCTTATCTGCCCTAAAACCGCGACAGCCTGTCCTACTTTAATCTCTTTAATATCAGTAAGTCTATCTGATATCATCACTGGTAACACATCTTCATTGCCACTTGTTCTTAAACACTTAATCATAAATATGTAGTATCCCTCGCCGAATACTTCATGTGAGTATTCTGCTTCTTTCTCGACTACTCCTATTAATGTGATATTGTTGTTATTAATTGCATTTTCCATTTCTTTCTCTCCTTACTTCAATATGTAACTTCCTATTGGTACTTTATCCATTCTTTCAATCAGATGGATTTTGCAACTGAAAGTATAGAACTTTCTGAAATCCTTTTCCCTTATAGCTCTCTGCCTGTTTCTGTTCAGCTTAATAATTCTTTTTATGTTACTCATTGGCACTCTCCTTACATCTGTAATACATTGCTGCAATAAATCCTCTTGTTGTGAGGCAGTCATAATTCTTCCATGCCGATAAATCATGGTCAGCCGTTTTAATCGCTGTTCTAATTGACCTTTCAACAGCACATCTTGACTTGCCTACTGTACTAGCAATGTTATTGTAAATTTCTTCCATTGTTATAGAAGAATTGAACCGTTTAACAGCTTCAATTATGTAGATGTAACCTCTTTTATTAGAGAGAATACCCAAGTTGAACATTTCTTCTCTTATCCTTGCTTCCATAAACACTCCTTACTTGTAGCAAAAGTACATGTTCTGCACTTTCTTATAAACACCGCTACCCTGTTTAAATTCAGCTTGATACAACACATTGCTAGGTATGTCATATCCGCTTATTAATAATTCTTCTGCTATTCTCCAACACCTTTCTGTTGGCTCTTTATAGAATCCACTGTTTATAAGTTCTGTACATTGATATTGCCCTGGCTGATAGATAACTTCTTCAATGCTGTTAGGGAAATACTCACTTTGTACCCGATTCAAAACAACAGCTCCTGCAAGATATAGCATTTCATCATCGTTGCATGTCGCTCCGCATTCGCCCATCAGTAAATGTGCCATAAGCGACAACTCATATTCATCAACACTTATCTCTCCAGTTTCAACCTTATAATCAACATGTGAGTTGTAGCATTCACTTAACACTGCACTCTGCTGATTAATCTTAGCTTGCGGTTGTACTGGTCTTAGAATCAACGCTATAAGGCTGATTCCTGCCAGTGTTGCGGATATGTTAATTATCTTTTCTTTCATATCTTCTCCTACATGTTTGTATCATGTACCACTTCGGCAAGTGCTATTGGCAACAAATAGGTGTCGATGAATTCATGTACATCAGCCAAGTATTTTCTTTTGATACTCTTGTATGTCGCCACGCACCCGAATTCGCGTTTTAACTGCTTGTATATATCAGAATATACTGAACCGCGAATACCACCGTCTTTGTACGCATTGCTGTCCTTTCCGCCAAGTACTTCAATTCCTTTCTTTCTAACATGTTTCTGCACTTCTTCAATCTCACAGCCGTAAAGCGGAGTTTCTTCTTCGATACTGGTTATCTTATCTTCAACCTTATCAACTCTCTCTGTAAGTTCTGTGTTACCCTGTGCCAATAATCTAATCTGTTCAGATGTTGTCAAAGGCTTACTGTAACTTCCTGTCTTTCTGATTGACGGAAGAACTTCTCCTGTAACCCAATCTGTAAATCTCTCTGCACTTTCTTTACGGCTCTGAAAGATTGTCTTGTAAAGATTAGCCTCGCTAATAAATGTCATTTTCTGCATTCCGCCCTTTGTAAGGGTGTCCGCAGTATGGATACCCTTTTCAGATAACCTCTGCTTAACATTTCCTACGTTTGATATTTCCAATGCCTTGCATACATCAGCTAAACAAAACATAGGCTCATTATCTTTAGTAATGGTTCGGATTTCTCCAAACTCTGAATTGCTAAAAATCTGTAGCTCCATAAACATTCCTTTCTAAATAATGTGTGATATATTCCTTTTAAAGTGCATTTGAGCAATTCTGCTCATTCCTATCTGCTGTAACTTGTAGAACTTTATATTTATTGATACAATAGAAAGGTGATGGTAGACACTTTCCGAAAGGAGATTGTATGGATACTGTCATAGCATTGTGCGTATCAGCGGTTGGCTCATACTTCTGTGGCTTAGACTTCTGCACCCTGTACGCTCTTATTTCTATATCAATAGAATTAAATAAATATGCTAAAGACAAAACTGCCAATCGGTAGGTAATTCACACTCGATGCAAACAGGACACCACTCCTGTTTTGAAGAACCAATGAATACCACATTATAAGAGATTTGCAACTATTTACCGCTACCATCACTTTTCTATTGCATCAATATCAAAAATTCTAATCCGTTTGTGTTATAATCCTCTTATCCTAATAGAAAAGAGGTGATAAATTTAATGGATAACTCAAAACTCGCTGAACTTTATGCTCTGGCTAAAATATGTGGTTATCAAGGTGATGTGCCTAAATTCAAAGAAGAGTACCACAAATACTATGATGAATTTATAAGCACTATCAAATCACAGCCTGCTAAAGTTACAGCAATCAGTAATCCTTTTCGTAATGGCTATTAAGATTTAATTGCCATCAAAGCATTGGTGAGAGAATCGAGAATTTTACATTCGCCCTGTATTTTCTCGGTTTTTTCACCATTTTTCACATCATCAGCGATACCCAATGCTATCTGCTCTACGCAATCCTGTAATGTTTTGAACTCGCCATCACTGTTGATTACATATGGTTTTCTCATTCTTACTCCTTTCCTTCTGTCTTTTCACTCTCTCTTACCATTGCCATTCCCTCGGCAACACCAAGAATGTAATTTTTCTTGCTATCATCAAGTTTTGGTATTGTATCGGATAACTTCTTGATGATTTCCTTTTCCTTTTCACTCATTCAATTCACTTCCTTTCTGTGATATAATGTTTTTTAAAAAATATTGGAGGTCATTATGCAATACACACCAAATTGTCCAAATATGGATAAATTATTTCCACAGCCCAAAATTCCTGAAATTGAAGTGCCTACATATGAAAAAGGCAAATCTCCATATGAGCTTTTAGAAAGTCAGTCTGCTTATCTTGAAAAGACAAGCAAGGAACTTCACGATATGGCTCAATCCGCTAAATCCCAAGCTGATTCAGCAAAGGAAATTGCCGAAAGTTCCAAAACACAAGCTGATGTTGCGTTAAAAACATCAAGCAAAGCTGATATTAAAGGTTGGATTGCGGTAATCATATCCATACTAGCTTTTGCATGGAGTATCATTTCTCATTTCATATAAAAGAGTTAATAATGCTAAAAACTAAAGCAAGGATTGATACTATCAGTGCGACATCCGAAAATGTTAGCTTTTTCATTTTTTCATCTCCTTTCTATTTGACTTTGTGAGTTTAATATATCACATCGAGAGCTATAATGCAATAGTTAATATTGACTTTGTGAGTTTTTTTGTTATAATTATCTTGAAAGGAGGCTTGAAATGAAAAATCGAATAAAACAGATAAGAAAAGAATATGGCTTAACTCAAGTTGAATTTGGAGAAAGAATCGGTGTTAAAGGGAATACTGTTACGAATTACGAAACTGGTTTAAGAAATCCAACAGACGCTGTAATTCTTTCTATTTGCAGAGAATTTAATGTCAATGAAGAATGGCTGCGAACCGGAAACGGAAAAATGTTTAAATCCCGTACAAGAGAGCAAGAGATTGGTGCTTTTGTTAATGATGTTATGGAATTAAACGATGACAGCTTTCAGAAGAAGCTAATTAGTGCTTTGGCAAGGCTTGAACCTAAAGATTGGGAATGTCTGGAAGCTATCGCAAAGAAATTACTAGACGAGAAGTAAAAAAGAGAGGGTTATCCCCTCTCTTTTATCATGTTACAGATAAATCTATATATTTGATTTAGTATCCATAAATCATCCGTTTTATTGATTAGTTCAATTATCTTCTGTTTATATTCCTCATTCTCCATATATCCCCCTTATTGCACGATATAACACTGGTAGCGATGGTGTTATTATAGAACATCTGTTCTTGCATGTCAACCTACCCCCAGTAGATTAACAGTTTTCAGCGGTGACACTGCCAACGCCAATCAAACAGTGCCACCTAGCCAAAACTTGAAGATTTCGTCCGAACTCTCTCGGACAATTATTATTATAAATACTGATAATATAAAAATCAACTTAAAAATATCGCAAGTTTCGACAGCATTCGACAAATTATGCATATTGTGATATGATTAGTAAAATTAAATTTAAAGGGGATTTGCCTATGAAAAAGAGAATAATTGTAAGCATTATGCTTGTTATGTGCTTATTGAGCCTTGTAGCGTGTCAGAATAGTGCTTCTGATAATAATGTTGAAAGCACCAGTGAAGTCCAGACAGAGCAAGAAACATTATTATCAAGAGACAAAAGTGTATATTCTGATGATATAACTGTTGAAATGCTCAAGCGTACACCTAATAAGTATATTGATAAAGAATTAAAGTTGACAGGCAATATTGTAGCAGAATTAAAATATGATGGGGAGGTCGAAGACAAAGACGGAAATGTGCACAACGGAGAAGAATCAAGCGAGTACATAGCTTCATACTACTTATCTGTTGGAGAAGATGATAATAATTTTAATAATTATGTTGTTTTGATGTATTATAGAGATTCTTTTGATTTTAACTTGCTTGTCGGTGACAATGTTACAGTATATGGCACTCTATTAGAGGGAAATTATGAATTTAAAGCTGCAAACGGCACTATAACGACAATGCCTGCTGTTATGGCTGTTATGATAGATTTGAATAATTAAGAATTTACCGGGAGCATTACACTCCCGGTATTTTATATGTTAGACTAATTCACAATCAGCTACATTGACTGCTGCGAATAATTCTCCGTCATGCACAAGCACAACTCTGTCTCCGCTTTTTTCTGATACTGTATACTCATCAAACCAAGCCTTAATAGCTGTGCCGTCATAATCTGTGTTTCCGACAAATCTTACTGTGCTGCCCTCTTCAATATCTTCACTGAATGGGATATCTGTAGGCGTATCATCAGAACTTGCACCGCCGATAAATTCAAGGTTGGCAATATTGACAGCGGCGGTTGTAACATTTCCTATTCCGATAACAACTCTGTCTCCGTTCTCTTCAATCACATCATATTCATCATAATATACGCCAAATCTATTGCCGTCATAATCAATGTTATTAAGAACTTTAACTTTCTTGCTGTCGCCGCGGCTTACTGTATCTGTGTTAATATCGCTGTCATATACACACTTAATAAGACTGATGTTATCTTCATCAATAGCAGCAGTAATTACTCCGTCGATTCCGATAACAACTCTTCTGCCGCTAACTGATAAAACACTGTACTCATCATAGTAAGTGCTGAACGACTCGCCGTTATCATACTGAATGGCGTTGAGTACCTTAACGGTATCCCCTTTGTGATACTTAGTGTCTGGTACTGGCACATAGTCTGGCATTGTTGCTTCTTCGACAACATGGTCTGTGCAATAATCAGTGTAACAATAGTTCTGGTCTACTGTCTGTCCGTTAATCTGTGTGTCTCTAAGATAATTAACACCGCCGCCAAACTGCCATATATCATAATCGACAGCAATGCTAGGTTCTGTATCTGAATAGCTTGCAACCCATATAGCATATCCCGCTTCTTTTACTCTGGAAATGTCTACATAATTGTTAATGCAGTTTCTGTATGAATATAAGCCGACATTCTTATATCCTGCGTTCCTCATTTCATCAAGAAATGCCATAATAATGTCTGTGAGGTCGTTGCCAGTAACCATGCCTGCTTCAACATCATAGAATACTGGATAGCAGAATGATTTGCCTGCTAAGAGCTGTGCAAAGTATCTGGCTTCATTTACAGCTTCGTCATTGCTTAATGCGTTACCGAAGAAATATGCTCCCTTGTGGATGCCTGCGCTTTTCAACTTATTATAGCTGTTCTCAAACTCTCTATCTTCATATAAACCATCATCAGCTCCGCCCGCTTTGATGATGGCAAAATCTACACCCTCATTGTCTTTAGCTCTCTGAAAGTCAAAATCTCCCTGCCACTTCGATGTGTCAATTCCGAATAATTTGCTCATAAATTTACCTCCTAAATTTAGAAAAATGTGTATCAAAAAAGCACCCCAGTGTTTCCACTAAGGTGCTTGATTGCGAATATTATATTGTTAATGTTATGCGGCACTGCCAACCTTGCAAATTGCTTCTTGCAGTTTGTCATGTTCAATAAAAATGCCTTACATCTTCTTCTGCAATTTTTGTCAATACCTTGCGTCTTATTCTCATTTCGCGGCTAATTACCTCCTTAAAAAACAAGAGTGCAGGCTTAAACCCACGCTCTCTGATAGTTTACTCTGTTGCTGTTCCTACTGCGTTTATCGTATCTGAATCAGCTGTCTGCTGTTCACTCTTTAGCAACTTATTAACTTCTGCTTTGAAATTCTCATAGTCATTATCACATTGTGTCTGATTTGCAAGGTACAATTCCTTGTTAGTAATTGTCTGACTAATTGTCAATGAACCGGTTTCTGGTACAGCCGCATACATTGTCATAGCTGATTGACCGTTAATCACAGATGTTCCGCTTAAATTTGTTGTTCTTGTTATACTTAACATATTGTTTTTCCTTTCTACCGCTGTGCGGGTTTATATACCTAATTTTTGCTTAATCCACTCCGACAGTTCAACCCATGCACCGCCAGAACTTATATAATAATATCCATACACATAACAATTTCCCTGATTTAACATTAAAGACTTATCTCTTAATTCAGATATAGTATTTCCGCTTTTATCCAAAATTGCGAAGCCGTCTGCATCCATAAATGATTCATATTCATCTGATGTATAACTTATTTGGTAAGGAGACATTTTAGCATGTCTACTGTTGTAATTCAGCTTAATTGCAGATGTACTCAATGTACTTGTGTTAATGTCTATATCTCCTCCGGTAATATGAGCTGATTTTGCATACAAGCTACCATCATGTCCTACCTTAAACACAGAATTTTCTGGTGTATCAGAACCAGCCCAAAACGCCAAAGCATATCCGCTTTTACTACTTATTCCAACTTGTTCACCCACTAAAGTATAATCATTAATTGTGTATCCGCCTATTGTGCTACCTTTAGCATTTAATTTTTTACATGTGATTGTTCCATCTGCTGAAATAGTGGTATTAGTTGTCGTTAATGTGAACAAGTCGCCGTTAATATTAACAGACTTATTGCCGCTAATGTTAATTGTTCCACTTGCATTAAGTGTTATATCGTCTGCTATAGCTTCAATTGCGGATTTAAGCTCGCCGCTCGCTGGGTCTTTCTTAATATAAAGGTCAAGACTTGCTGTTGTAGCATAATTGTTAAATTTAGCATTAACATCCTCTGGTGCCGGTGTCCAATCTGTAGCTTTGTCTCCTTTTTCCAAGCAAAAACCTGATATTTTAAATGATAATAGTGCAGCACTATTAAGATTAGGTTGAAAAAATGTATAATTAACATCTACATCATCCGTTATTGAGCTTCCCGTAGAGAAACTAAACTCAAAATAATGCTCTCTTTTATCGTTCAAAACACCTATATTGGTAAGCCCCTCTCCATCATTACTCAGTGGGTTTCCATATTCAACACCATCTATTCTGAACGAAATATATGCTCCAATTTTACCGCCATTGTAAAAACGGAGGCTGTTAAATACCCCACTCAAAAGCGTTATATGCCCACTCAATATGTAATGTGTATTAAGTTCATAACAAGACTTTGAGTCAAATCTAAATCCAGAAAACACATGATTTTTTTTATATACAATTGTTCCGCTCTTTATAAAGTTGCTTTTGTCAAGAGAACCTGGTTCAAATAGAATAAGATTATTATAGAGTATTCTATTCCTTCCACCAATTTGCAGATTGTTAAACTCTGTCTTAGTAGTGTAAGTTGCACTAACGCTATTTGTTATCTTATTTGCACTCTGTGTAATTGCAGAATTCATTTGCGCTGTCGTACTGTAATTGACGAATTTCCCGTCAACTGTGTTTAAATCTGTCTTTGTCGCATAGGTATCGCTTACAGTTGTTTTAAAGCCATTCAAACTCTGTTCAAGTTCAGAAGTCTTATTCGACAATGCAGTAACTGTCGAACTGTCAGCTTTGTTCTTAATGGTTGTCTGCATACTGCTGATACTTGAAGTGTTTGTGTCGACTGTTTGTTTAACTGAATTGACGGTATTCGTTAATGCTGTAACCTTGGTGACGCTTTCATCAGCGGATTTCTTTGCATTTGCCGCTTCTGTCGCCGCATTGCTTGCCAATGTTTTAGCTTCGCTAGCCGTTTTATTTGCATTACTAGCTGTATTTTCAACTTTTGTTACAGTTGTTGTTAAACTTGAAATGCTTGATGTGTTGCTATCTGTTGTTTGCTTAATACTATTAACAGTGTTGCTTAAAGTAGTAACTGTACTGCTGTCAGCTTTTTTGCTAAGCGTTTCAGACATTTTAGTTATAGTAGAACTATTTTCATCAACGGTCTGTTTAACCTTGTTAAATGTAGTAGTACTAACCTTATTACCCATATCAGTTTCTAGTGTTGTTGTTCTTGCCTTAATGCTTGACAATTCCTCATCTGTGTTTGTTTTCCAACTTGATATTTCAGTATTAAATGACTTAATACCTTTTATTTCGCCGTTGATATTGATGATATCCTGCAAAGCCTTAGTTACATCTGAATCCTTGATAAGTACCCACTCATAAATAGGTTCTTGCTCTGTGCCGGTGTTGGCAAATCTGTATGAATATCCATCTGCACTTGAAGCCGGATTAACCACATAACAGATATCGCCTATATGCTTGTTTTTCGTTGCGTTATCTTTCCAGTTAATAGCTGGCTCATTATTAAGGGTAGGTATTTCTGTCTTTGTGAATGTCTCAATATTGCCGTCAATCTGACCTTGTAATTCTTCTTGCACTTTGTCTAAATATTCTTTAGTAGGTACTTCTTCAGCTAATTTATCCAAAGATAAAGAACCAGTTCCGATACGCTTGCCATTGATTGTACCTACTGTAATGTTATCAGCATTAAGATTAGTAACTGTAATCTTGCTTGCGTCAATAGTACCTGCTGTCAGCTTATTAGCGGATAGACTTTGTACTTTCTCATTAGTTACCGCTCCGTCTTTAATAAGAGAAGTTCCTACTACTTGTCCTTTTACATTAGCAAAATCAATCTGTGCGTATTTTAAATTGGCTATATCTGCTGTTAATGAATTAGCTTTAAGTTTGACTATCTCTGCATTAGCCGCCTTAAGGCTTTCCACATTAGCGTTGATGATATCTGCATATGTTGCATTTAACTTATTTGTTTTAAGATTTTCAATGCTTGCGTTAGTTGCATTAAGATTGGTTATTGTTGCATAGGTAATCTTGGCTGTATCTACATCTAACTTATTAATTAGTGCCTTATTAACGGTTATCAAGTCGGCATAGTACCGCTCCATCTGCTTAGTAATAGGTCCAGAAGCAACACTTGTATTCTCCGTATCAGATTGCCCTATAGATGTAACAGTATCCATTAAGCCGCCGTCACATTCGTGCGTAATCTGCATTATAGGCACTTTGTAATCAACGCCGTTCTTGTTAACAGTAATAATGTCGCCAACTTCTAGTCGGTAATCACCAACAAACTTAACCGTAAGTGGTCTAAATGTAAAACCACCTATCTTTTTATAGACTTCATCAAGGATTGCTTGTGTCATAAATGGGTTAGCAAAGCTAAGTCCAGTTGCACCGCTACCGCTAGTAATTGTGCTAGTTTCCTTGTCGCCTGACTTCGTATTGTTGCATGTCAGTTTTTGTATTATGAAATCCTTAGATGTCGTAAAGGTAACGCCTTGCTGATAATACTTATGTCCGTCAAGTACATAATCGCTATCCTTATACCACCTTAATTCAAGGTTTCCATCAGAATTAATTACCGCGTTACAGCCTTGCAACATAGCCATATAACCGATAATTTCTCTGTAGGTATATCCTTGCGGCTTGTCACTGATAGTATGTGCTGTGGCTATATTTGTTGCTAAAGATATACCTAACTTACCGCATATCTCATTAAGAATAGTTTTATCAGTGCTAGGAAATGCCATATCCGAGAAGTAAGGCATATCAGCCTTATACATTCTGTCGTATGCTTCATAACTTGTGTATTCTCCGTCACTTGTCTGTTTAGTAACTGTGAATTTTCCCAACTTAATATACTTAATTTCTGCACCAACCTTAACGCCTTCGAATATAGTAATCTCCTTATTTTCAAGGCTTATTGTTGGCATATAAATAGAAAAGGTAACACCGCTACTGCAAGTGTTACCTATCGTAATTTCATTATTGGGATTTATCATGTTTTGGAACTTGAAATTGTTAAGTGTATCAGTATGTTCTTTTTCATCAACGACATACTTAGAATAGTATCTTGTACTATTTCCCCTAACAATTTCCGTCATAGCTGTGTCTAATATCTTCATTCTACACCGCCTTTATTGATTAATTAATGTGATATCATAAACTCGATTGAGTATAATTTAGCTGGTGTAATTTCTTCGCATTTATCGAATGCGTCCATAGGAAGCATTGTCATGTCAGGCACTTCAATCTCTTGCTCATTGATTTCCTGCAATTCTTCCTGTAACTTTTTTAAGTTTTCTGATGTAATCTGATACTGATTATCATTGACGACCGGATTGCCGCTGTCGTCTTTGTCTGCATACTTGACCTTAGTATCTTCTATAGTCTGTAATGTTGCCTTATATAATTCTTCTAACGCCTTGATATTACACATAACAGCCATAGCGATTCTGCCTGTGGTCTTGTCATGTGATATGTTGCTTAAGCTCTGGAATCTGTCTATTAATTCACTTGTTTTAAGTTTCATGTGTAACTCTCCTTTATTTCTGAATCAGACTTATCTTTGCTCCGACTATTAATCCATCCTCATTCTTTGCCCTTGTGAGATACGGATATGTCACATCTCCTGTGTATATTGTCATTTCCTTTTGTGTACCACCTAAGAATAAGACTTGTGCCGTTGGGAATGGGTTATCTACGTCGCTTACTACATTATCAAGCAATAGTGCTTGTTCTCCTGTAAGTGGCGGTAATTGAAGCTCTACTTTGTCTTTGATATCCACGATTGTGCCTACCATTTCGCCGTAGTCATTTCTTCCTGTATTTTTAGACCATATCTTATTCCTACTGTATGTGTAGCCGTTATATGCTACTGGGAATCTAACCCCCTCAATCACAACTGCGTCAATCAATCAAACCACTCCTTTCAAGGCATTAAAAAAAGAATGCACCATTTCTGATACATTCCTTAATATTTCTATTGCATTAATTCAATTAGTGTTATATAATATCTGTGCTGCTTGTTTAAGCGGTATTGTGACTTTTGGCTGTCAGTTGTCGGGCTGACAGCCTTTTTAATTGCTTTAAGTATTTAATATAGCCAAGATTTCGGCGCTACTTTTCAGAGGAAAGATATTTCCCTTCCCCTATTCAGTTAATTGGCACGAAATTGTGCTGATTGAAACTTACTTCAACAATCTCCCCACATAAGCATATATAACTTTCAGCCAATGTATGTTGTCACATTTATCTATAAGTTCCTTTATTTCTTCTTTGTACACCTCTTTTGCCATTCTTGTATCTCCTTAGTTTATCAAACATAATCGACTGCACCATTTCGTGCAGTCAGTAATTCGTTCCATTAATCATCATTTAAAAAACTCAAAATTGAGTTCTCTGTTAAGTGTCCAGTTTTAGACAGTCGGCTAAAAATTGAGCCGATTAATAAAATATAGCTGTAAATTTCTTACAGCTATTGAATTTTCTTTCTGTTTGAGCTATTATATCCCACAAGAGAACTTATGCAACATTGTTGAATAATTGCAGTATAAATTCTCTTCCAAGTTGGGTAATTCGTCTATGATAGATTACTTTACCGCTGTCAAGAATTTCTTGTTTAATTTCCTCATATCCCATACTGCTGTATGGTGAGTAAAGAACCCAAGTTCCATTGACACTGTATTGAATTTTTTTATCAGCAAGTAACTTGTTAAGTTGAATAGCAGATTTCAGATTCAGTTCCTTAGCAATCTCTGTCATTGTATATGTCTTATTGACATGTGTTAAGATAGCGTTCTTTCTTTCTGCTTCAACTCTTGCTTGTCTTTCCTGTTTTAACTTTGTTAATAATTCTATTCCAAAGTCTGGATTATTCAGTATTTCATCAATAACATTATCAGTAGCATATATTCCATTCTTACGAATTGACGGAATAATCTCATCTGCCACTAATGCTTGAAATTTCTCTGCTGTTTCATTTTTGGCTTTCATTGCAAGTCTGTAGAATATGTTTTCTGGAATAAAATCGTCTTTCCCCAGCTTGTTGGGGAAGCCAATGTCTTTTAAATATCTGTCAATAGTTTCCCAACGAATAGAAATATATTCCTTTCCGTTTTTATTTTGGGTTTGTGTAAATCCCAGTCCTCTTGCAACATTTTCCAATCTTAAGTAAGCAACGCCATTCTGCTCATAGCAGTCTACGCCGCAAATATTCTTAGTGTTCATAGGTACTTTAATCTCATTGTGAGAACTATCTTTTGTAGTTGGATAATTATAACTCATTATTTTACCTCCTACAAAATTTCATCATTAGCTCAAAACAGAACTTATTGCGTAGTGGGAGTATATGCCCACAATGCCTCACGCAATAATGTTTTATTTACTTAAATCATCTTTTGACATATTGACAGCAAAACGATATATTTGATGTAATATCCATATATCCTCAATATTTTCTAATGCTTCATTTATTTCGTCTTTTAATTGTTCTTTCATTTGTTTTCCTCCGAAAAATCTTGATTTTCCGAAAGAAACTGATATAATTGTATTTATCAATTCCTTTCGGATTGGTGGTTTGAGTAGTCACTATAAGTTTTGACCGACTTGTGGCTACTCTTTTTTGTTATCTTTAAGTTCTTTTTCTACTAACCCTATGCCTTTCATAATGGTATCGGTTCTTGTTAATTCTAATTCATCAGCACATTTCTGAATACGATTAGCTTCATCTTTTGTTATCCTGATATTAAGATTAACATTTCTAGGGTTTTCCTTATGCGGTCTTCCTGCTGGACTAATAATAATCACTCCTTTCAATTATTGCCCTTGCAATATTTATGTTATTATAATAAATGCACGTGCAATAATTGTCAAGTACTTTTTAATAAAAAATGGAACGCACCGAAAGATACGCTCCGTTTAAACCATATATTACCAAAAAATCAACCCACATCTGTTACATACAAACCTATGTTGTGAATAAGTTCCGCCCTGTTGCTTAATCTTCTCTTTCTTATTAACCAGTGTAAAAGGTCTTAAAGGATTCAGATTAACAGTATATCTTGTTTTGGATTTCTGCGGTACAGTTGTTGTAATCTGCGTGTGAGAACAATCCCAACTACTACATCTTGGACAATATACTTCAATCAATCCGTTTTCCGTCGCTCTGTACACTCCTTTAAAGTTAGGATTTAATGGCTGTTGAGGTTCTGGCTGTTGTTTCTTCTTCACTCCTATTGCTTCTAACATTTCATTCAGTTCTTTTTTTACTGACATACATATTCCCTCTACTGTAATTCTAATGTTAATTTTATAAGTTTTTTATCAATAAATGACGAATGGGCTTCCACCTCTAAATCTACATTACTTCTATCATTTAAAATAAACGCTTCCGCAATTGTAATAGACGTGTTTGGCTGTATTTCTTTCATAATATTATCTTCCTCTTTGACAACTTTGAGTAAAGGATAATCCAATTCTACGCCATTTTGAAAACAATTTATGTCATAATTATATGCAGCTCTGGTATTGTCTTTAGAATTATTAGTGAAATCAAAATAAACAATAAGTATATCTTTTTCATTATTATTTATAATTTCATGCTTAAGATACTTAAATTCCGTATTGTTATAAGTGGCATTATCACTGCTTTTTTCTGTTGTGGTATTAGTGTTTTCTGTCTTTGTATCGGTACTTCTATTGCCGTAAACTATTATCAAGACTAAGACAAAAGCTATTGCCAAACCGATGTAAAGTTTCTTTTTCTTTTTCATATTGCGTTACCCCTTTGCTTTTTATATATAGCAAAAGAATAACACAATACTTTTATCTTATCAATACGGAAAGGCTGCTTGACCTGTCATATTTGTATAGCTGTTAGCTTTATCTTGTACCATTGTAAATAGCTTATCTGCGTCGCCTTGTAGCGTTACATTGATATTATTGCTACTTTCTGCCATAGCCGCCCTAACAGCATTGTAAACTGCCGGATAAACCGCATTAGCAATACCTTGTGTAATTTCCTGTTGGTTAGCTACCGCCGTTCTTCCGTCCATAGTACCAACCATTTCGGGTCCGACTTCGTTTGCGACAAACAATTGCCCTTTACCTGGGAATCCGCCGTTTGCATACCAATCAATACTGACTTTTGGTACTTTAGGCGGTGCAAGGCTAAATTCTCCGTCAATTTTAAAGTGTGGTGTATCAATGTGTGGAAATTCAAGTCCTAAATCATTCCACCACTGCTTAAAGCTGTTCCAAGCGTTCTGTATTTTGGCTTTAAAATCTTCGATAGCCACAGAAATGCGCTGAAGTGATGGCTTGCTATCCCACCAATCTACAATATCATCCCACTTTCCTTGGATTCCTTTTTTAATTCCATCGGCTAAGTTTTCCCATTTTTCCTTAGTAAACCACGGTCTCACATCGTTGCTCCACCAAGAAACAATCGCAAGACTATTCCACCAACCAACGATTGAATCCCATTTTTCTTGTATTCCTAATTTCATTCCGTCAACAGCGTCAACCCATGTTTCTTTTTCGAACCATGGTGTTACATCATTGTTCCACCAGTTTACAATAGCTGTATTATTCCACCAGTCTGTAATTTCATCCCATTTTTCTTGTACAGCAAGTTTAATATCTTCTACAGCATCTTTAGCTTTTTTTACATACTTGCTGTCTTCTATGCTTGCTGAAAATTCTGTAATAAATTTAATAGTAACAACTCCACCAGGAACAATTAAAGAAGCTAAGATACCAGCAATTCCCCATTTGTCATATATTTCTTGGTAAGCACCCCATAATAGCTTTATTGCAGATAAAGCTAAATCGATTGTTAAATCAGATACTTTTACTGCTATTTTACCTAAATTTATTCCTTCAATAAATTTAATTATATCTTTGCCTAATTGCTCCCAATCTACGGAACTGATAAAGCCATCTGCAAAATCTAATGTTTTACAAACGGCTGTTGTAATTGCTTCTCCTGTTTTTTTCCACGGAACAGCATTTACCCCTTTGTTTATTTGCTTACCTGCGTAAGTACCTATCCCGTACCAGTCACCCTTTTTTATGGCTTTCTCTATTTTGTCCGCCCATTCGGTTGCTGAATTTTCCATATTGGCAAATGCTTTATTCCATGCCGCTTCATAATCAGCCGCCGCCTTAGTAATATCATCTGTTAAGTCAATACTGCTACCACCGCCGCCACTTGAACCCTTGCTTGAGCTTGTATCGTCCTGCAATTTATTTATTTCGTCAAATCCCATAAGGGATAATGTAGCTTTTTTTGCTGAATCCGCTACATTTTGGTATCCGTCTGAAATATCTTCCAGTCCGTCAGAAGTATCTTTGTATCCGCTTTGTCCGAAGCTCTCAAAGTCAATCTTAACGCCCATTAAAGAAGCGAGGTTGACTAATAATCTTTTGATTGCAATAGTTACTCCGTTTACTATTGGCATAACCTTTGAAAGAATTGGGATAAACAGCTGTCCTGCCACCATTCCGACTTCTTTCATATTGTTGCTGAACTGGCGTAACATGTTACTTGGCGAGTTGATTGTATTGGCTAAATCCCCCCACGATACTTTTGATTGGTCTAATATAGCCAATACTCTTAATTGCTGTTTTTCCATCTGTGTCATTTCTGATACAGACTTAGAAATGCCTAAATTATAAGCGTATGTCGCTAATGTAGCATTGGTAATATCAATACCATACTTATACAATGCTCTTGATTGACCGATTAAGCCACTTTGTAAGTTCTGTGCTACCGTTGAATAGTCCACATTAAAAAGTGAGCTTATATCGCCTGCAAGCATTGTCATTGACTTTGTTATTGCTGTTGTTGCTTCACCAGTCTGTCCTAATGAATTAGTAACGGAAGCTAACTGCGAAGCGTACTGTGTTATCTCTTGTATGTTAAGCCCTAAGTTTTTTGCTCCACTTTCTTCAAGTAAGCCACCTTGAACATTAACTTTCAATCCAGATAACTTTCCAAGAGTATCATTTACTCTACTTTGAAAACTTTCTGCATATGCTGTTGCGTTATCATAGCCGTACTTTTCATAGTCTTTATCCCATTCCGAAGCAATCTTGCCAAACGCAACCGCTTGATAATTGAAAGCTTCAATGTAATCTGTTGTTGATTTTATAGCTTCTATAAGTTTTTTGCTGCCACGAATTACCATAAAATAAGTGGCATAAAACTTACCTATTGCACTTGCCAAGTTCCAACTGCTTTTAGTTGCTGTCCTAGCACTTGTAGAAACACCATACAGCGACTTTTGAAGTGAGTTTGAAGAAGTACCCACCTTGCTACCTTGACTAGCAAGATTAGCCAATGCGTTAGTCATAGCAATAACATTACTACTTACATTAGGTGCTCTTGATAATGTGGTCATTAAGCCATTCAGCGCATTACCCAGTTTAGGGATATTCACTGTGGCATTTTCAATACTCTTACTGCCTAGCTTGCCAAGTGACTTTGCAAATTCTGTGACCTGTGTTGTGTTCTGTGGTATGGCTGATATGCTTGCAACCGCTTTCGTAACAGCTTCAAGTGATGTAGCTGTGTTAGCAAGTGCGGCTGAATCAACAGAACCTATCTTTGTGATATTTTTGGCAAGTCTTGTAAAATCTGCTGTTCCTGCGTTCATATTCTGCATAGCAGAACCTAACTGACTAACACCACTCGCAAGGCTACTTAACGATGAGCCATTCACAGTCGCAAGTGATGTAGATAGCCTTGTAAGCTGATTTATCAGTTTATCAACAGAATTGATAGCTTTAGTGGCAGTACCGGTAATTTTGACTTCTAAACTGTCTAATTCCACGCTTTATACCTCCGGCTTATCATTTTTAGGGTGTGTTAAATCCCAGTTTGCTTTTCGTATTTTCATATTCAAAACAAACTCTTCTCTCTTTCTTTGTATTTCATCTTCGGTATTTTCTTTTTTGCTAATATCGCTGTAAATAGGCTTGTTCGGGTATTCAAGTTCGCCCTTGCCCCAAGCACCACTCCTAACACCTATCTTGATTGCTGGGAGTATGTAACTACCTACTGCAAGCCATATATCTGAATCTATTCGTTGTCTTTCAAGTTTCTTACCCTCTACAACTGCCCATAGCTTTTTAGGTGTCATTTTTAAAAAGTCCGAATAACTAATGCCTAGTGAACTAGCTAAGACAAAGTATTCTTCCCAGATTATTTTGCGGAAGTCTGCTTTTTCTTGTGGTCTTGTGGAACTACTGTCGGTTTCTTCTGTTCCTGTGTCGCTTCTTCCACATTGTTCGCCATTTCCTCTAACATCGCTGTTATTCCGCTCAACTCGAAAAAACCATCATCTTCCATCGCTTTCTTGATTTCTTCGAATAATGCTCTGTATCCGTAACTCTTATCTGTCTTTCTCTTCTCTGTAATATATGCTCTAGTAAGTTCCTTTGCTTCATCCATTGTGACTGGGTTATTATCAGTACAGCCTGCATAGATAGCCAATATGCAAATCTCCGGTATATCCGCTGTCATATTTGCTAATCCATCAAAGGAAGCCTGTGCGACGCTTTTATCCGTCTGTGCAAGTAAGTAAGAGCCATTTACTACGCTAAACATCTTCTGTACTATCTCTTTGCATTCTGCCGCACCAAAAGAGAACTCAACTTTGTATTCTTTTCCATTTACATTAATATTCATCATAATTTTTACCCTTTCCCACCCTATCGTCCATATAGGGAAAGGTGCGGATTTTACACCGCACCTACCTTTTAAATTGATTATTCTGTTACATCATCAAGATATGATGTGTAGTCGGCTGTTTTGGCGTTTTCTACGCTATCCGACACAGCCTTTTTAGATTTAGTCGAATAGCTCATCATTCCCCCGATGTTGGGACAACTGCTGTATCTGTTCCTATCATATCCTCAATAATAAGGTTGATAGCCATTGTAAGAAGTCCATTCTGCTCCTTACTTGTAATTGGTAACTTTGATGGTGGCTGTGCCACAAAGAACTCTGCATCTGTAATACCTGGTGTGATTTCCTGGAACCACATTCTCTTGCCACCAGTCAATTCATTGTAAGCTGTGATAACGTCTTTCCATTCCTTAATTGTTGCGTCTGTCTTGTTGACTGTAACTGCAACTGTATCTGTAACTGTATCTCTGCCTGCAATGTTTCTTGTCTGCTTATCCTCAAGTGCCGAAGCATCTATTGCTTCCGGTGTTACTGTAATTTCGTCAATAGAGTTAATTCTTGTAAGCAACTTAAATGATGTTGGCTTTGTGCCTGCTGTTGTTTCAACTCCATAAGAGAAAGTAACGCCCAGTGTACTTAATCCTGCTACTGCATCTGCCATTGTCTACCTCCTAAAAAATTGCAAAAAAATAAGAGCATTTCTGCTCTTTGTTACATTAATCTGTCATTTGCCGCTATCATTCGTCTGAATCTAGCGGTACTCTTGTGTACTTTATTGCTGATTGAAAATTCTGGCATTGATGTGCCTTGAAATCTCATTGTCTTAAATGTATCTGTAATTGTCGCCATAACTTTGCGGCAATCAGCTTTGCTTGTGTTAGTAGTAACATCTACTTGAAATGTTGCTAACAATGCGTTAACTGTCTGTCCGTCAAGCGTTTGTCCTTGTTCTACTGCTGGCAACAGATGTATGTATACTGTTGGGAATATTGCTTGACCGCTGTTTTCTCCCTCGTTTGTTATGACTATCTTTGGGTACGCTTTCTTTAATTGTGTTAGGGTTTTAGCCTTGACAAGTGCTGTAACTGTGTTTTCAAGGTCTATCGCCCAATCGTTTGCATTTGCCATTAACTAAACACCTCTCTTACTATGTAAAGATTATCGCTTCTTGCAAAATGAAAAAGTCGCTTTTCAGTGACCTTTCTTAAATAACTCTTCATATGTTCTTGCCCCTTTTCTATATCTATGAATTATGGTTTTTCTTGATGTGCCTGTTATTTTTTCCCATTCTGTCAAATTGTGTTCTTCTTCACCAACCCTAATAATTATCTGTTGGGGCTTATTTATTATTTTTGTATTCTGAATTAATTCATCAACAGTACATAAACCTTTTAAATATCTTTGATATCTACTTCTCAATGTAGTTATTGATATTTTATATTCCTTATGTAAGTCAAGTAATGTTTTTTCTTCTTCGTTTATAACTATCTTTCTTGTGCATCTTTTGTTATAATTTTGAACATCTTTATCAGCCCATCTGCAATTAGACGGCTCATAATTGCCATTAACATCTATTCGGTCAAGGGATTGCTCGGCTTTAGTCTTTTTATCATCGTACCCATTTTCATAAGCCCAATTAATAAAATTTACTACATTTTCCAACCATTCATCACATACTTTTATACCTCTGCCGCCATATAATGAATATGAATCGCAATTTGGGTTATAGCATCTATATTTCATACCGTGATAAATGTTGTACAACTTTTCGTGCGAGTATCCGTGACTATGATAGTCTTTCTCTTCACCTATGCAACCGCAAGATTTTGCGTGTCCATTTTCGAGAGAATCTTTTCTTGTAATAATAAAATTCCCGCAATCACATTTGCATTTCCAGTATGCGTGGTGCTTATCATTTGGATTTTTCACTTTTTCAACAGCTATTAATCTGCCATACTTTCTCCCTGTTAAATCAATCGCTTTTCCCATAATATCACCTCTAATTAAATTTTATAATTTAATTATAAACCTATATATTATAATTATCAAGTGTTTTATTAAACTTTACAATTTAATTTTATTATGATAATATATTAAAAATAATATAAAGGAGTTGATTTTATGTTAAAAGACGAATTAAAAGGTCTTATTGTATCTCAAGGTTTTACTATGTCACAAGTAAATGCTGAATTAAATCGTAGGCACGGAACACATCTTTCTTTTCAAAATTTTAGTAATCGCTTTCGCAAAGAAAGTTTTACTTATAATGAAGTTATGGAAATTCTCGATATAATAGGTTATAGAGCAGAGTGGGTTAAAATTAACTAAATACTCTTCTTGCTACCTCAACATATTTCTGTATGATTTCCATATCAGCCTTATAAACAGGCATTTGTGCTTCTACACCGTGTGTAAGAACTAAGTTTCCGTCATAGTCATAGTAGCCCCACACTTTTTGTACGCCGTGTCCCTCGCCATAAGAACCGATAATCATACCATTAACAACGCCTTTGTCGTGTGGACTACTTCCAGCCGCTCCATTGTAGAATACACCAGCTCCGAACTCTATAAACATAAGTTCTTTGCCCTCTACAATTAATTTTGCTTCAACATATTCTCTTGTGGATTTCATTTCAACATAACTGTGATGGCTTGTATCTGAACCGCTACGAACACCTTTCTCATCATATGTATAACTTGCTTTTGCCATATTTTCATCAATGACAGGTATTCCGACTTTTGCAAGTTCTTTGACAAGCTGTGAAGTTTTTTTGATAAGCCAGTTCTTATACTGTTGTAGCTGTCTGATAGCTTCATTTACAGACTTTTCAGACAAGGTTATATTAATTGTATGTCTTGCCATAAACACGCTCCTTAACTGCTTGTGAAATAGCTTGTCTTATGCTTTCATTTATTGGCTCTTGCGTAGATGGGATTGTCTTTCCTTTAAAAATAGAACCAACTAGCTGTTCATTTCTCTGATGCTTCGTATTTACCACCTACTTTACAACTGCTTTAAGCATATACTTAGTTGAACACAATGCCGGTTTCGTACCTACAACCGTGAAGTCTGCTGATGTTTCATCAACAAGGCTGTCAGATGTGTATGTAGGCTTGCTATCAAGCCAGATAAGGTCGCCTTTTTGAACAGGCAACATATTCCTATCTGTCAGTAAAATAGCGTCAAAATCAGCGGTATCAAAGCCGTATTCTTTACTCTGTGCTTCTCCACCGCTGAACGATATGTTAGCTTTAAAATCAACCGGCTCTGAAAAGCCTGTTTTCTCTTCAAGGACTTTAGGTATCTTATTTCCCTCATCATCAAGATAAGGAATGAAGTTGCCCTCTGTGTCGGTGTATCCCTCATAAAGAATATTGCCGTTATCATCTCTTTCGTAGATAGTTACTGTCTGTCCTTGAAGTGAATACTTCATAGCCTGCTTATTAATGTCAAGCATTGTTCTTTACCTGCTTATAAATCTGATTAACACCTGTGCTTGATAATCCGGACACAATTCCTACTGCTATCGCATTAAGAATGTCATTTGCCGGAAAGTCAGGTATTACATACATGCCTATAACGCCTAAGATACCACCTGCAACGCCTACAATTATAGGGATATAATTATCCTTAATGTGTGGAATTGCCTTAGCTCCTAAGCCTATCAGATATGTTATTACAACGATTGCTACAACTGTTGTTACCGATGTTATATCCATTTTAATCTTTACCTCCATTCTTTAAGTGAATTTCCTGTATTTCGTTATACATCTTAGTTACCATCCCATTACCGCCTAAAGCGTGATATGCGTTATACATCTCAACGAAATTATCATAGGCGTAAGATGGAATTTCACCTATTTTCATATACTTATCGTGATATTCGATAAGCTGTACTCGCAAAAGCAACATTGTGCCTTTACTATTGGCGTCTTTGTCCTTTTTCTGTTGTTTCAGAAGCCAAACTATATAGCCAAGTAATATCGGTAATACTATGGTATAAGTTTGTAATAAAAGTTCTTTCATTTTATATCTCCTGCAAAATTAATAGGCACACTGCCCACCACCCTTACTGTGTGCCGCCTGCTACCATATTGGTAACGCGCAATCTTCTATAGCCTTATCTGCATTACAGATAATTTACTTTTTCTACAACTTGGTAGATAAGCTATAACACTTTAGCAAATGGAAATACCCCAACAAATAAGCTATCTCTGTCTTTCCAAGTTCTGTTTACGCCATTCTCATTGTAACTTGACATAAATGCTTCGCCTGCTTGTGAATGGTCGTAGACAGCCAGATTAACAATAACACTCTCAAATTTCTTCAAGTCTTCGGTTATCATTTCATCTGTGTAGCTGTCTGGGTAGTTTCTTCTTGCCTTTACATCTTCTGTAGCTTGCTTAATAAGCTGTTCGATTATCGGATTATCTTCTTTGTTATCGAATACTACCACATCAGATGTTGTTTCATCATCATTTGTGACTGTCTCAATATGAAATTGTTTAAGTCTGATTTTAACTTGCTCTAATGTGGTGTATTCCATAATTTCAGCTCCTATAACCCTAATTTCTCAATTAACAGTTCTTTAAGTTCTGCTCCTGTAAGCTCCATTGCGTTCTCAATACCTTGTTCTAAGGCAAGTGTCTGCAAGTCCGCTGTTGGCATACGCTTAATGGCTGTTTTTGTGTAATCGCTTGTAGGTTGAGTAGGAAACTTGTCCTGTTCTTCTTCATATTTAAGCTCATCTCCATAAACAGCTTCCTGTCTTGCATTATCTGCTGTTACTTCTTCGCTCTGCTTTGCAGCGTTGATTTTATGTCGTCTTAATAACATATAAACACCTCTTACTTTCCGAACTTGGCAAGAACTACCTTAGAATCATTGCTAAGAACAGCTGTGTAATGCTCATCACCAGATATAACAGTTGTCTTGGCAAGAATATCTCTGTCAGATTCAATCTCAACGCTTCTCTTCATATAGATTGTAAGTGCGTTCTCTTCCTCTGACACGCCATCTGCACCTGTGTCCTCGTTAGGATCTTCTGCTGATACGATAACAATAGGACAAGCGTAGAATTCTGTTGTAACAGCCTTTAACTTGCTACCTACCTTTATTTCCTTATCCTTTGACTTAAGCGTATGTGCAAGTGCTGTATTAAGGTGAACATTAGTTGCGTCTTCGCTCGTTGTGTCGGCTACAACATTAATTGTTCCTGTCGAATCATCAAGCTCATACTTAACTAACTTAACTTTCTTAGACTTAACAACTTGCGCTCCCGCAATAGAGCCGATAGTGCCGTTCATAATCACATTAAGTGGGTACTTATCGTTGCTCTTAAAATCATCGTCATTAAGCAATGTGGCTTCCTGTGCTGGATTAATGAACAGTATCTTTGTAAGTGATGAATCAGATTCATCATCAAACTTGCTATTAGCCGCTACAACTGCTGAATAGCTGATAGGTGCTGCTGTTCCATCGTAATCAATAGGTGCTGTGCAAAGTGCGTCATAGCTGTCATTATCAACCTTTGCAGCAATTGACATAGCAATCTGATTGATAGCTGTACCAAGTGGGTCGCCATAACCAGATAATACTGATTCATCTGTAAGCTCTACAGCCTTACCTGCTTTCTTAACCTTTGCTTCTGTTGTAGATGTTGTAAGTACTGTTGTACCCATAGCAACACCTTCTGCTACATCTTCTGCGTCACCAATATAAGCATACTTCGGCACAACAATTGTGCTTCCCGGTCTGCCTACAAGCGTTGTATCAACTCTTGCGATAGGTGAGAACTTAATCTTCTTTGGTAACTTAGCTGATACCATATCGGCCATTACCTGTGGATCTACTAAATTTGCTAACTTAGTCTGTGGCATAGTTTGTTTACCTCCGTTTTCTACTCTGTGAACTTCTTATAAAGTTCTGGATTCTTATTTTTGAACTCCACTCTTTCGTGGTAATTCATCTTGTTGAACTGTTCCTGTGTTATCGTGCTTTCTTCTCCACCGCCTGCATTAATAGCCGGTCTCGATTTAAGCCACTCTGCCTTAGCTTCTTTAACCTGTCTTTGCACTTCATTAGCAATTACAGTTGCTATAAGGCTATGGTCTGCATCTGCAACCGCCTCAATCAAAGAATCAATATCATTTCCATCGCCTATAACTTTCTGATAAGCGTTTACAGCTTTCATATGATTAAGCTCTTTGCTCATATTCTCGAACTTTTCAGCCTGCAGCTTTTCAGCTTCTGCCTTTGCTTCTGCTTCCTGTTCTTCTGCTGTCTGTTTTGAACGAAGTTCTTTCTTGTACTTAGCTGCTTCTGAACTGGCTTTATCTGAAGCGTTCTTATACTTCTCTTTTTCAGCTCTTTCACTAGCAAGCTGTGCCATAAGCTCTTCTACGCTAGGAGTCTGCTCTTCGTTCTGTGGTTCATTATTAGTTGTTGGTTCTGTTGTTGTGTTAGTTACATCTGCCATAATTTCTTTACCTCTGCTTTCTGCGTTTTTTGTTGTTCTCTCAACTTCTTGCGATATTTGTATTGCCCTTTCTCTAGGGCATATAAAAAGCCACAAGGCATTTTCTACCCTGTGGCTCAATATCAATTATTTATCTGTTCTGCTCTTATCTATAACTGGACTATTTTCTGTCTGGTCTGATAAGTCTTGCATTGTGCGGTCTTTGTTAGGTGATTGTTCGCCATCTCCGCCCTCCGCTTGGTTCTGTGTGTCTTTGTTGATTATACTGTCTTGATATGCCTTAACCATCTCTCCGCTTCTCGCTACAACATCGTTAGGGTCGTCAAAGAACGGAATCGCATCAACTGTATCTTTAAGGCTAAATCCGTGGCTTATCAATGTTGCCATAGCATTAACCTTGGTTGACATTTCATAAGTTTTTTGTCGCTTAATGTTAGGCTTTACATCTCTTGCCCTTAATTTAAGTAATGGGTTGCTACTGTTAACATTGTTTGACAGCTTGATAGCTGCAAGAACAACTTTTATTTCTTCCATTTTGCAGCCATCTGTAATTAATTGCTGTTTTGCCGCCGCTGTTTCAGCCTGTGACCAGCCTGTTGCATCTGACATTGCAACTCCTGTACTTCCACCGCTATTATCATTTCGTTGTGGCACATTGCATTTCTGCAAGATTATCTGTCGCCTTGATTGAATGTTATTAAGCATACCTGTGTAATCGTAATTAATTACAAGTGGCTCAACTATTGGAGTTTTGCCATCTGCTGATGTATAGGTTTGCATCCATTCTCCAGATTTTGGCTTTCTTACTTTTTCAGTGATGTGCGGTGTTCCATCTTTGTCAAATATTTTTTCCTGTTCAACTGGGAAATCAACATCATTTGTATGCCATACTGCCTGCGTGTTCTGTTCAACATCATTAGTAAAGTCTGAAATAAGCAAGTTTAAATTATCCATTTCAGATATTTGCCGTTCAAAACAGCCCATTCTATCAAATGACCTTGTGTATTCAATGATGGGAATTTTATGCAGTGGATTCTCTTCTCCGCTTCTCTCTAAAAATCCCCATTTTGTTTTTCCTTTTTCTGGTCCATTAGTAATTTTTATTCCGTCAGTGATTTCATATCGGATGTCTTTAGTAAAACAAGTATAATATCTTGTTCCACTATGCTTATCCTTGATATAAGTACCTGCAAGAATAACTCTCTTATCATTGTAAGCTGTTGACCTTATAACAAATGTTGTTCTTGGGTCTAATATGTCATATGTAAAATAACTTTCCCCATCTTCATACTCTGTGTTTGCATCAATAAAGACATATCCAACGCCGCCAATTTCAACATATCTTGCAAGTTCCTGTTGCTTCTGTCTTGCGTTTTGCGATTCATAGCAACTATTTAATTCCGCTATAGCTTCTGTAAGGTTAGAATCCTCATTGTCGCCATTTTGAACAAGTGTTATAGGATTCCCCCATTTAAAGCCTAAATTAAACTCTGTGACCTCGTTAGCCACATTATCACAGCACTCACAGTCAATGTCTGGTCTGTAAGTCTTTGGATTCTTCCTAACTATTGGCTGTATTCCTGCATCATAATCAAGAAGAAATTGTATTCTGTTGGAATTAATATCATGTTCCAAAATTGCTTCACGCAAAATCGGTATTATATTGTCAGATGTTATTTCTTTTGCACCTGTATAAATAGCAATTCTTCCTGTCTGCATTTCTTGCACCTCTAATAAAATGTCATACCACTTGAGCTTCTGCTCCGTGGAATTTCTTTAATCTGAAAATTATCATCATCATTCGGCACATACCAAATCCATTTATGACAATGTTTGCAAGCCAGCTTGTGTGTGCGCGGGTCTTCCTTATCTGCCTTAGTTAAAAACTTATGGCAGTTCGGACACATGATTGATTTATCTTTATTCATATAAAATTTCATATATTACCTCTTTGCATAACAAAAGCACCGCCACAATTAAGTAACGGTGCTTTCGATAAGGAATGTGTTTATGAAGAAACATCTTTGTGACTTCTTACAGATATACTATACCACGCCGGCAATGTGACATTCTATGACATCTTTTACAGATATTCACTCCCATATTTGTCTTCAAAGGCTTGTAATGCTTTAGCGTGTATCCTGTGTACCTGTCGCCAACACCAGTCTGTTTCATTTGCAATTTTTTCAAATGTAAACTTTCTGACATATCTTAGAAACAATACTGTGTAATAATCTTCGTTGTTTATCTGCTCTATCTGCTCTATTATTTTGTTTTTTACATCAATGTATTTATCTATAAGCTTATCAAGGTTTTCTTCCATTTGTTCAAGTCTGACATATCCGCAGCCTGTTTTGTCTGGATCTGATGATGACATAACTCTTTCTTCATTAACAACCGCTGATATGCTGTATGATAATTCTTTATACTGTGTTATTTCTATCAATTTATTATCAATTATCTTGTTGTAATAACTTATCTGATTCAGATAATCCTTAGTTGTCATAATAGATTAACCTCCTATATTGGACTTGACATAATGACTGTTTTTTTAACCCGATTTCCTTTTGTCATTCTCAATGCAAAGTTTGAAAATACATCTGGTACATCATCAAGCTGTTTCTTTCCAGATACTGAATACTGTTTTAGCAACGACATCATTACTCCATATGGTTCATTAGGTTTGTAAAGTGATGAGTCTTTAAAAATAATGTGTTGCAAAATCCAGTTAGAGCATTGAAATATCCTTGCTTCCTTATTCGTTTCTGTTGGTGTATCAGTGATGTTGCATATCCAGCCTACACTCTCAACTCGCTTATTAACTTCCATAGCAACCCTATCTCCGCCGGCATTGCGCTCAAATTCGCACTCTTGCACTTTGTTATTTACAAGTACACCTGCAGCATTTCTGTATTGTTCTTCATAATCTGCTGTGTTATCACATACGCAATCAACACAGTAATAATCTTCTCCGTATTTTTGCAATACAGGCAGTACAAAATAATCCGTACCTTTGCCCTTTGTATCGCATTGAGCTGTGATAATCTCCGGCTCTCCGTGTGGTAGATTAAGATATCTGCGGATTTTATCATCTGGAAACAGCAATCCCTCACGCTCTATAGGCTCCTGCTTGTACAAGCACCGATATGATATCTCATCCATTAATAACTGCTGGTCCGCGAAAAATTCTTTCGTAAATCCACTATATTCATAATCAAAGTTGCTCTCGCCTGTCACTGGGTCAACATCCGGCACAGCGATAGTCTTAACTCTTTTATTCCCTGCGTACATATTTTGTATTCTGCCAATAACATCGTGTACGCTCCAGCGTGTAGCAATATGTATTTCTTTGCAATTATGTCCGTCTGTGTCTTGAATTTTTCTTTGTCTGGCATCTACCGCATATTTATCCCATAGCTTATCAAGTACCATAGGATTAAGTGCTTCTTCAATACCGCCTATCATATCGTCTACAAGCAAAAATTTGCTTGCACGAACTTTACCAGCATTTTTACTGCCAACAGATGTACATTGTATGCTAGGGAATGGCTTGTATTTACCTACATTGAACTGTTCCAGCTTTGCATTGGTGCTTGTAACTGTAAGATTAGGGAAAATTTCATTCCACGCATATTCGTCAGAATTTGTAACAATGTCATACACGCCATCGTAGTACATTCGTGTAATGTCGCCCGAATGAGAGTAAAAAAGGCAAAAGTCATTAGGAAACCAGCCGGTCACTAAAGCATTGAACATTTTTTCAATGGTTGTTTTCCCTGCTCCTGGTATTAATGACACGCATAATATATCGTATTTATCATCAATCATACCTTGCAATGCTTCTGTTAGCCCCATTTTTATAAATTGTTTGCGGCGTGGCATATAAAATCGTTCCTTAGGCTCTCTTTTCTTTTCAAGATACCTAAAGCCGCTGTCAACAACCTTGTTTTGCGCTTCAATCAGTAAAATATCGTAAAACCAATTAATCAGCTCATATTCCGTTTTATTTGCAAACGCATACTTCTCTAAATCCCATATCGTTCCACCTGTCTTATCCTTGCAGAAACGCTCTATAAGCTCTTTTGTCCTTTCTGTAAGTTGTAGTCCATACTCAATATCTTTCTCGCCGTTTATGGCTACACTGCAAGCGTCTACATAGGCATTGATTACCTGTTCATCAATTCCATTTTTCTTTATGTAATTTTCATATCCATTAACTGTAGAAATAAGGCTCTGACTAGCCATAAGAAAAGCACCTCCACTTTTCAGCAAAGGTGCTTATAGACCTCTGCCTATAACTGTTTTAGGGTAGCGACTACAATCAATCTGTAGCCGGTAATATCGTTTTAGTTGTAATATACCGCTCCGTGGCACAAAGGACATTCACACTTCCAGTTATCGCCCTCTCGTTGGTCGCCACAGTATATATATTCTTCTTCAATCGCTTCAAAAATCGTTCCACAATTCTTGCATTCAAACCTTCGCGGTTTTTTGGCTATGTTCAAATCGCCTTTTTTAATTATTTTCATAATCTTACTCCTTGTACAGTTCATCCGCATATCTTGACATTTCAATCTGTGTTCCGTTTTCATCCCTTACACTGACAGTTACATATCTGTTACTTCCGTTTATCATATCTCCAAGTCTTATTTTTGTTTTATTATCATCAAACTTGTAACACTCCCGCATTTTCTCAATGCAGTTATTCATTTCTGATATTTTCATTTCTCATAAATCTCCTTGTTTCTTCAACTATTTTAGAATCCCTAGCAAAAGTCATTTCAATGTGGCTTTGTGGCAGTCTGCCAAACTTTTCCAAAGCATTTTTTCTACTGCTTCTTTTGAAACATCTACACCGAAATTTATCAACGCTTCTTCGGGTGGCGATTGATGCTCCGATAAAGGATTGTCAATTTTGTTCATTCCTCACAGGCCTCCATCTTTGCCGATAATTCTATTATCCGTTTCTTCAATCTCTTCTCCGTTGCATTAAAATCCGCAAGGCTTACAAACTCTTCATTTTCCTTGGCTTCTTCAAACGCCGAAGAGAGTTTGTTGTTTTTATATTTATATACCGGTATTGCATATATATCACTCATTCCTCATAAACCTCTCAAAATCTTTTCTGCACTTAGGACATAAATCAAAGGCATTTAACTTTTCATAAGCATATTTTCTAACTAAAAGTCCGCTTATTCTATAAACCTTTTTCAGAAACATACTTCTTTCATTTTCGTTTATTTCTGCGCCGCACCTATCGCATGTGTGCCATTCTTTTTCGTGTTTCATTCTTACACCAACTTTCTACCGCAGATAGGACAATAATCTATTTTCATTACCATTTCAACATTCATATCTTTACTGCTACACACCGCAAAGGACGGACATTTATTCAAGTCGCATGTAATTACAGGTTTATTTGACAACTTATCAAGCTTAAATTTACCATAACGCGTTATGACAGGAAAATTTTCCTCACAAAATTTACACATATTGCACCTCAAATCTTCGTAAATATATTCAAATCATAGTTATCTCTGATATAGTCAACGACTTCCTGTAATTTGCTTTTCACAAATTCATCTTTGGCAATATCCGGGTGTGTGTAAAACATGCAACTGTCCTTCTCCCCGTCTGCTTTATATTTACGATAGTTAAATGTCATTATAAACAATGGTATTCTTGTTAAGTTCTTTGTCTTGTGTCTTATCCAACAATTAATAATTTTCTTAATCATCATTCTTCCCCCATAAATTATCTGGTAACTCCTCGCCGCCATAAATCTTGTTAGCGTATTTAAGGAATGTTGGTTTGCTACAACCTGCTATCTTTGCCGCTTTTCCCTGCGAAACCTGCCCCGATACATAAAGGTTCATTGCTTCGTAAAATTTATCTTTGTTTAGTGGGTGTACTCCCATAGCCATAATAATCACTCCTTGCTTTCGCACCAACTGCTCTTACAAGCGTGGTTCATAATGTTGATTAAAACCTTTTCAGAAGAAAAATGAACTAAGCTGTAATCGCATTTTGCCGAAAACTTTGTATTGAAATATTCATCAACTAACATCTTGTAGTCTGTATTATCGTCCATATCACTTATAGCTGCGTAATAGGTATCTGTATATCCGTCACGCTCTATGTCGGTTTCTTTTGTTAAATTATCTACTACTCTTGATAAAACCTTATCTGTTAATGGGTAGTGATATTCTCCAGTACATTCTCCGTGTTTATCTAAAAAGTATTTAAAGAATGCTTCTACATTTTCTTTGAGTGTTTTATCATTAGTCCAATCATAAGCTATCTTGCCAGCTCTACTTATCATTCTTTCTTCGGCAACTTCCCAATCACTTTGAGAGTATTCGTTTATTGGCTTAAACTCTTTCGCTTTTTTATCTTTGGGTAAAAAAGAATTACATTGTTCTCTGTTAAGAGAATTACTTTTAGTATTTAATTCATTAGTATTTTGTATATTAATATTTAATTCATCAGTACTTAATTCATTAGTATTTAATTGTCCGTGGTTTTCTACCTGTTGACATTCAACCCCTAGATTTTCTATATCTTGTTTTTCTACTTTCTGTTTATGCGGTTCTTCGTAAATCTCGTAAGTGTATTTTATTCTTCCGCCATTGCTTTTTGTTGGATTTTCCTTGGTAACTGCAACATAATTATTATCTTTTAATTCATTTAAAGCCGACTTAACGGCTGTTTCATTCTCTTTGCTTATTGCAACTAACCCAGCTATTGAATAATCCCAATTATCGGGCAATGAAAGCATTACAGATAATAATCCTTTTGCTTTCAGGCTTAAATTCTTATCCCTTAAATGAGTATTACTCATAACCGTGTAATTTTTTGTTTTATGTACTCTAATTGTTGCCATAATTAAATACCTCCGCTTGATATCATTTATGTATGCCTGTGATACATACTCCGCTTAATTGATAAAAACAACAAACAGGCACAGCGGAAGTGCTTTTCGCTTCGTCAAGCTAGTTTGTTGTAATCGGATAGATAGGACTTGAACCTATGACTACTTGAATAAATCAAGCGTTACTCCCAACTGAACTACTATCCGTTGTACAGTTTCTTGTGTTGGAAAGTATTTATGGCACTTCATTACACTATCTGCCATCCTGTTCGCAAATCAACCAACGCAAGCATTTTAATTATTCAGCAGGGAATACTGCAACGCCTGTTTATTCGGGAGCTACCCGACCACTTGATGTGGTGTGGATTTGAACCACACATGAGATTCCGTCAGTTAGTCTGCACCTACGAATAGGGATAAATGGATTTTTATTTTCTAACGGATTTATTGGTGTAATTGCTTACAGCTATTTACCAGACTTGTTCTAGCAATCCTTGTCGCACACCGTTCTCTTAACCATCAATTAGCGTTTACCCATTCCGCCACACATCAACTCACATACGGGTTGGTTTTAGGATAATACAGGTAACCAACAACTATATTTCCATTTCACTTGTATGTGAGAACGCCGACAGTAGGAATCGAACCTACACAACATTTCTGTTGGATAGCTTAGCAAGCTACTGGAATACCTTTATCCCTTATCGGCAAATACCGCCTATAACGGCTATCAAGAAGCAAGAACAGAAATAATAAAATATTAGGGGTGTTTTGATAAGGAGTGCTTCTTGATAAGCTGATTTTCACATGGCTATGTATATACACGCCAAACCCTCTCAAGCGGTCTTGCACCGCTTTTAACTGAACAAAATCCAAAGAGGTACATGAAAGGAGGACTGTTCTGTGTAAAATGCAAAAACACAATAATGAACAGCCAAACAAATAAAAAGAAAAATAAACTACCCTTATGGGAATCGAACCCATATTGCAGGAATCAAGCTCCTGTGCATTAACCATTATACTAAAGGGCAATAGTGGCTATTCCCAGTATGCATTCGCCACAAGTCGCAGTGTACTATCCTTTGCAACCATTATACTTTCATTGACTGATACGACTATTTGCTTAATTCCAAATATTTATTCGAGTACCAGACAGCTTTCTCAATGTCCTGTCTGCCATTCTTTCTTCCGGAACGATAATTGTACTTAAAAGCATTAAGCAGGCAAAAAGTTTTTACAGCTTCTATGCCAAATATTTCAATCATTACATCTATGCACTCATACTTACCGGTTGTGTAATGGCTCGGATGATTAACATTGTCGTTTACCGACTTTTCATTGACGCTAGGCGCAACATCTTTAAGCGAAATAAAATTATCAAACTTATCATCACTCTTAGCACCGTTATGTATGCAATTATTACATGCGTATTCTGACTGAAGTCTACTTGCGCAATTAATACAAGGCAATGGATATGAAATATCGCTCATTAAACATCACCTGCCTGTCTGTGATTAGCTTTGTAAGTGTCAAAGCCTTGCGGATATCTGGCTTTCAATTTATCAACATTAATCTGCATGATTTCATCAAGGCTAAACTCAAATGAATCACACATTAAAGCTAAGTACCAACATACATCACTGATTTCACGCTTTAAATGCTCGGCATCTAACTGCTTTTCATGAAAAATCCATTTCTTAAGCATGTCGTTAAGTTCTCCAACCTCGCCAGATAAACCCAGTGCAGCATTAAGAACACCACCTAATTCAATCTCTGGCGCATCTTCGCCACGATTGCCAATCTTTAAATCATCAATCTTATTCAGAAGCCTATCTGTAGACTTTTTATCGTTAGTACGCATAGCCAAAGCCTGATACTCTGCTCCCTGCATTTCTAACTCCTAACTCTTTTTTATTTTTTAAAATTTTTTGGAATTTACTCGGCTGAATTAGCCGTTTTGATGTGTGTATTTATTGAATATCTTGTGAATAATTAAGATGTGTCTATTATACACCTATCTATCAGATTTGTACAGTAGATTTATTGATTATATTATGTAAATTATTATCAAAGCTATATATTAATAAATATAATGGTTATTATATATAGTTTAATAAATTATTATTGGTTGGTTATGTATATATAAATATATATAATAAGCCTTTTTATTTTTGAAAATATTTGAGCGACTTAGTTGGGGTGAAAATCTGAAAACTAATAACCCCCACGCCATGCGCTATACATTTTGTACAATGAAATCAGCCAGAGCGGAGCCATTGCACAATGAATAATTATCATACAAACGCTATCAATCCGCTTGTTTACTGGCTTTATCGTGCTTTTGTCGCTCAAATGTTCCGTTTTATCACTTCGCTAAACTCTAATTTAGCGAAGTGAAATCATTGTAAGGCAAACGGCTGTAATCCGCTTGTTTACTGGCTTTGTGGGATTTCTTGTACATCTTGCACAATGATTTTTTGTTGTGCAATTTGACGAACATTAGAGCCTTGAGCGTCGCCAGATGTGCCAAGCTGCGGAAGGTCTGCGGCTGTTTTAATAACCTTTGTGGTGCTTTCTCTGCTAACTCCGGGAAGATTCCAACCAAAGCGGCGATTCATAACCGCAAGCTGTCCGACTGGGTTCTTACCGGACCAGAGCCGAGCCTCTCCGCTAGATTCATAATCTTTTGACAATTTTTCCCACAAATCATAAGCCGATGTACTTAGTCTATCCGCCTTTGTTCGTTCATTAGCCCAATTATATATAACTATTTCATTTATGCCAGTTAACTTACAATATCCTGATATAGTACATATTTTATTATACTTATAACACATATATATATAATAATCTGCTATATAATTAAGATACTCATAATTATAACTATTGCAATTACTATTATTAATATTACTATACTGATTATTATAATTATTATTATTATATCCCTGTAATTTACCTTTTAATTTTAATCTATTAGTACCCTTAAAAGTATTATTGTATACATAAATCAAAGCAGCATAAAAGAGAGATTGCGGAGCTGATGCCATATCTTCGATATTTTCGTTTGTGCAGAATCGCTTAAAATACATATCAATCTCATTTTCAAAAATTTCTTGACTTTCTGGTGCTTCCTGTACTTTCTCCATCTGTTCCCCTTTCTGCCGGAGCTTATCCAGCTTATTATAATATATACTAATAACATAAAAATAACCCAATAAATATTATATAATTATCGGGTGTATAACTGTTATTTAATTATTAGAATAGTATAGCATAGATATATATATAAGTCAAATAAAAAAGAGAGCCAAAGCCCTCTTTTATTTCATTCTGTAAATCATTGTTTTAATTGTGCTTTTTGTATCGCAGAGCGCGTTCTTTTGCTTTCTTGATTTTGTAATTGTCTTTAGATAATTCAAAACCGTTATTTTTAGCAAAATCTAATATTTCGTTGAAATTAAGCATTGAGATTTTCACAACAACACAAGATTTATTAATCTTTTTAGAGTGCTTAATTGTCAATGCTTCTTCAAGCATTTTATCATCTTCAAAATTCCAACCGAATGCAATGTAATCCTCAGATTCAAAATAATAATTCCTGTCAATTGCCCCTGCTGGAACTACCCACTTGCCAGGAGCTTTTGTAAAATCTCCGCCAATAGCCCTTTCTGCTTCTTCCAGTTTTTCAAATTCAACAGCAAAGCCGCTATTAAGCAATATATTGCCAATCTCAATTCTTCTGTCTTTAAACTTTCCCTGAATCTTAGAATTTATAATTTTCATGCCCCAGTTAGTGCCATCCCATTTATATCCTGCATTTTTGACTATGTTAATAAAATTCTGATTTTTTTCATAATCAAGTTTTATTGTTGCGTTATCTCTGCAAATTTTTACAACTCCTTCATGTTTTGCTTCGTCTGGCTCTACTATATAACCGTTTTCCGCTTCTTTTATTCTCATTTGTTCCACCTTTTACCCTTTCTTATAAACATATATGACAACTCGAAATATCTTCGCCCTCTTTAATCTCTGGTAATTCCACGATTCGCACGCCTCTATTATCCGCTGCATATGTGCTTGGGTAATGCCTTGATTTAATGACTGCACTTATATACTCTTTTTTCTGTTCGTCTTTTTTGATTACTAAAAATAATCTCATCTTTTCCACCTTCCAGCCTTTCGGCTGTCCTTTCTTTTAATTTGTATAATTATAATAGCATTTCTTTGTCACTTTTGCAAGTGATATTTTAAAATATTTTATAATTTCTTTTTTAGCTCTCTTTCTTCCTCTGTCTCTTCATATATAAAGAGGTCTTTCGGCTGCATATCTAAAATCAAGCAAAGATTATTTATACTCTTAGCATTTATATTTGTGTCCTCGTTCTTTATCTTTTTTAGTGTGTCTTGGCTCAATAATCCGCTTGTTTTGGCTTTGTATGTGTTAAATCCGGCACGCTCTAAAGCATCCCCGACATTAAAGCGATATTTAAGCATTGTGATAGCTCCTTTCTATATTGTTTTATTTATTTCTTATATTTCTTATAATAATATAGTAGGTTTTAAAAGTCAATAATAATATTTCTTAAAAAAGTTATAAAAACGCTTGCATATTTCTTTTTAAAGTGATATTATAATCTTGCAAATAAAAAGGCGGTCGCCCCTACCAAGAACGAACCGCCACCAATCAAAAAAGAAAGGTAAGCCGATTATAACACAGTCGGCGAAATGGTACAAAATTATGATTATAGGAACATTAGAAAGCGGCGCAAAATGCGTTTACGATATGCCAACGGAAATCAAGACGGCGGCAGAGTTTGAAAGCCTTGTTTATGGCTATAATAACGGCAGACTTGCAGAAAGCCAGAGAGAAGAACTATATAACCAGCCTAAGTTATTGGGCTTGAATGGTCCTATGTGGAACGGCTGGGGAACACTTGCAGGCACGGGCGAGACGGTAGCGGTCATCCGTTATGAAAAGCCTTGCAGATATTAGCCGAAACGCTCCACACCGGAGCGTCAGCCGCGGGATGGTCTCCCGGCTCTGATGATGGCAGACCAGAAAGGGAACAGATATGGCAGTTACAGAAAGAAAGGTAAATACAGAGGATTTAATAAGTTTTGAGGAAATCGCAAAGAAGCATATAGCCGGGGAATATTTAGCAATTGACAATGATGGGAAAAGTTATCATGCTTCATATGTTCCGAAATATGAGCCATCTGGTGTGATGTTCTTTTGCATTCCGCAAAGCGTTGAAATTTTGGGATATTTAGAAATTGTTTAAGTCGAAACCGCCGCTTTTGGCGGTCTGGTGTAGGGCAGCAACCTTGCCACTGATGAGACAAGCACACAATGAAAGGATGGTTGATATTATGGCAAAAATTAAATTACAAGGCATAAGCCAAAGATTTGACGGTGTAGCCGCCAAAGATTTAAGGATTGGAGATATACTTATTTGGAATTACGGGAGTAAAAGCGAGGTTGTAGGCATTCAGCCGAGCAAGACAGGAAAGAGCTATGCAATATCTTGTAAGAGCTTACAAGATGGAATTGTTAGAGAACGAAAAACAACAGAAGCAAGAGAATTTGCTGTTGAACGAAAAGAGCCAACAAATCCGATTGACGAAGCTATTAAAATGAGGGAAAACACTTGCCGCGGCATATATAGCGATATCGGCTGTGTTCTCGATAGATTCACAACCTCGGAGCTTGCAGATTATTATATTAAACGTTTCGGTGATGGTGGACTCAGATATTTTTTAGAGCAGCAAATAATAGCGGCAGAGATAAACAAAGATAAAGGAATTTAAGCAAGGTTGGCACTTCCGGGGTTCGATTCCCCGGCTTGCTTTTACCCGGATAACCGGGGAAATTTTAAAAATATGGAGGTGTACGGAATGAAAAGAAAGACATATAACAATGTTATAAAGGCAAGCAAAATGATTATGAAAAAAGGCTATGAGCAAAAAGAAGCGCAAGAAATAGCTTTACGGATTTTTGAAAATATGGAACAATTAAAAAACGGAATGTCTGCGGAGTGGTTCATCGAAAAAATCGCTCCAAAAAATCACTTTATGGAGGTATAAAACATGAAAGTTAAAGAATTAATTGAGGAGTTAAAAAAATGCAATCCAAATGATATTGTTATGTATAACTTTGAAAATGCTTTTACAAATGACAATTTTGAAAGAATGCACGACCTGCAAGAACGGCACGGATGCGAATTTGACTGTGGTATTGATGATGTGGCGATTGGTTCGGGGACGCTCAAAGGTTTTGTATTTTTGCGTGAAACTTTACTTAAGGATTAAAAGAATTGGGCGTACAATCTGCGCCCTTTTTGGCTTGCTGTGGTTTGACTGGTTCGATTCCAGCCGCAAGCATTAAGTATATATATTTATATGCTTTTCTTTGCGTACCTTGAAAAATTAATACAATAATGCTATGCTTATATATAAGGCTTTTACACCTTTTAGGTGTACAAGTGTACCCAGTTGGGGCGGCGCGCGTTCTGGTATATCTTCCAAAACTGGTAACAGCTTCCACAACTCGCAAGGGCATATTATACCCATTTTATACAACACTGTCAAAGACGTTTTAAGGCTGTTTTGTTCTGTAGGCTTATAAGTCTACATCGGCACAATAAAACCGCCGTACATGTCAAATCACAAAGCTACAAAGTCAAAACAAGCACGAACCGCAGCCGGTCAAGTTTGCATAATGTACTTTAATCTGTTAAAGTTTTTCATCAATTTTCCAAGGTAAATCTTAACAAAATCGGGAGCAAAAATTGAAATTCTGTGTAACCGATTTTTGGATTCTAAAATTGCATATGACGGGGGTATTTAAAACGGCGCATTTAAAATTTTTGAAAAATTTTTCAATTTTTTAAGTAGGATTTGAACGAAATTTGAGCCAAATTTTGAAAATTGTCAAAATCGAAATTGCGAATATAAAACGCCATACCTAGGGGCGTTCAAAAAATTTCAGTTTATTTTTTCTGACAGCATTTTTCTGTATAAATCAATGCCTTACTTGAATACCGGCATTGACTTAGTTCATATATCAATAATTCTTTTGTCATAGTCGGATTAGTCCTTTGAATTATTTCCAATAGCTCATCAATACTCATTATCCCACTCTCCTAACTGCCCCTAAAACCATATCAACAATGTCAAATATTTCATCTCCATAAGTTGCCACAAAGTCGCATAAAATTTCTTCTGTTTCAATCGGCAAATAAATATCATAAGACATACAGACAGCGTGGCAAATTTCGTGTATCAGAACTTTGTGTAGCATAAATCCCTGTAGCTTGTCTGATAAATAAATCGTATGCATGTTTCTGTCAGTTACACCTAAGCTGATTGTATTGTCTGACCGCCTTAATTCGCTTGAATTTGAATTTTTATATTGCACTTGCCACATTGTGCCATTAATGCTAAAAATCATCTGTATGCTCCTTTCCTAAACAAAACAGGCTATGAATATTGCTACTCATAGCCTTTTAAATCATATCTTAGATACAAGAGTACTTAGCTTTGTTCTAAGTAAGTTTTTCTCTTCTGCTGTCATGTCGGCAACCATATCTGTAATGTCGCTTGCAAGTTCCTTAGTGTAGCTGTCAAGTGACTTCATCTTATGCTCCTTATCCTCTGGCGTATTAGCTTTGTGCATTTCCTTAGTTTCTGTGTACATTCTCTTTGCCCTGTCGTAGCCACTTTCAGCGGTATGTGTACTTGTAGGCTCTGTATAGTACATTCTGCCATACTCTCTATCCATATCTCTATCCGGGTACATATGATAATAAGGCGGTTCTTCGTATCCTCTTCTGCCTACATAGGTGCCTTTGCCTTTAGGGGCATATCTGCCAGTTCGCATATAGCGGTATTCATCATAGTATCTTCTGCCACCCTCTTCTCCGTATTCGTCTTTTAAGGCTCTAAGTAGCTCCTTGTTGTATTCTTCTTCCTCTTCATCAGCTTTCTTCATAGACTTAACGATAACAGCCTTATACTCTGCTTCACATAAGTCCTTAATCATATCGACAGCTTCGCCCATTTCCTCTGTATTGACATTCTCAACACCCTTATCAAGCTCAGATAGTGTCTTTTCGGTAAGGCACTCAACCATTTTGTGTATTCTTTCAATATGCATAGTTGTTTACCTCACTTTCTTAACCTATTCTGTTGATTGTGATATTTGCATTAGCAACACTGATAGCTTGTGTAGATGTATTCTTAACAGAGATTGCCTGACAGCAACCACAAGGAAGCCATACATCTGTAGCCATAGAAACATTGTTAAATGCTTCTGCCGCCGCCGGTGTTGAAATTGCAAGTGTTGATAAATCTGGTTCGCCCTCTATCGCAATCGCAAGGGATATAGGACCTGCTGTAGCACCTGCCGGTACTGCAATATTTCCATTAAATTCTACTCTGTACTTTGCCTTGCAAGTGTTAGTAGCACCTTTGAGGTTGATTAATCCGCTTCCTGTTCTGTGCGAAATATATCCTTTGTTACATACAGACGTTGGTGCATCTGTAAATAATACATTTCCATTTACCGCAACTGTCTGTGTTGCAACATTTGAAAATTCAGCCATAATAAAAACCTCCTTATTTCATTTCTTCTATTGTTTTAGGTTTCTCTTCTTTTGAAGTTTTTACCCCCATTGAAACCATAGACTCTTTAAGCAATTCTGTATAATCTTTCTTTGCCATCTTATCTACTGTATCAGAAATTTCTGATACAGTTTTTAATTCATAGATATTAAGCTTATTAAAATCTATGCTTTTAATTGCTTCTATAAACTTATTTTTTAATTCTTCCATTTTGGAAACCTCCAGATAATTAAAATAAGGGCAAACATTATAGTCTGCCCTTTGATTATAAGTAATACTGCTTAGCAGACATAATCTTTCGAGTTTTCTTTCGAGTTAAACTCGATACTTAACTCGATTAAATTGAGTTAAATCAAGTTAAATTGAATTAAACCGAGTTAAACCAAGAATTAAACCGATTAAAATTGATTAAGATACTTGTTAATTATTCAGTTGTTTAGCATCCGCAACCTGTATTGCATCCGCATCCGTAAGCATATCCGTAAAGGTTGCTTGCTGGGAATGATGGAACCGGTGTAGGTCTTACAGCGTCGATTATCTGATTTGTCTGTGCTGCCATTGTTGTAGTCAGAAGTGCATTCTGTCTATCCTGTGAAGCAGCTCTGCGTAAATCATTGTTCTCTGCCTGTAATGTAGCTATCTTGTCATTTGTTAAGAAATCAAGGATTGCCCTTGTTCCTGCCTGCTGGCTGTCGATAATATCTCTTGTGTTATTATTCATTGTGTTCTGCAAAGCACAAGTGTTAGTAGCCATATTGTAGTTTACACCCTGAATAGCTTCTCTTGTCTCACAGCAACAGTTGGCAAGCTGTGACTGTAAAGCATTTGTATTCTGCATATTAGCGACTGTATCAGCGTTAATAGCCTGCTGGATGCCGTAGCCTGTCTGCATAATGTTTGTATTTATGCCATTGAAACCTGTGAGCATACTGTTATTCATAGCGTAGAATCCATCACAAAGTCCGTTGGAAATGCCATCAAGTTTTGAAACAACAGCCTGATTATCAAATCCACGCTGAATAGCACTGTCTGTATAAGCGGCGGCAGTAGAACCCATTCCATTACCATTACCCCAGCCGTTGTTACCAAAACCACCCCAGCCGAAAATAAGAAGAATGACAATCCACCATGCACCGTCTCCCCACATACCATCATTGTTTCTGTTATTGCCTGTTACTGCGGCAATATCTGCGAGACTAACTCCGTTTGAATTAAACATCTTGTTTACCTCCATTTATTTTATTAACAAATGGGATAACCGGTCATTATGTGCGCACACCCAAAATGTCCTAATTCATCATTTTCTTAATATCATTAAGATTTATTCCTTGTGTATTCATAAAATTATTTAAAATCTGCTCTGCGCCTTGCGTATTTCCACTGTTTATTTGATTAAGCAAGTTTTTTGCCATTGGATTACCTTGTTTAGCAGATTGTTGTAAACAATTCATAGCCATTTGTTGTGGATTTTGAATTGACTTAAGCTGATTTATAGTTTGAATTAGCTGCGGATTCATTCTTCATCACCGCCCTTACTTTGAGTTTTTGAAGTTTTTCTTTGTACCCCTATAGATTTATCAAATCTATTCTCTAACTGCCCTATCTTCTCTGATAGTTCATCAAACTTATTCATAAACAGCTCTGTGCTTTCGTCTGACAGGTCAAATTTCGATTTTTTATCATCTAATGATAAATTGTTAGAGTTACTATCCAAACAAGGCTTATAAGTCAAAATACGAGTTGTAAAGTCTGACTGCCATTGTTTGCCGTAAATTTCTGTTCCGTCAGCTTTTGGAAAATAATAAATATTGCCATCCATAGGTATATCTACAGCCTTTACAGCTTCTATGCTGTCAACAATTTTCCCCATAACATTCTGTTGTGATGTTCCCGGCATTTGCGTCGGTAACATTTGCTCCTGTTGCTGGTATCTCTGTATATTTGCCATAGGATTGTATTGATATGTTCCATATTGCGGTACATATCCATTATTCATTATAGGTGCCTGATAAGGATTGTTCATTGTCTGCCTCCTCTAAAACCTCTTCAATTGCGTGGATAACAAGAGATAATGTCACTAAATCAAGTTTCTGCAATTCTTCCTTGCTCAAAATCTTTTCTCTTACTTCATCAGAAAACATTCACATTACCTCTCTTTCTGATTACATTTTGACATAAAAAAAGACGGACTAACCGTCATGTTTCCGACAGTTATCCGCCAAAAATAAGCAAAAAAATAACGCCATTACGGCGTTTGCTAAACTTCTATGATTACTTTCTTGATTACCTCTTTATTTTCTTGCAAAAAGACGATGTTCAAAAAATCTCCTTTCATTCAGTGTTTATGCGGGTTTGCAGTGTTTCTTCTCCTTGAAAAAATAGCAGGGGATGAGAGAATCGAACTGCATTGACCACTTCCTTATTCCGCTCTATTACTGGGCTTCTGGCTTTGTACCTTGATTACTTTGATTACTTTGTAATCAAAATCCTAATAATTGATAGCATTATTAACTTGCTCAATCTTAGTTCTATCAGTCTTATTACTGTAAATGTAATATTTTCTTGTTGTCTCAATGCTTGTATGCCCCATCATTTCTGTTATAACAGTGTCGCTCACGCAATTATCATACAATGCAACACTGTATGCCCGGCGGACTTTGTGCGTTGAACGATAATTAATGTCTAGTGCCTTGCATATCTTATGCAACTTTCTGTTAAATGCTTGTTCCTTTATACGCTCTCCCTTTTCTTCAAACATATAAGTTCCAAAAGGATTTAATCTGCGAATTGCCTTAACAGTATTTACAGCTTTATCTGGAATAATTATATCTCTTAATCCTGCGTCAGATTTAGGATAGTCGCTTACTATCTTAGCCCATTTCCCATTTTCATCTCTGACCTTAATTTCTGTTCTTTGTATAGAAATATAATGCTTAATAGTTCCATCTTTCAGTACAGTGTTGTGAATATCAGAAAACTTAAGTGATGACAACTCGCCAGCTCTCATTCCACACTCAAACATAAGTAATAATCCCAGGCTCCTTATATCATATCGTTGCCATAGATATTCTGTGATTCTTGGAATTTCATCCTCGAAATACACCTGTTCCTCTTTCTTTTTCACATTTTTAGTAAAAGCTCTGCGTGATAAATCCAAGTCTCCCATAAATTGTGTGATACTTAGATTAGTATACCCCTTTTTCTTGGCATATTTAAAAATGCCATTAATAAGGATTCGCATATCAGAATATGCCTTATGTGTAAGCTTACATTCGGCAATAACAGTCTTAATAAAGCATTCTAAGTCATCTTCTGTAATGTACTTGATTTTCTTATCTGCCATGTGATATGCTTCATTAGTGAAAAATCTGGCAAAGTTATCATTATACTTATCATATGATTGCTTCTTGATTTCGTGATATTCAAGTTTTTGGTCTACCCATTCCTTGAATACAGCCTTAACTAAAGGTTCATTAGCGAGTTTCTTGTAGTGTTCCACAATTCCATCTTCAAGAGACTCTTGCGTTGAACGCTTTAGCAGCTTTCTGCCGCTTGATGTGCTTTCGTCTGGCAAGTATGTATACCACTTCTTATCTTTTCCTTGCCAGATTTCATTATTGTGTGCTTTTAAATATTTTTTCCTTTCGTTCATTTCAATTTGTTTTTGAACATCGTCACGAGAGATAATACCATTCTCTAGTACATAATTCAACAACTCTTTGTCTGTTAATTCCAATCACAGCACACCCTTTCAATTTTATTTTTAATGTTCCTTATTCTCCTTTCAAGAGTTCTTTGCGATACGCATAATCGTGCAACTATCTCTTTTTGTGTAAAATTCCGAGAAAGAAGTTTGAATATTCTCTCTTCTTCCTCGGTAAAATTGGCATTTTTAATTATTCTTTCAAGTTCTGGCTTTGTAAAATCTGAAAATTTCATAAAGCCACACTCCTTAATATTTAATTTTAATTTTCGTTTCTTCTTCCAACTGTTCAATAAGCTCTTTCGGGTCTATAAGTCCTGCATTGAAATCTTCGTTAAATTTATTGATTTCGTCAATAAGCCGCTCCAATCGCTTATTACCGAACCCAAACTTGTCATGCAAAACCCATAACAGAATTATCAAGGCGTTACCAAACATTTCTTTGCTTTCTTTGTTCTTTTGTCTGCTTAATTGAACTCTCATCATTTGTTCTTGAAATCTTCGTTGTTCCGACTTACTCATTTAGCATAGCCTCTCTTTTCTTTTTCTCGCGATATCTCCTACAGTAGATAGCGTTTTTACCTGTTTCAACTCTCTTAGCGTTTATTTTATTTTGCGCAACCTTACCCTTATAAGATTGTTTATATCTTTTCTGCGCAGCTTTGCCTTTTTCTGTCTGAAAATATTTCTTCTGACTAGCTCTATGCGCTTCTGACCGGTTGTATCGCCTACGTCTTTCTTTGCCTTTTTCTGTCTGTTCGTACTTTCTGTCGTATATAGCTTTTGCTCTCTGTTTAGGCTCTAAGTGTTCCAGTTTATTTTCAAAAGCAATATCTTTATCAAATTTGTTTTGCTGAACTATATCTGACTGCTCAAGCGTATTGTATAAACAATCATCTAAAGTACAGTTAAGACAATCGGGATAAATACAATTTTTGGGTTTCATAATTATTACCTCATGGCGTTTATTCTTTCTTGTATATCTTGAGGTGCTTCAATATAGTTCTCTGCGTTTATGTTCTGACCAGTAAGGGCATTTTCTTTAGTTGGTAGTGTATTTATATCTCTTTGGAATTTTTGCTCGATTTGAGCCTTGTATGAATTTACATTCGTCTTTTCGATAAGTGATTTGATATTGTCCGGCATACGATTTATTTCATTCGCACGCTTAACAACTGTTTCGTAAGTTCTTAGAAAATTTGATTGTATTACTGTTTCTATTGTCTGATAGTCTGATGTCGCCCAGTTTTTAAGGTTATCTGGCATACCAACCGCCTGTCTGACTAACGGCGGTAGTTTTTTAAATTCTTCAACCGCCCCATAAGTACCATTCCTTAAAGCCTTGCTAACCAACCCCCAAGCCGTCATTCCGTCAAGTTCCTGCGGCTGTGATACAAGTTGTATTTTAGCAACTATTTCTCCTACGCTTGGTGCAAATCCGCTTGTATTAGATGTAATATATGCTTTTAAAGCGACAGCCACTTGCTCGCAACTATATTCTTCTAACATCACTTGCCACGCATCAATTGTCCTTGATAAGTCTTCAGGTTTGAAATTCGGGTAGCAATCACAAATAATATGAATTATTTCAACCGTTTCTTCTCTTGTCATTACTACCCCCTTTCAATTGATTAGAAATAGTATCTAATTTGTCACATATAATAGCACTATTAATTGCAATTGTTTTTAAGAGCGATTCAACCTTTCCGTTGTACGGATAATCACTTCTAAAATTTATTTTGTTAAGCGTATCATCTACTCTACTCATTCTTGCCACCTGCCTTTACAATATCAATTGCAACATCAATAGCCCTAACATATCCTTTCACTTCATCAAACTGACAGATATTTTCTTTTGCGCACCTTTGCTTTTCTTTATTTGCTAATTTTAATTCTTTTCTCAATCTCTTCACAGCCTTGTCTACATCGTAGGCGGTCGGCTGCGCATCCGCAAAATCAAGAATTGCTTTCATCTGGCTTTTGTTGTACTTTTGCCCTTCAAAATTCAGATTGTCTGCATCAATCAATCTCATTCTTTACGCTCCTTTACACTTTACTCCAATCAATGCCATTCCCAAATCCCTGCCCATCTTGCTTGCTGTCACTTTTCAACTCAAACAGTCCTTGCCAGCAATGGTCTACTGATTGATTAAGAATTTTAATAGCCAAGTCATTATCTCCACCAGACAACTTTTCAAGAGTATTCATAGCCCTATGCAATGCCTTGTCGGTGCATATAGGCTTCTTAATTCTCTTACGCATTGTCAGATATTCGTTGAATGCTTCATCAAGCAATTCATCATTGGGATAATAGCTTTTCTTTTTGGATATTACGTTAGTAATATCTTTTTCTATATTCTTGTCTTTTTTAATTTCTTCCGTTCTTTCATTCTTACTTTCTTTTAATATAGAGTTTGTTAATAGAATGTTATCTGTTTGTTGATTGTTTGTTAAGTTGCTTGTTATTCGTTTGTTATCTTGCTTGTTATCCGTTTGATACAAATTGTAGTTAACCACAGTAAATATCGTGAATTTGTTTGTCGCTTTGCTTGTTATTTCGCCTGTTAGTTGCAAGTGTTTTAGCGAGGTACGAATTTCCATTACAGACAAATTAGTTTCTTTTGATAATTCAGATATTGAAGAGGGAAAAGACCCTCTTTCAATTATCTTGCCTTTATAATTTCCGTCTTTCCAATAGGCACTTATCAACATATACATAAAAAGTCTGAATGTATTAATATCGCTCCACCATTCCCACTTTAAAATCTTTCTGTCAATTTTAATAAAATTGCCTGCCATAATTACCTCTTCAAGTTCTGTCACATTGTTATTTCACTAAATCGTTAATGTTAATTCTGAATCCGTCAAATTCCTTGCCTTTGCTTCTGACATAGACAGATGTATCAAAGAACATCAAGTTACCCTCTCTGTCCGTTGCTATACTCACGCCATTCCTTGTAAGACTACCTTTTAGCAAATCTAGGACTATTTGTATTTCCTGTTTTGTTTCGTCTTTCATTATTTACCTCTCCATGTTTCTTCATCAAGAATATACTGTCTGATAAATCTATCTGCGTACTGTGGGTGTATCATTGACCTTGCTGTTTTTTTATTGTCTGCCCCCGTTTTTGCATAATGTTCTTTTGACATTGTTCTTATAGCGTCCTTACATTCGATAGCGTTATAACTAATTGGCTCAAAAATAAGATTATTCTGTGGTTCACAATTCAAAAACCAATACTGCGTAGGCTTTTTAAAATAGTCTCCATTATCTCTTCTATCTCTGTCAATTACCGCTGGAGAATAACACCAATATCGTCTTAAAAAATGCTCTTCTGAATAAGGGTTCTCCATTACCAGCTTTAATCCTTTTCTCATGCAAATAATAAACATTTTGTTTACCAAATCATACATAAGTGAAACTTCTTTAAGCAAATTCATATCAAATTCGCATTTTTCCTCTAAAGACCATTTTTTCTGACTTGCCGACTGTCCTCTGAACCACAGCATTATCTGATTTTCAAACCTTATGCAAGGGAAAAATGCAAATATCAAATCATCAGGGCTTATCTTATCGAACAAACTCGGCTCACCTTGATACCCTCCCTCAATCTCTTTAAAAAGGTCAGTAACATAATCTGTTTCGCCAAATTCATTCTGAATATCATAATCGCAGGCTTCAATCCCATACTTTTTGAAAGCATTCTTGAATGTGCCAGACTGTTCAAATAAACAATGTACTGTCATCTCAAATCACCAAAAGGAAACCTTGGTTTTATGTCCGGACAACCTATTCCTTTCTTAGATTTTTCTTAGTTTTTCAAAACTTCTTTCATTGCATTAGCCATATCACAGATGCCCTTGATATAGCCTATAGTGATTGTTCTGTAGCTGTCATCACATTCGGTAACATTATTGTCCACAAAGTCAGTTACTATGTCGTCAATCAACCTTACGGCATTGTGATTTATTGTGCTTTCGTCAATCTTCATCATTGCCACCTACTTTCAATAAATCCATAAACTTCTCATACTGCTTCTGCGACACCTTATTATTAGCCTTATCCGCTCTCAATTCGATTTTAAGGTGCTTTTCTGCAATATTGGATAATTCCCTTGCAAGGTTCTTTCTGCCTTGTTGTATGCCCTGTAAATAGCCTTTAGGTGCTTTCCTTTCGCCTATTGAACCACTATCACGATTTCCGCCCTGTCCACCAATGCTAACATTCCTAAGCTGATAGCCATTATCAGCATACAGTTTAATGTAATACTTCTCTTTTTCGTCAAGCTGACTTTCGGGGAAATTAAGAAATTCAACTCGCCAGCCATACGGATTATCCTCTGAATATAGCTTATGTTTGCGTAAGCTCAAATCTATGTGCTGTTCATAGCCTACAAGGTGGCTTGCTAACCTTTGCAACACCGACTTAGCCTGTCCGACATAAGCAAACTTAAAGCCGTTTTCATCTTCTCGGAGTAAGAAGTATATTCCGCTCCTGTCATTCAGCTTTGGATTTATCTTTAGAAGTCGCTTTCGGTTCTCTGATTCTATGGCTTTTGCCTGCCTTAACTTCTTATAATCCATAATTGTACCTCTTAATTAAATGGTAGCCCCTCGTCAGCTACGCCATCTGGAATAGCCATAAAGCTGTCATTACTGCTGTTACCGCCCATAATGCCATTATTGCCACTCTGCTGGCTAGTACGGCTTTCACAAAACTCGTGTCTTTCAACAACGCAATCATTAGTGTAAACTTTCTGTCCGTCCTTGTTAGTATAGTTGCCTGTCTGCCATCTACCCTCAACGATAATCTTAGTTCCCTGGTGCAAATACTTCTCTGCAAACTCTCCGTTCTTGCCAAATGCAATACAGTTAATAAAGTCTGCTGCCTGTTCGCCATCTTTCTTGAAAGTTCTGTCAACAGCTAATGTGTATCTTGCAACTGCCATACTTCCGCTTGCTGTCTGCGAATATCTAATCTCTGGGTCTCTAACAACTCTTCCGCATAAAATTACTCGATTCATTACTTTACCTCCTTAATTTCTTTTTACAAACAAAAACAAATTTACAATAAATACCACAAATAAAATTATCTTAAATGCTATGTTAATACCTAATATACAAGCTATCCATGATATAACAAAGCTTTCTACCAAAGAGATAACTAACTCAATAAGTATAAATAATAAAATTGATAAAATATAATACATTACTTTTCATCACTTTCTTCTACATAATCATCCCAAGCTTCATTAAGCACCTTGGCTCCATCATCGTCATCCGTAACAATAATCGTGTACTCGCCTACCTTAATCGAGATAAATCCTGCATTGCTATCTTTAAGCATTTTAATTAATGAATCAATTAACCCACTCATCTTTATTCCTCACTTTCTAATAACCCTGCATTGTCAAAAATGTTGCCGATAACTTCTACTTCACAACCACTCAATTGCTCAAAATTCATTATTGAGCAACTATATTGCTGATATTCAAAACAAGCTTCATCCTGTTTCCACGCAATCACATATTTTTCTTCTGTGAAATCACGGCAAGCAACAATGTCGTTTTCCCAAATCGGCTTTCCGTTCTTATCTTTCAAGCCTGTGCATTGGCAGATTGTATCTAGGTCTACACTAAATTCCTGAAGATAACCATCTTCTATATTAAATATAGAAGAAGCATCATCATAACACAACAATGCTCCCTGCACCCATTCTCCGTTGTCTGTTCTCTTTGCTTTGAATAAATATCTATCGTTCATCTCTTCCACCTGCCTTTACTATCTCGATTACCTTTTCAAGAGGAATAAGATAATTATTACTGTTGCCACTTCCATACAATCTTACAGAAGAGTCTGTTTTCAGCTGTTCCACAACCTTATCCACATCATAAGCTGTCGGTTGCCTTCGTACTAATTCACACCACAAATCTACAAGTGAATCTGTACAATTTTTTCTTATAAACTTCTCAAATACATCTGCGTCTATCAATCTCATTGTTCTCTCTCCTATTCCGCTTCTAATTGAAGCCATTCAAGTATGCATTTTTTACACTTTTCCCTAATTTTATTATTATCGCTTTCTTCGCCGCTGCAAGGACATTCTTCCAAATTCATAGATTCGATACAACTATCAAATAGTACACTTGCCAATTCTTCATCTGACATATTCCTTATTCTGCCAGCGTTAGTCATTCTGTTATCACATCTGCAACAAGGCTTATTATCTTTCGGATTGTTGTTGTGCTTGCAGTTGCAAGTATGGCTTGGTTCGTAATTCTGTATGCTTGCCAATTCTGTAAAAGTTGTAAGCATATCAGCAAAATATTTTAGCATACTATCTCTGTCAATATTATGCTTGTCAGCTATAGCACATACACTTGCTAATGTGTCAGTTACTATGCTCTGTAAATCTTCCATTTCTTTGTCTGTGAGATTGCTCTGCTTATCGCTCATTTTCTCCACCTCCAAACTCTTTAACTCTTGATTCATATGGTTTGGGTAACTTCATCCAAGCCTTTACGCAATCTGTAATTTGCGAATAGGAATAGTCCTCAAAGTAATCACACACTTCATACCAGCCTTGCGGAATCCACCATGTATCTTGTTCTTCACAATATTCCCAATCATCAGGAACGCCATCACACATATTCCATCCCATATCTTCAACAGTGCAATGATGATATGGAAAGTAAACCGCCTTAACCACTCTCCTATAAAGTTTTCCACCATATCCTATGTGTTCTACCGTTGCCAAAACTTCATCTGAACAATTTTTAATCTTACACTTGGGCACTGTATTTTTATTCCATTGTGCCATTTTCTCCACCTCTCAATTCTTCAAAATAGAATTTCACATCGTCCGACAAATGCTTTACAATTCCAAACCGCTCCGCAACTTGATAAGGTATGCTGTCACGCATAAGCCTTTTATGTATTTCTGAAAGATACT